>Ga0187771_10000488_pt1 | contig 24698 bp, 24 predicted proteins | sample 0116_SJ02_MP15_1_FD_133139 | JGI IMG/M metagenome (GOLD analysis project Ga0187771, IMG submission 133139) | Tropical peat soil microbial communities from peatlands in Department of Meta, Colombia - 0116_SJ02_MP15_10_MG | ecosystem: Environmental > Terrestrial > Soil > Wetlands > Peat | place... | reverse complement strand
AGCGAGTCCACCAGCGACGGCAGGAGCGCCGCGATCATCTGGTTGTCCGCCACGCCCAAGAAGAGGAGTAGGAATAAGCTGACGATAACCCGAGAGTCCACTCGCGGTCCCGGAAAAACCGGATCAAGGATCCGGGATTCAGGATTTCGAGCCCAAAACCCAAGTGGCTTGCTCTGGTGCCGGGACTTCTCGGTTCGCTCGCCGGGCAGGCGACTCAAATTCGGCCACTTGGGGTCCAATCCTGAAACCCTGGTCCCAAATCCTGGCTTGCTATTCGAAGTGATTGAGATCGAGTTTCTCTGCCGCCTTGTCCGACATATCCACGATGCCGGCAGCAGCTATCCCAATAGCGACCACCAAGGCGTCGGAAATCTCCTGTTTGGTCGCCCCAATCTCCAAGGCTTTCTTGATGTGACCCCGCAAGCAGCCTTCGCATCTCACCGCTGCGGACACACCAATGGAGATCAGTTCCTTGGTCTTCAGATCCAAGGCCGTAGGGGTGAAGTACGTCTCCTTGTAGAAGGCTTTGTAAATGTTGCGAAAACGCGGCTCAATCATCGTCATTGAACTGACGGGGGTTATTCGAGCCTGGTCAGACTCCTTTTTCACCTTGCCCCTCCTCAATGTCTATCGTTGGCCTGAAACTGAACGTGCAGACTGCCAATAGGTTTCACGGTTCCGCCGCTTTTTCAATTGGCGAGGCTCGAAGGAACTGTTGCCGCAGCGGGCCCGCCACAGTTCCTGACCAGGACGTAAGGAGCTGTTTTACCAACACCACTTGGAAAAATGCCCTCTCTACCCTGGGGTTGATGCCAAACCACAAAATAGTAGCATACCTTCGTTTATGGAATGGGGCAAAAGTGGGCGGATGGCGCGCTGCATTTCCGCCCAAGGTTTAAGGTGAGACCTGGGATGCCTCGATGGGAACGGTGGGGGAGGCCGTAATAAGCTCCGGAATCTCAAACCGGATGGTGGTGCCCTTGCCGGGCTCGCTATCGATGGCCAAATTGAAGTCCTGCCCGTAAAGGACCCTCAACCGCTCGCGAACATTGCTGATGCCAATACCTGAATCAAGGATCTCGGGGCGCCGGTCATATCGAATACCCACGCCGTCGTCGATGACTTCCACTCTGAGCCGTCCATCGTGCCGCGACGCCCGCAAGGTAATCGTCCCACCGTCAATCTTCGGGCCGATCCCGTGCCGGATAGCGTTTTCGACCAGCGGCTGGAGGATCATGCTGGGAATCACCACGTCCAGGGTCTCGGGCTCGATCTCTTTTCGGATCTGGAGCTTCTCACGTCCAAAACGCACCACCTCGATATCGAGGTAGTCGTCAATGAATTCCAGCTCCTGCTTCAGGGGCGTGAAATGGATTTGGGTCTTGAGCCGCCGGCGGAGAATGTTGGCCAGCTTGAGCAATACGGTTCGAGCGGTCTCCGGATCAAAGCGAATCAGCGACGAAACTGTGTTGAGGGTGTTGAACAAGAAATGAGGATTGATTTGGCTGATGAGGGCGTCGACCCTCGCCTGCATCAGCAGCCGTTCCTGCGTCTCGAGCTTCCGCTCGATGCGCGTGTTGTTCCAAATGCGTACGGGCAAACCGACGCCCACAAGCGTGCCGAGGACAATCAGGGCTTCACTCCACCAATGGGGGGAGTCAAGAAAGAACAGGTTGACCCGGTGGAGGTTGACCAAGCGTCCCAGAGTGATGCGCGTGATTTCCAGGACCACGCAAACCAGGGAAAAAAGCACCTGCCAGTCCATCCCGGGGTGTTTGAATCGTTGTTTGATCGACCGGTAGAGGCTGAGATCAATAAACGGAGAAAACTTCCAGATTTCTTCCTTGTCCGGGCAAACCCAACGGGCGGATCCGGCAGACACTGCGTAGAGCACGGCCATGGGCACCGCGAGCTGCTCATGGGAAATCAACCAGGCCGGGAGACTCACCATCGTGCCCACCACCAAGCCCGTGATTGTGCCGCCCAATAGTCCGGAAAGGACCGTGACCTCCAGGCCCAGGTCCGTGGCCTGGTATTTTGCGAGTAATCGGATGAGTACCCCGAGCATGAAAGGGACGCCGAGGAAGCTGGCGAAAATAAGCTTCTGCCGTGGGCTGCGCTCCTCAATCAGGATCAGGCGCCGGAACGCCTGAAAGCGGGCAATAAACCCCGCTAGCACGGCGACAACCCCCAGCTTAATCATCAAGGTCAGAATGAGCGTCCTGAGATCCATAGGAAAAGGTTCAGATCGACGTGAGCCTACGGGGCGTGGCGCGTCCCGCACCTCCGCCACCCACAAAGTGTACCACTTCCAGGCGGTCACCGGGCTGCACCGGCGTTTCGGGCCAACGCGCCCTGGGCACGATCTCGCGGTTCCGCTCCACGGCGATGCGGTCAGGGGGAAATTCAAGCCGGTCCAAGAGCGCGGCAAGCGTGAGGCCGTCAGGAACTTCCCGGGCTTCTCCGTTCACGTAAATGGTGATCAACCGTGCCTCCCGGCCAGCGTCCTGCCACTCAGAGGAGTTGCGCGTGCCATTGATTGTTTTTTCATTCCCATCCTGCGAGATGTTGGAAAGGTCTTGGCCGCCTGCTTCCGCCTCGTTCCGCCGTCCCATGCCATGCGGCGCTCAGCACGACACCACTTGTCACTGGTTGGTTGTTCAGCTTCCGTAACGCCACACTACACCTGGGGTGGGGTGGCGGCGGGTGGCGTGATTTCACCAGCCCTGATGCGCGCAATCACTTGGCGGTGCTGGTCTTCGAGTACACGCTTAAGCTTCTCGTCGTTGAAGTCGGGCAGGCTCAGCAGGTCCTGGTAGGAAGTTCTGAACTTGTGGATGACCGCGCCGCGGGTGTAGACAACGGTTTCGATTCCCGCGTCCTTGCGAGGCTCCGTCTGCACATGATAGACGACACCATTGTGTTTGATGTCGGTGTTAAACCCCATCACCATTGCATCCGCCTTCCAGCGCCGATTGCCTCGCCTCCCAAGACCAGGGCAGCTCAGGTTGAATGGCCTCAGAGCGCCAGCCGCACGGGACCCGGCGCGCTCCACCATATCTGTAACAAATGGTAGCGGGGCTTCAGCGGACTGGCAAGAAAAAACTTGACACCCCTGTTTTCCGGCCCGTATAGTGAATGGCTTGAGCGGGCATCCAGCTAGTATCCGTAAGTGATTGTAATGACTGGGGCTTATTTTCCCATCCTGGTGCACTTCCTGGCGGTGGCTGTCATCGCTGTGGCCATACTTGGCCTGTCAGCCTGGGTGGGAGTCAAGCGGCCTTCGCGGCAGAAATTGAGCCCCTACGAGTGTGGAATCAACCCTGTCGGCGACGCCCGGGAGCGGTTTTCAATCAGTTTTTATCTCGTCGGGATGCTGTTCATCCTGTTCGATGTGGAAGTCGTTTTCCTCTATCCCTGGGCTGTCGTGTTCAAGGGCCTGAAGTGGGCCGGCTTCATCGAAATGTTCTTGTACATCGCCATCCTATTGGCCGGCTACGTTTATATTTGGAAGAAGGGCGCCTTGGACTGGACGCGCTGACTCGCCCTCGGGCCCGACGCGCGACACATCGTGCTTGCGTTGAGCGCACAATTATGAGTTGTGAATCATGAGTTGTAGAAAAGAACGATGGGACTACCTTTTTCCGGTTGAGCATTCATAGCTCAGAACTCATAACTTGCTGCTGACCAGTTTTTGCGGAAGCTGACAAGCCATGCCAGCCGACCTCGACACGTATGCCCCCCTGAAGCAGGTGAAAGCATTTGATCCGACGGCGGTCGACGAGGCAAGTTCCTTCCGCAGCGAGGTCACACTCTATATCCGCCCACAAAGCCTGCGCAGGGTTTGCGAGTTTCTCCGCGACGCGCCAGAGCTCCAGTTCAAATTCCTGGCCGATCTCACGGCGGTGGACTGCTACCCTCAGGAACCCCGCTTCGAAACCGTCTATCACTTACTTTCCCTGAAAATGAACGAGAGGCTGCGGCTAAAGGTGCGCCTGCCGGGCGCCGATCCCCGCGTCGAGTCGATGGTGGCGGTTTGGCCTGCCGCCAACGCCTTCGAGCGCGAAGTGTTCGACCTTTTCGGCATTGTCTTCGAGGGCCATCCGTTTCTGGAGCGCATCCTGATGCCGGAAGATTGGGAGGGCCACCCGCTGCGCAAGGACTACCCCGTGCAGGGAGAGATCACGCGATGGCCATAACGCTAGAGAGAATTCCAGGCCACGAAGAACGGGTCATTCTCAGCATGGGGCCGCAGCATCCTTCCACGCACGGCGTGCTGCGCCTGGTCCTCGAGCTCGACGGAGAAACGGTTGTCCGGGCCCTCTACGATATCGGTTACTTACACACCGGATTCGAAAAGTCGTTCGAAGATAAGACCTACACGCAGGGGATTACGCTCACCGACCGGATGGACTACCTCGCCCCGCTCTCCAATAACCTGGGCTTCTGCCTGGCCGCGGAGAAGCTGCTGGACCTTGAGATCCCCTTGCGGGCGCAGTGGGTGCGCGTTCTTTTGACCGAGTTGACCCGCATTCAAAGCCACCTCGTCTGGCTGGGCTCGCATGCCATTGACCTGGGAGCCATGTCCGTCTTCCTCTACTGCTTTCGCGAGCGTGAAGACATTTTGAAGATCTTCGAGATGGTCTCCGGCCAGAGGATGATGACGAGCTATTTCCGCATTGGCGGGTTGGCCCTGGAGCCTCCCCTCGGCTGGTTGAAACGCGTGGAAAAGTTTATCGGGTACTTCCCGGATCGCATCGACGAGTACGAAGGCCTCCTGACCCGCAACCCCATCTGGCTGCGGCGGACCCAAGGCATCGGCTACCTGTCCGCAGAGGATGCCATCGCTTTGGGCGTTTCCGGCCCTTCGCTGCGGGGCTCCGGCGTGGAATGGGACCTGCGCAAGAAGCAGCCCTACTCGAGCTATGAGAAGTTCGAATTCAAAGTCCCGACTCGCTCCGAAGGCGACGTGTACGCTCGCTACCTGGTGCGGGTGGAGGAGATGCGACAGTCGCTGAAGATCGTGCAGCAGGCGATGCAGGGGATGCCGGAAGGGCCGGTCAAAGCCAAGGCGCCCCACATCGTTCTTCCCGACCGCGAGGAGATGAAGACTTCCATCGAAGCCCTAATTTATCATTTCAAGCTCGTCACCGAGGGATTCCACCCGCCGCTGGGCGAGGTCTACCAGGCGATTGAGTCGCCGCGCGGGGAACTCGGGTTCTACATGGTGAGCAACGGCTCGCCGCGCCCCTATCGCTGCCACGTCCGCGCGCCCTCCTTCGCCAATTTGCAGGCTCTTCCCAGGATGATCGAAGGGCGGCTGATTGCCGACGTCGTGGCGTGTATCGGAACCATCGACATCATCCTCGGAGAAGTCGACCGCTGAAAAAGAATGCTGCATTGGGAATTATGATTTATGAATAACGAAGTCCAGCACGCGATGGGCATGCTTTTCAGTCAGAATTTGGAATTCAAAATTTAAGATTTCGGTTCCATGCTGTCTGACGTACTGAAAAAGAAATTCGACACCGTGATTGGCCGCTACCCGCTCAAGCGCTCGGCGATCGTGCCTCTTCTCCTGTTTGCGCAGGATGAAATCGGCTATGTGAGCGACGAAGCCATTGAGGAAATAGCCCGCCGAGTGGAGGTGCGCCCCATCGAGGTGGTCGAGGATATCTCTTATTACTCCATGCTGCACCGCCAGCCGGTGGGCAAGTACAACCTCCAGGTGTGTACGAACGTGTCCTGCCTGCTGCGAGGGGCGGAAGAAATTTTCGGCCACTGCGCGAAGAAGCTGGGCATCGGCCACAAGCAGACGACGCCCGACGGCCAGTTTTCACTCGAGGAGGTGGAGTGTCTTGGCGCATGCTGTGGAGCGCCCGCGATGCAGGTGAACTATGACTTCTACGAGGATCTGACACCCGAGAAAGTCGACCGGCTAATCGACTCGCTGCGTGGGAAATCCTGAGTAAGGGTAAATGGTGAATGGTGAATATTGAGTTCTAACTTCCGAGCCGCTGGTTGAGGGCCTGGCGCCCACAATTCACTATTCACAATTCAAAATTCTCATGGCCGATTATCAGAATTACGCCAAGGGCTCGCCGCTCGAAGTAAAGGTCATCTCGAGGCGTTTCGGAATTCCGAACGCGCGCTCCCTGGACGTCTATCTGCAGCACGACGGGTACAAAGCGCTCCAGAAGGCCCTGGGTATGGCCCCCGAAGCGGTCATCAATGAGGTGAAAAACTCCGGCTTGCGGGGACGCGGGGGCGCCGGCTTCAATGCCGGCATGAAGTGGAGCTTCGTACCCAAGCAGTCAAACAAGCCCAAGTACGTGGTCTGCAACGCCGATGAGAGCGAGCCGGGCACCTGCAAAGACCGCCTGTTGCTGGAATATGACCCTCACCAGTTGATCGAAGGCATCGTAATCGCCGGCCACGCCATTCAGTCGCATCAGGGTTACATTTACGTGCGGGGAGAATACCGCTACCTGATCGAGGTTCTCGACCGCGCCCTCGAGGAAGCCTACCGGCGCGGCTACGCTGGCAAGAACATCCTGGGCTCGGGTTTTGACTTCGATCTTTACACGCACAGCGGCGCTGGCGCCTATGAGTGCGGGGAGGAGACCGCGCTCCTTAATTCGCTGGAGGGTTTGCGCGGGTATCCTCGCGTCAAGCCGCCCTTCCCCGCGGTGGTGGGCCTTTACGGCGGCCCGACTGTGATCAACAACGTTGAGACCTTGTCGAGCGTTCCTCACATCATCCTGAACGGGGCGGACTGGTTTGCGAAGCTGGGAACGCCGAAGAACGGCGGCACGCGCCTGTTCTGCCTGAGCGGGAACATCGCGCGCCCCGGGGTTTATGAGCTTCCCATGGGCTTTCCGCTTCGCCGCATGATTGAAGAGGTGGGCGGGGGCGTGCCGGGAGGGAAAAAGGTGAAAGCGGTCATCCCCGGTGGCTCCTCCTGCCCCGTGCTCACCGCCGAGGAATTGGACGTGCCGATGGATTTCGACGCGGTGGCAAAGATCGGCTCGATGCTGGGCTCGGGCGGCGTCGTCGTCCTGGACGAGGACGCCTGCATGGTCAAAGTCGCCTGGCGCATCATGAAATTCTACGCGCACGAGTCCTGCGGCTGGTGCATTCCCTGCCGGGAAGGGACCGCCTGGCTCAAGGCCTTGCTGGAACGCTTGCACGGCGGCGGGGGCGTGCCCGAGGACGTCGACACAGCCCTCGACGTTTCCTACAACATTCTGGGCAAGACCCTTTGTCCGCTCGGCGATGCGGCGGCGATGCCTACCATCAGCATCTTGAAGAAATTCCGGCACGAGTTCGAGGAGCATGTGAAACTGGGCGCCTGTCCCTGCGAGAAGAAGGCGGTGAGCGTCGCATGACGGACCGAAAACCGGAACCCGCCTTCGTCATCTTGGACCTACCCACCAAGGAAGAGAACCTGCGCGTTCCAGGGCCCTATACGCGCAGCGCGAGTCTGTCGCCCGGCCTTCCCTCCCTGAAGCAGCCCGCACCTGCGCCGGTCACCTTAACCATCGACGGCAAGGCCGTCACCGTCCCAGGTGGGACCTTGCTGATTGAGGCGGCCAAACAGGTGGGAATAGAAATACCTTCCTATTGCTATTATCCCAACCTTTCGTTGCAAGGCGCCTGCCGTATGTGCCTGGTGGCCATCGAAAAGATGCCCAAGCTCCAGACTGCCTGCACCACCCTGGCTGCGAATGGCATGGTGGTGCACACCGCGAACGAGGAGGTGAAGAATGCGCGCAAGGCCATGCTCGAATTCCTCCTGACAAACCACCCCCTCGATTGCCCGGTGTGCGACAAGGGAGGCGAGTGCGAGCTTCAGGACGGCGTCTTCCGCTACGGCGCGGGCGAAACCCGCTTTCTGGAAGCCAAGCTGCACCACGAGGAGGAGAAATTCTCGCCGCTCGTCTATTACGACTGGCCGCGCTGCATCCTTTGTTACCGTTGCATTCGAGTCTGCGACGAAATCATGGACGTCAATGCCTACGGCATTGCGCACCGTGGCGCGCACAGCGAGATTGTTCCCAACCGCGGCGAGCAACTGGAGTGTGAAGAGTGCGGGATGTGTATCGATATCTGTCCTGTGGGCGCCCTCACCAGCGGGAGCTACCGTTACAAGACGCGGCCTTGGGAAATGACTTACACGGGAACCGTTTGCAACCACTGCGGGGACGGCTGCAAGACGACACTCTCTATTCGCAACAACCGCATCATCCGGGCCAACAATCGCGACCACTCCGGGCTGAACGGCCGCTTCGAGTTTCTCTGCGTAAAGGGCCGCTTTGGATGGGATTTCGTCAACAGCGAACAGCGTTTGACCGCGCCCCTGCTGCGACGTAACGGCAAACAGGAGCCTGGAACGTGGGAGGAGGCGCTGGGGACGGCGGTGGAGCGCCTGCAAGGCATCCTGAGTCAGTCCGGCCCCGATTCCGTCGCCGTGATCGGCTCCAACCGCACCAGCAATGAAGAGGATTACCTTCTGCAACGCTTTGCCCGCACCGTGCTGGGCACCAATAACCTGGACCACCATCGGACGGGAGACTTTGCCTCGCTGGTGCGCGCCCTGACCGAGGCCGGCGCCACGGACCGGTATGCCCGGATGGAAGATGTCTACGAGGCTCCGAGCATCCTGCTTGCGGGCAGCGACCCGACACACGAGCACCCTCTGATTGCCCTGCAGATACGGCAGGCAGTCCGCCAGCGGGGAGCCCACCTCTTCATTCTCAACAGTGAGGAGATCAAGCTCTGGCGCCAAGCCAGTTTGGCGGTCCGGGTGAAGCCCCGGGGGGAAGCGGAGGCGATCAGAGTCCTGGCGGGAAAACAGGCGCCGTCCGCTGATCTCGTGCCCGGGGGCCAGGACGAACTAGGCGGACTGGCCGCAAGGCTTCAGCAAGCGGGCGACACCGTTGTCATCTTTGGCGACGCGATTCGCGGCCAGGAGGTGGAGACGCTTGTCCGCTGGGGGCTGACGTTGCCCGGACGCACCCGCTTCGTGGCGCTGGGCGATTACGCGAATTCTCGCGGGGCCGCGGACATGGGCGTGCTTCCCGATGTTTTGCCGGGCTACTTCCCGGTTACGGATGCGAAGGCTCGCGAGCGTTTTGAGCCCGCCTGGCAGACGAAAATCCCTCCCGCCCCGGGCCGGGACATCCGCAGAATTCTGGCTGGAATCAGCGGCGGCGAGATCAAGGCGCTGCTCGTATTCGGGTCAAATCCGGTTCGGACGTTTCAGCCCCAGCGCGAAGTCCTTGGAAGGTTGAGTTTCCTTCTCGTGGCGGAACTTTTCCCAACGGAAACCGCGGAGCTTGCGGACGTTGTTCTGCCGGCATGCAGTTTTGCGGAAAAGGCTGGCACCGTGACCAACACCTGCGGCGAGGTGCAGGCCCTGAAGAGAACCCTGCGCATGCCCGGCACGCGCAGCGATTTGGAAATCCTATTGGCATTGGCGCGCGCGTTCGGTCACAAGTGGCCTTACAAGTCCGCCGACGACGTCCTGCGCGAAGTGATCGCCAAGGTTCCCGGCTACGCCCTTCCTCTTCCCAGCCTGCTGGTGGGCCGCGCCGTAGCGACGCGCCCGGAGGGCATGCCACCCCGACTCGACCGCCCGGACCTGGTCTTCTCTTCGCGCGATTCGCTCTTCACTTCCGGCACGCTCAGCCGCTACAGTTGGGCGCTCCGTTCCGTGGACGAAGCCAAGAAACCTCATGGCCACATTTTCTGATACCGGGTTTCTCCTGGTCGTGACTCTCCTCAAGATCGCGGTGGTCCTTCTGGTTTTGCTGACGACCATTGCCTACCTGACCTGGCTCGAGCGCAAAGTGGTGGCCCATATCCAGGCGCGCTGGGGGCCTTACCTGGTCGGGCCGCACGGCCTGCTGCAGCCTCTCGCCGATGGCGTGAAGTTCCTCTTCAAGGAGGATATCGTCCCGCTGGAAGCCGATCGCGCGGTGTACTGGCTCGCGCCATTCATCGGCTTCACGCTAGCGTTCCTCTCTATAGCCGTCATTCCTTTCGGCGAGGGATTCACCTTCTACGGCCGCACCATTACCTTCCAGATAACGGACCTGAACGTCGGTCTGTTGTTCGTCTTCGCCGTCACGTCGTTGGGCGTCTACAGCATCGCGCTGGCGGGATGGGGGTCGAACAGCAAGTACCCGCTTTTTGGAGGCCTGCGCTCGTCGGCGCAGATGATCAGCTACGAGCTGGCGCTGGGCCTGGCGGTGGTGGGCGTGCTGATGATCTCGGGAACTCTGAGCCTGCGCGGCATCGTGGAAGGTCAGAGCGGCTTCTTACACGTGCACGGCGTCAATACTTTCCTGCCCAATTGGAACGTGTTGAAGCAGCCTCTCGGCTTTCTGCTTTATTTCACCGCGGCCGTGGCCGAGACCAACCGCGTCCCCTTCGACTTGCCGGAGGGAGAAACCGAATTGGTGGGAGGCTTCCACACCGAATACAGCAGCTTGAAATTCGCGATGTTCTTCATGGCCGAATACGCCAACATGGTGACCGTGTCGTGCCTGGCCACGCTGTTGTTTTTCGGTGGCTGGCATGGGCCTGTATTCGGCCCGGTGGTGTTGCGGGTGTTCCTGCCGGTCTTTTGGTTTTGCCTGAAGGTGTTCGGTTTTCTGTTCTTCTATATCTGGATGCGCGGCACCCTGCCCAGGTTCAGATACGACCAGCTTATGGCCTTCGGCTGGAAATTCCTGCTGCCTCTCGGCCTGCTCAATGTGTTGGGCACTAGCTTGGTCCTGGCCTGGCTAAGTAGTCCGTGACCACATCGCATGGACGTGCTTTTCTACATTTGCGCGGCACTGGCGGTTCTGGCGGCGCTGAACGTGGTCCTGCAGCGCACGCCGGTGTATAGCGCCCTCTCGCTGATCGTGGTCATGTGCGCGCTGGCCGTGGTGTACCTGTTGCTCGACGCGGAATTCATGGCGGTCATCCAAGTGATCGTTTACGCGGGGGCCGTCATGGTCCTTTTCGTTTTCGTCATCATGCTCTTGAATGCCGGGCGGGAGACGCCCGGCCAACACAGCCAACTCGCGCGCTGGCTCGGGGTGCCGCTTGTGGCCGCGCTCCTGCTGGAAGTCCTGACTGTGGTGTGGACCCAATTCCCCGCGGAAAGCTTCGCGCCTGCCGCGGCCCTGGACGCCGGGCCCAAGGCCATTGGCCAGCGACTCTTTCAGGTCTACGTGTTGCCTTTCGAAGTAACCTCCATCCTCATCCTGGTGGCCATTTTGGGAGCCGTAGTGCTGGCCAAGAAAGAGACGTGAGACGGAGATGGTTCCGCTTTCCCATTACCTGGCGCTCAGCGCGATCCTGTTTGTCCTGGGAGCGGCGGGTTTTGTGTTTCGCCGCAACGTGATCACCATCTTCATGTGCATTGAGCTGATGCTGAACGGAGTCAACCTGGCCTTCATCGCGTTCTCGCGCTTCCTGGGGAATTTGGACGGGCAGCTTTTTGTTTTCTTCGCGATAGTGGTGGCGGCCGCCGAAGCCGCGGTGGGCCTCGCCCTGATTATCGCGCTACGCCGGAATCGCGAGTCGCTGAACATTGAGGATCTGGACTCGATGAAGATGTAGCGCCGGAATCTAGGCCGGCGCTACTGTGGACAACATGGAATTCACGCTCCTCTTCATGGTCATCCCGCCCCTGCTCGGCGCGGCGCTGAATGGAATCCTCGGGCGCCGTTTCCCGCAGTGGCTGGTTTCGCTCGTGGCGTGTGGCGCCGCAGGCCTGGCCATGTTGTTCGCGTTCCTCTCCGCCTGGATTTACGCTCACTCAGCTCTCGATCCCAGCCCCTTCGAGCATGCCTACTTCCCGTGGATTCACGCCGGAAAGCTCCGCGCGGATTACGCGTTCTATTACGACCGCTTGACATTGGTGATGACGGTCACGGTGACGGTGGTGGCCTTCATCATTCACCTGTATTCGCGCGGCTACATGGAGCACGAGGGGGGCTACTACCGCTTCTTCTGCTATCTGAACCTTTTCCTCTTCATGATGCTCACGCTCGTCACCGCCGCCAGCTACCCGCTGCTGTTTGTCGGCTGGGAAGGTGTGGGCCTATGCTCCTACCTATTGATTGGGTTCTATTTCCGCAAGAAATCGGCTTCCGACGCAGGCAAGAAGGCTTTCATCGTGACGCGCATCGGCGACGCGGGATTCACGGTGGGCGTGGCACTACTTTTCTGGACTCTCGGCTCGCTGAATTTCCGCGACGTGTTTCCCCGCTTGGCGTCGCTTCCTCAGGGCGAATACACCGGAACGCTGACGGCGATCGGCATTCTTGTTTTTCTCGGCGCGGTCGGCAAGTCCGCGCAACTGCCGCTCTATGTCTGGCTGCCGGACGCGATGGAAGGCCCCACGCCCGTCAGCGCGCTCATCCACGCGGCCACCATGGTGACGGCGGGTGTGTACCTGGTGGCGCGATCAAACGCCCTTTACGCCCAGGCGCCTGCCGCCTTGGAAATCATCGGCATCGTCGGAGGCCTCACGGCCTTCTACGCCGCCACGATTGCCCTCGCCCAAAACGACTTGAAGCGGATGCTCGCCTACTCCACCATCAGCCAACTCGGATACATGTTTGTGGGTTGCGGCGTGGGCGTGTTTGCCGCCGGAATCTTCCACCTGATGACGCACGCCTTCTTCAAGTCGCTCCTCTTCCTCGCCGCGGGCAGCGTCATGCACGCCATGAGCGGCGAACTGGACATGCGCAAAATGGGCGCCTTGCGCCACAAGCTGCCCGTCACCCACGCGACATTCCTCATCGCCACCCTGGCCATCAGCGGCGTTCCGTTGCTCTCGGGATTCTTCAGCAAGGATGAAATTCTGGCGGGCGCGTACGAAGGCCCCCTGGGCCGCCCGTGGCTTTATTGGCTGGCCACCTTCACTGCGGGACTCACGGCGCTCTACATGTTCCGAGCTCTTTGCATGACCTTCTGGGGTGTGTCGCGCATCGAGCCGGATGTCGAGCACCATGTGCACGAGAGCGGCTCGAAAATGACTGTGCCCCTCATGGTCCTGGCTTTCTTCTCCGTCATTGCGGGTTACGTGAGCTGGCCCAAACCTTTGAGGGGAACCGAGTCTTTCGACCGCTATCTCGACCCGGTTTTCAAACCGGCGGAGGAGCTTTTGCGGGCAGGTTCGCTTGAGCATGGAGGCACTCTCGGCGCGGGTGTCCTCATGACCTTTTCGGCCATCGCCGCATTCGCCGGTATCCTGATCGCGCTCTGGCTCTACTGGAAGTCGCCCGAACGCCCCGCGCGGCTTGCCGAGCGCTTCAGCGGCCTCTACCAGGTTTTGGTGCACAAGTATTACGTGGACGAGATCTACGACTGGCTGATTGTGCGGCCTATACGCCTCGGCTCGGAGAAGCTGCTCTGGCAAAGGATCGATGCCGGAGCGATCGACGGAACTTTAGTTGAAGGAGTGGGCGAGGTAACAGAGGGAGCGGGCGGCATCCTGCGCCGCATCCAGTCCGGCAACCTCCGAAGCTACGCCGCCTGGGTGCTGCTGGGAGCGGTGATCTGGGTGGCGTACATCCTGATTCGGCCCTGAAGGCCGTTGTTATATGTGTGCGAGTCAACAGTCGAATGTCGATAGGAACGTAACCCACACTTCAGGGCGTTGACCATCGACCTTCGACTTCTGCCTTTCGACTGATTTTCCATGTCCTCGCTGTTTGATCATCCACTCACGGTAGTCATATTTCTCCCGCTGGTGGGGGCGGCGGTCATTGCCTTCCTCAACCGCGAGCGCGTCGCGTCCATTCGCTGGATCGCGCTGCTGACCTCGCTGCTGGTGTTCCTCATCACGCTTGGGCTGTACTTTGGATTCAGCGAGTCCTGGTCCGGGATGCAGTATGAAGAGTACAGGCACTGGATCCTGGTGCCGCCCATCAATTATCACTTGGGGGTTGACGGCCTGAGCCTCATGCTCATCCTTTTGACTTCCCTGCTAACGCCGCTGGCCATCTTGGCCTCCTGGAGCAGCATCACGCAACGGGTCAAGGAGTTCTTCCTCTTCCTGCTCGCTCTTGAGGCAGGCATGATCGGCGTCTTCGCCGCGCTCGACCTGGTGCTTTTCTTCATTTTCTGGGAAGTGATGCTCATCCCCATGTACCTCCTGATCGGGATCTGGGGGCATGAGAGGCGGATTTACGCCGCGGTGAAATTCATCCTGTTCACAATGGTAGGTTCGGCCCTGATGCTGGTGGGGATCGTTTACCTTTACACGGTCACGGGAACCTTCGACTTTCCCAGAATCCTCCACCACCTGGCGGGCGTTCAACTGCTCTCCCCCTCAGCGGAGCGCTGGTTGTTCTTGGCGTTTTTCCTGGCCTTCGCCATCAAGGTACCGCTGTTTCCCTTCCACACTTGGCTGCCCGACGCGCACGTGGAAGCGCCCACCGCCGGGTCGGTGATCCTGGCGGGCGTGCTGCTCAAGATGGGCACCTACGGCATGTTACGCTTCTGTCTTCCGCTTTTTCCGCAGGCGTCGCGCGAGTTCGCGCCTCTGGTATGCATCCTGGCCATCATCGGCATCCTCTATGGCGCGCTGGTGGCCATGGTGCAGCCCGACTTGAAAAAGCTGGTGGCGTATTCCTCCGTGGCGCACCTGGGATTCTGCGTGCTGGGAATCTTTGTGTTTGATCCACAGGCCATGGAGGGTGCCATCTATCAAATGTTCAATCACGGCGTGTCGACGGGCGCGCTCTTCATCCTGGTCGGCCTGCTCTACGACCGCCGGCACACGCGGCAGATCAGCCAATTCGGCGGCCTGGCCACTTCCCTGCCCGTGTACAGCACGTTTTTCTTGATCGTCGCGCTCTCCTCCCTCGGCCTTCCAATGCTGAACGGCTTCGTGGGCGAGTTCCTGATCATCCTGGGCGCTTACCATGCGCGCGCGGTCTATGCCGCGCTGGCCGCGGTGGGCGTGGTGCTTGCGGCCGTCTATCTCCTCTGGATGTATCAGCGGGTCTTCTACGGCGAAATTACTCATGAGGAGAACCAGCGCCTGCCCGATTGCAATGCCCGGGAGAAGCTCATCCTCACAGCGGCAGTCATCGTCATCCTGGCCATGGGGATCTATCCGCAACCCTTCTTGAGGCGGATGGACGGCACGGTGGCCTCCGTGCTCCAGCGCATCGAGCAGAAAACGATTCTCTTCACCGACCGCGGAGCTACCCCAACCGCCATCTCCTTCGGCCGTGCCCATGGCACCTTTGACTTCGGTACCCGTCAGTTGACGGACAGCCGTCGCCTTCTCCGCAACGCGCCAACACCGGAAGCTCCGCTGCCGCGCTCCATAGCGCTCCGCGCATCCTCAGCAAGAGGGGAGCGTACACGATGACCATCTTCCAACCCACCGACCTCGTGCGCATCCTCCCGGAAATCATCCTGGCAGGATTTGGGGTGCTGGTGATGGTCGTGGAGCCCTTCGTTCCCGCGAGCCGCAAGGCCCTGCTCGGCTGGTTCTCGCTCTTGGGAGTCTTTGCCGCGGGTGGCGCCGCTGTCCGCACCTCCTTTTCTCAAGGGCTGGCTTTCGGTGGCACGGTAGCGGCGGATTGGTTCAGCCTGTTCTTCATCTATCTCTTCCTGCTTGTGGCGGCGCTGACCTTGCTCGGGTCCATCGACTACCTGGAGCGTGACCACATCCACCATGGGGAATTCTATGCGCTGGTGTTGTTGGCCACGGTCGGGATGTGCCTCATGGCCGCCTCCACGGAACTCATCATGATTTTTCTGGGGCTGGAAATCTCATCGATCTCCACCTACATCCTGGCAGGCTTCAAGCGCCACGATTTGCTTTCCAACGAGGCGTCGGTAAAGTATTTCCTGCTCGGCTCGTTCGCCACCGCATTTTTCCTCTATGGAATCGCTTTCATCTACGGCTTGACCGGCACGACCAATCTTCTGTCCCTGAGCGAGCGCCTCACAGATGCCTCCCAGTGGTCGAACCTGGCGCGCCTAGCATTGATTCTGATGTTCGTCGGGCTGGCCTTCAAGATTTCAACTGCTCCCTTTCAAGTCTGGACGCCCGACGTTTACCAGGGAGCGCCCGCTCCCGTAACGGCCTTCCTTTCCGTGGGGCCAAAGGCCGCGGCCTTTGCGGTCTTGCTGCGCGTCTTCCTGGGAGGTCTGGCTTCCGCCGGCCCCCTCAGTTTCTGGGTGCTTTGGATTTCCGCCGCCGCGACGATGTGCCTCGGCAACCTCGCCGCGCTCTGGCAATCGAACGTCAAGCGCCTGCTCGCTTACTCGTCGATTGCCCATGCGGGTTACATTCTGGTGGGCGTGACCGCCGGCGGGCCGCAGGGAACGTCGGCCGTGCTCTACTATCTGGTCGCCTACGCCCTGATGAACGTGGGAGCGTTCTTGCTCATCGCCCACCTCTCCGGCCCGGGCGAACGCTGGACGCAGGTTAACGACTACACTGGTCTCGCCTACGAACGCCCCGCCGTCGCAGCCTGCCTGACCGTTTTCTTCCTTTCCCTGGCGGGGATTCCCACCACGGCGGGATTCCTGGGGAAATTCTATCTGTTCCGGGCCGCCCTGCACTCTGACCTGGTCGGGCTGACAATTCTGGCGGTTTTGAACAGCGTAGTGTCAGTCTATTATTACCTGCGGATTGTCGTTGCCATGTATATGCGCGAGGGTAAAACCGAGGCTGCGAATTCCCCTGTTCCTTGGGCGGCGCGAGTAGCGCTGGCCGCGAGCTTGGCTGGCATTTTCTATTTGGGCCTCTTCCCAAACCGCCTCATGGGCGTCGCAAACCTGGGAACATTCTTGCTGCCGTAGCGCTGCGCTCCAGCCCGGCACAGGTCGCGTGCCTGCAGGACCAGCGCTACGTAGACCGTATCGACAAAGCTCTTTCACAAACAGCTAGGGGGAGGCCACGGCCTCCCCCTTGTAATTCGCTAAATGGTGGGCGGAGACTTAGGCTACCTTGGCGAAGATAATGGCGAAGGTGTAGAGCGCCATCGATTCAATCAGCACCAGCGCCAAGATGAGCGCAAACTGGATGCCCGGCCGGGCGCCGGGATTCCTGGCCAAGCCCTCGCAGGCCGCTGCCGTGGCCTTCGACTGGGCATAGCCGCAAGCCGCGGACGCGATCGCCATGGCGAAGCCGGAGGTGATCCAGATCCACATGTGCGATTCGGGCGCCGCCCCTCCCCCCGGAGTCTGCGCGAAGGCCGGGGCAGCCAGCAACAGGCCGGCGGCCGCCGTCAGCCACATGAGTAGATTTCGCTTCATTTGATTCCTCCTTGGGCCCTGCTCCACTTGCGCTGGCAGGGCCGCGCTGATTTTCGCCAGGAGGTGGTTCCTTGCCATCCCTCGTGCAGGCAAGGCTCACGCTGGCGGACAGTCAATACAGTGAACAGGAAACAGCTAGGAAATCAGACTGTCCCCGCGTCACTGCCCTTTCAATCGAAAATCGACAATCATCAATCGAAAATGCCTAATGTTCTTCCGCCACCGCCATGCTGATGTAAATCGCGGGCAGAAGCATGAAGATGTACGCCTGCAAGAACGAAACGAAAATGTGCAGCATCATGAAAATTATGGGCACCAAGGCACTGAACAGAACAGGCACCACCGTTCCGATCGCCCCGCTCCCGAACAAGGCATGTACGACAGCGGGGATCATCTCGCCGAAGACCCGTTCGAGCACGTTGCCCACCATCATATTGGCCATAAGACGAACGCTGAGTGAAAGCAGGCGGCCGAAGTTCGAAACCACCTCGATCGGAAACATGATGATGGCGATCGCCAGCATCGGCCCGCACAGGTGCTTCAGGTAACCCACTACGCCATGCTGGCGGAGTCCCTGGAGGTTGTAATAGAGAAATGCCGCGACGGCACAACCTAGCGTCACCTGAATTGCCGCAGTGGGAGTCTCCAAGGTGGGAATAAGGCCAAGCAAGTTGCACAGCACAACGAAAATGCCCAGGGTTCCAATCATGGCGACGTACCGCTCGGAGCCGTGCCCGATGATTTCGGAGGACAGATCGCGGGTGAACTGGACAACCACTTCCATCAGGTGCTGGAATTTGCCGGGGCTCTCGGCCGAGAGGCGCCCCCGCAACACGAAAGCGCCGGCCAGGATCAGCAGTATGACCAGGATTTCCATCGCCACGTAGTTGGGGATGGGATGCGCTGCGTCCGCCGCGGGCACGCCCAGCCTCGCGACCAAAGAGGAAACGGGTCCCGCTAGCAGCTTATTGAGAATCGCCGTGAACCAGATTTCGTGTTCCATGAGGTCGCCAATCCTCAGTCGCCAGCGGTCAGTGGCTGGCCGTCAAGTAGCACTCGCGAAGTTGAACGACCGCCTCGATCAAAACTCCTGTAACCGGAACAAACAGGCCGACCACGATGGACATGAAGGGCAACCAGCCGGTCCTGTAAAAGACCCACACTGCCGCAAAGGCCAAGGGGTACCGCACCAGAAACTTTGCAATGACTTTCTTCGAAGGGCGACTGCTGCCGGCATTCATCAAAGCGGCAACCGCCTGGTGCAGCCAGAAATAGTTAAGCATCGCGAGAGCGGCGCCCAATCCGAAGCCCGCGACGAAGGTCACTGGTTTGCTCAGGAGCACCGCCAATAGTCCCGCGCCGGCGCACGCGGCCATCCACCAGGGCAGGCGCGCCTCAGCCCGTGCCAGTTCCGCCGCTGCTGTTGTTTCTTCCCGCATACTTTTCCGACCGGGCCAGAATCTGCAGGATCTCAAAGAGTCCCCCAGCCCCGCCCAAGAACGCCATCACGATGGCGAGCCAAGGTTTGCTGTGTAGACGCTCATCCAGCCAATAGCCGAAGCCGAACCCTACCACCGCCGCAGCAGGCAGAATGAATCCCAACGAAGTGTATAGTCCGATCTGAGCCCAAACGCTCGCCTGCTTGCCGGGAGTCCGGGGCACGGACCCTCCCTACGACGAGAAGAAGGGCCGGATGGCCTCTTGCGCCCAGACGATGAATGGCTGCGGATAGACGCCCACCAGCAGAGTCATCACCAGCGTTATGCCCAAAGCCACGCGCAGCCCCACACTAGTGGCCAGCGGAACGGTCTCCGCCGGCTTTTTCATAAACATGGCTACCACGATGCGGAAGTAATAATACAACGCCACCACCGCGTAGCCAACCGCCAGCACCGCCAGATAATAATGCCCCGTCTCGACGAGCGAAAGGAAAATGTAATACTTGCCGATGAAACCCGCCGTGGGCGGGATGCCCGCGAGAGAGAGCAGGAAAATGAGCATTAGGATCGCCATGCCCGGCGCGCGCGCCATCAAGCCGGAGAGGTCATCGATCTCATCGCCGATCAGGTCCTTGCGGCGCAGCATGATAATCACCGCGAACGCGCCCAGGTTCATAAAGGCGTAAACGAGCAGGTAGAGGGTGATAGCGATCAGGCCGTCGCGGTTGCCGTCCGCCGTGGCCACAAGCCCCAGCAGCAGGTAACCGACATGCGAAATCGTGGAATAGCCAAAGAAGCGCTTGATATTGGTTTGGGTGATGGCCGCCAGATTGCCCAGCGTCATGGTGGCCACGGAAACTCCAATAGTCAGCAATTGCCATTCCGCGCGCAGGGGCCAAATCCCCGCAATGAGAATGCGAATGAAGAAGGCGAACGAAGCCACCTTGGGCGCCACGGAAATGAACGCGGTAATGGAGGTCGGGGCGCCCTCGTAGGCGTCCGGAGTCCACTGATGGAAAGGCACCGCGGCAACTTTGAAGTAGATGCCCGCCAGCAGCGTAATCATCGCGACCCAGGAGAGCGGGTCGGGGGAGGGACGCTCCGCCAGCCGCTCCGCGATAACCCGCAGATTGGTCGAGCCGCCAATCCCGTAAAGCAGGGACATGCCGTAAAGGAGCAGGCCCGAGGAGAAGGCGCCGAGAAGAAAGAATTTTACGGCAGCTTCGTTGGAGCGCCGGTTGCCGCGCAGAAAGCCGGTAAGCACATACTCGCACAGCGCCATCAGCTCCAGGGCAATGAACAGCACGATCAGGTCATTCCCCGAAGCCATGAACATCATGCCCACACCCGCGAAGAGCAGCAGGGCGTAGTACTCACCCAATTGGGCGCCTTCAATTTCCAGGTAGCGCGAGGAGAGCAGGACCACGATAGCTGTGGCGATAACGATGACCAGCTTGGCAAAGATTGCGAACCGGTCGAGGGTGTAAGCGCCGCCGAAACCATGGTAAGGCGCCATCCGCACGAAGTTCCAGGACAAGGCAAGTTGCACGGCGGCAAAGACCAACCCGACCAGTGCGAAAATGGCATTCCAAAATTTATCGCGCTTCTCGCGCAGCAGGAAGGAATCGACAACCAGGATCGACAGCCCGAACAGAGTGAGAAGGATTTCGGGCTTGATGGCCTGGTAGTCAGCGCGTTGGAAGAACGCATTCCACATCAGCGCTTGGCTCCTCGACGGGTGCGTGCCTTCAGATTCATAAGTGTTGCCTGCGCCGGAATGGCCAGGGCTTCCTGCCGGTCCGCTATCTGGGGCCCGAGGGCGCCCGGACCGGCCTGCCTCGCCACAGCCGGGCCGCCCAGATGCTTCGCGCCACTGGACTGCGCAGTCCTGAAAAAGTCGGGGTTCACACGCTCGACGATCGCGGTCACGGGCTTGTCAAGAACGTTAAAGAAAGGCTTGGGATAAAGGCCGATCCAAAAAGCCCAGATCACCAGCGGCACCAGCGTCATGACTTCCCGAAAGTTCAGATCCTTCAGGACCTGGTTTTTGGGGTTATCGCAGGTCCCGAACATCGTCCGCTGGTAGAGCCAAAGCATGTAGGCGGCGCCCAGAACGATCCCCGCCACCGCCCAAGCCGCCCAGCGCCAGCTCACCTCGAAGGCGCCCTGCAGGATCGTAAACTCGCCGATAAATCCGTTGAGCAGCGGCAAGCCGATCGAGGAGAGCATCACGATCATAAACAACGTGGCGTAAACAGGCATGACGTTGGAAAGACCGCCCAGCTCCTTAATCTCCCGCGTGTGCCGCCGCTCGTAAATGAGTCCCACAATCAAGAAGAGCGCGCCCGTCGAAATACCGTGATTGATCTGTTGGATGACGCTGCCGGAGAGGCCGTGCGGATTCAGGGCGAAAATTCCCAAAGTGCAAAAACCTAAGTGGCTGACCGAGGAATATGCAATCAGTTTCTTCATGTCCCGCTGCATCATGGAAACCAGCGCGCCGTAGATGATGGCAATGATCGAAAGCACGACCATCCACTTCACAATCGTCGGATTGGAGCTCGCCTGCGGGAGCAAGGGCAGCGAGAAGCGGATGAATCCGTAGGTCCCCATTTTCAGCAAAACGCCCGCCAGGATCACCGAGCCGGCGGTGGGCGCCTCCACGTGCGCGTCCGGGAGCCAGGTATGGAATGGGAACATCGGCACCTTGATGGCGAATCCAATCATGAACGCCCAGAACACCCAATACTGAAGGTTGAGCGGCCAGGAGTGCTTCATCAGCTCCAGAACGTTGAAGGTATAAATCCCGTTATCCGCGTGATAGCGGAAATAGAGCGTCAGAATGCCCAAAAGCATCAGCACCGAGCCCGCCAAGGTGTACAGGAAGAACTTGATGGCCGCGTACAGTTTCCGCGGGCCGCCCCAGACTCCGATGATGAAGTACATCGGCACCAGCATGACTTCCCAGAAGACATAGAAGAGGAAAAAGTCGAGCGACATGAACACGCCCAGCATGCCCGCCTGGAGGAGGAGGAACATGGCGTAGTATTCCTTCACGCGCTCCTGAATGGCCGACCACGAGGAGAGGACAGAGAGGAAACCGAGGACGGTCGTCAGCATGATGAGCAGGAAGCTGACGCCGTCGATGCCAAGAAAATACTGCGCGCCGATGGAAGGAATCCAGTTGTGCTGCTCGATGAACTTGAACTGCTGCTCCGGAGCTTCACTCGAGAACCAGAAAACCAGCGGCAGCGACGCCAGAAAATCCACGAACATCACTATATTGGCCCACCAGCGGATGGCTTGCTTGTTCTCGCCGGGAATGAAGAACAAGGGAATCATCCCGGCGGCGGGGATGAAGAGCACGATGGTCAAGATGTGGTCGTGGAAAAATTGCATGGTTTCCTCAGAAGTGCACCAGGTAGTACGCCAGGAAAATCAGCACCCCCAGCGTTATGAACCAGGCGTAAGACTGCAGCAGCCCGGTTTGCATGATGCGCGCCGGATAGCTGAGCAGCTTCACCACAAAGGCGCCCAGGTTGACCAGGCCATCGATGACCCAGTTATCCCACAGACGGGAGAGCTCCGCTGTCATGCGCGTGGACCAGCCCACTCCGTCCACGGCGCCGTCCACCACGCCTAGGTCGAAAGCGGCAAACACGTTGCCGAGGTCCTTGGCCCGGTTGACGAAGAGCGCGTCATAGAGCTCATCAACGTAATACTTGTTCAAAACGATTTGATAGACCGGCCCGGCCGCGGCGGCCACCCGCTCCGGCGTTTCGGGCCGCCGGATGTACCAGCGATACGCGACGTAGAATCCCACGGCCGCGACCGCCACCGAGAGGAGCATGAGCCCGAATTCCAGACTCCAGGTGTGCTCATTGGCTGGCAGCACGCCGGGATTGTCGAAGACGGGCTCCAGAAAGCGCTCGAACCTATTCGAGCCGCCAAGCACCTTCGGCCAGCCGATGTAACCGGCCCCGACCGCGCCGACGGCCAGGCAAATCAGGGGGATGGTCATCGCCGGCGGGGATTCGTGGATATGATGCTCGACGTCGTGCGGGACACGGGAAGTCCCCGCGAACGTCATGAAGTAAAGCCGGAACATGTAAAACGCCGTGAGCCCCGCCGTCACCACGCCGACAATCCATAGCAGCAGGTTGCCGTAAGGGCTGGAGAACGCCTGCCAGAGGATCTCGTCCTTGCTGAAGAAGCCGGAGAGCAGAGGCGCCCCGCTGATAGCCAACGTGGCGGCGAGCATCGTCTTGGCCGTGATGGGAATCTTGTCCCACAGGGCGCCCATCTTGCGCATGTCCTGCTCGCCGCTCAGCGAGTGAATGACGCTGCCGGAACCGAGGAACAACAGCGCCTTGAAGAAAGCATGCGTCATCAGGTGAAAGATCCCCGCCCCGAAGGCTCCCACTCCGCAGGCCAGGAACATGTAGCCGAGCTGGCTTACGGTGGAATAGGCCAGCACGCGCTTGATATCGTTCTGCACGAGGCCGATAGAAGCAGCCCAAATCGCGGTCGCGGCGCCAATGCCCGCCACCAGCCCCAGGGCGGTCGGCGACAGAATATAGAGGGCGTTCGATCGGGCCACCATGTACACGCCGGCGGTCACCATCGTGGCCGCATGGATGAGCGCGCTGACGGGCGTGGGACCTTCCATGGCGTCCGGGAGCCACACGTAAAGCGGGATCTGCGCTGACTTACCCGTCGCGCCGACAAAAAGCAGAACGCAGATCGCCGTGATGACTCCGTCTCCCAACTGGAAACGCCCGCTGCGAGCGATCTCCGTGACCTCCGTAAAATTGAGCGTTCCAAAGGTCACCGCCATCAACATCATGCCCAGGAGGAATCCCGCATCGCCGATGCGGTTCACCACGAAGGCTTTCTTGCCGGCGTCGGAAGCGGACCCGCGATGGAAATAAAAACCAATGAGAAGATACGAACAAAGCCCCACGCCCTCCCAGCCCACGAACATCATCAGGTAATTATTGGCGAGCACCAGCACCAGCATCGAGAACATGAAGAGGTTCATGTACCCGAAAAAGCGGTAATAGCCGCCCTCGTGGCCCATGTAGCCGATGGAGTAGAAATGAATGAGGAAGCCGACGCCCGTGACCACCAGCAGCATCACCGCGGACAGCGGGTCGAGCTGGAAACCGAATTCGGCATTGAAGAAATGTAACGAACCATCTGTGAGCCGGAATGCCCCCGCCGGTAGCCAGGAGTAGAGCACCTTTGTGAACGCGTAACCCTGCTCAGCGGGCAGGCGCAAGAATTCGGCAAAGCATCCCAGGCCCCAAAGCAGCGACAGCCCGGGCAGACCCACAGAAACGATCGACACCCACCGGTTCGTCAGTTTGCGCCCGAAGAGGAGCTGGACCAGAGCGCCCACCACGGGAAATACGGGAATGAGCCAGATATATTCAAGCATGGCGAAAAAAGGTTAAAGGCTAAAGGGTAAAGGTCAAAAGCCAAATCTCAAGCGGGCTCCGAATTGCATGCTGCCTGTCCATCGCGCTCGATTTCCTTCACCCCTCCTTTTGCTTTCAGGATAATTGCTGTGATTACTGCGAAAAGCTCTTCGGTCTCCTTCATAAGCGGCAGCGATCGTGATCGAGGCACGATCCCGGCTTCGCCAATCAATTCGAGCCAGTACGAACACTCTCTCGCCTCTTTCTGCGCGATACCATATTTGTGGATGAAGTCAGCTTTGGTCTCCCCCGACTGGGCCTCCTGGATATTTGCGCCCACCGAGGTTGCCGCCTTCAGGAACTGTTTCCCCAGGACCCATGCCGCCCCGTCCTTGGTCTTTGGTAGGAAGCGATACAGTTTGATCGCGCGCAGCGCGTACTGAAACGATCGCTTGCAGATGCCCGGTCCCTTCCTCTTCGGCCCCTCCCCTTTGCGTTCCTCCGCATTCATCACCGGAGCCTGGACCCTCATCGTTCAGCCTTTAGCCTT
>Ga0187771_10000487_pt1 | contig 24702 bp, 23 predicted proteins | sample 0116_SJ02_MP15_1_FD_133139 | JGI IMG/M metagenome (GOLD analysis project Ga0187771, IMG submission 133139) | Tropical peat soil microbial communities from peatlands in Department of Meta, Colombia - 0116_SJ02_MP15_10_MG | ecosystem: Environmental > Terrestrial > Soil > Wetlands > Peat | place... | reverse complement strand
GAATAGAACACATCCCTGAGTGTCGAAGTACGCTTCTCATCAACGAGCTTCTTGGCGAAATAGGCCAGCCAGACCAGTTGGGTGAAGGGGCGGATGTGCTTGATGTTCCCTGACGACTTTCTGACAGTCGTGGGTCCCAACACGAACTGCTGCAGTTTCTTATCGTAGACGATATTGCGGACTGATCTGCTCGCCAACGTCAGGCTTGGGAAGCGACCTTCGTCGAGGTCGTTGTAGACGCTCCCACCGAGCTCCTTCAGCAGACCCTGGACCGCGGTCTGCCTAGCTTCCGCCGTACCTGTCGATTGTTTCTTGGCGGCCTTCTTCCTTGTTGGCATCCTCTCCCTCCTTCACATCCTCCGGCTGCTCCTCCGCCGGGGCTTCAACCCCTTGTTCCTGGGGTTCCTCGCCTCCCTCTCCGATAAGAGCGCGATAATTGGGCTCGTGTCTCTTGCCCGCAAGGTCGGTGGAGAATTTCGCAATTAGAGGGAGGTACTTCCCATAGATGTTCATCTTCCTCTGGACCGCCTCCATGCTCCCCTTCTTCGACAGGAAAATTCCGAGGCGTCTGAGGGACTCCCTGGCCGCGTTCCTGATTTCTCTCTGTATCTCTGGCCTGTCGGCTATGTACTCCTTGCCGACCGTCTTGTAGGGGATGCGCGTCGAGCAGATGTGTGTAATCACTCCAATCGGCGCGTCCTGAGGCACGTGGTACCTCCGCCAGTCAACCTCCTGGTTGAGGACCTCGAAACTTACGTCGCTGCTCTCGTCGTAGAGTAGTGGGATGCGGTTCGCGAACCTGAAGAGCTTGACCCCGGGTTGAAGGACCTTGCCTCCGTAGGCGACCCCTACTTCGACGAGGAAGGGGAATCCCGAGTAGGAGGACGGGGGCCTGTCGACTACAGTTGCGAATTCGGGCTGCAGCTCCTTGTTGATGCCCGCCAGCAGGATGTCCTCACCTATTGGTGAGAGGACCGCTGCGTCGGGCTGTAGGAAGTCCGGGAACCGCTGTAGCGCGTCGACGATCGCTACTATCTGGTTCGTGTTGAGCCGCTTCGGGGGGAGGCGCGGGCTGATGCCTGCGAACTCCAGGAACTTGGTTGCGATCTTCTCCCCCACCCTATGAAAGTGGGTTACCATGAACCTCTTCATGTCATGCTCCTCGGAGAGCTTCACTATTCGCTTGAAGGCCTCCACGTCGACGCCATAGGGGTGGGGGAGGGTCTCTTGGGGAGGAGAGGGCATCGAGCCCGTTCCTCTCTCGAAGAAAGTGACCTGGCCAAGGGGGTCAACGAAGGTGAGGTTGGCGTAGCTGGCGACCAGGGCGGTCTGCTTGAAGTAGTCGCCTATCTTCTGGGTGGCACGGAGGTAATCTCCCTCGAGGACCATCTCGACCCGGGTCCCGGTGGAGCCGTTGGCATCGCTGTTGAAGCGCTTGAGCACCATTGGCCTGTTCTCTGTGATGTCAATCATCATCTGGAAGCCGTACTTCCTCTTCCCGTCGGGAGAGGTGATGATAGTGAAGGGGCGGTTCGTCGTAATCTGCCCGTAGAGCATAGCCATGGTACCTCCGAGGCCGAACATACCTCGTGACTGGCGGAGGACGTACTTCGAGCCGTAGAACACTTTCCCGAAGGCGCTGGGGACGTGCTGGGGCGCTACACCCGGCCCATTGTCGATGACAACGAGGCGGTAGGGCTTGGGGTCTGGGACCTCGGGATTCGGGTTCTCCGAGGTCATCCTCACGTAGATCTCTGGGAGGACACCCGCCAGCTCGGCCGCGTCCATGCTGTTCTCCACTAGTTCTCTAACGGCCATGTAGAGGGCCCGTGCGGGATTGGTGAACCCCGCCAGATCTCGGTTACGGTAGAAAGAACTCTGAGGGCGAAATCTCTGCGAAAGTTGTCTTGCTACTCAGTTTCCACCACCTCCCTCAAACCGGATGTTCGTGTTGAGTTTCTCCATCGAGTATTTCCTCTTTGCGGGTGCCTGCGCTCCGCCGCGCAGGTATCGATGAGGTTCGTATATGTGCTAGCGCTCGATTTTTCGCAACTTCTCCTCGATCGTTTCTGGGGAGGTACCCTCCCAGAGGAACATGCGCTCCATTTTGCGCTTCGTCCGGGCCTTCTGGAGCGAGTTGTACACCGTCTTGTGCTGACTCCCGGTGGCAAGAGACCTGACCGCTTCCGCTGCCACCTGCACCTCCGAAGCCTCACCTATGATGGCCACGGTGCGGCCGTATACAGAGAGGTGACACGCCGTGAGCTCCTCGATGACCCTCCTTGACTTGCCCTTGAGGCCGATGACCCTCCCTCTGATTCTCTCAAGAGAATTGACGCTCCTTCCTGCATAGTCGCGCAGGTCGATTACCTCGAGAGTAGTCCCCTCAGCCAGGAGACGCGTCGCACGCTGGGGGGAGAAACCCCGCCCTATGGCCTCGATGACCCTCGTGGCGGAGAAAGGGTCTGTCTTGAGGGCCCTCTCGGACTTGACCGTCACAAGGCCCTCCTTGCTGTCCACCCTCAGCGTCACCCCCATCTCGTTCTCTAGGAAGCGCTTTGTTCCTCCCTCCTTCCCGATGACGGCTCCAACCCTCTCTACCGGAATGCGCACGACCTGCTCGAAACTCATCTTATGATCTTCTCCATCCAGGAATCAGCGTCTGCCTTTACGATGCCGCGCTTCCTAAAGAACCTGACCATATTGGAGACGTCCCTCTTCAGGAACTCCTCGGACTGAGGGTGAGAAGACAGCACTGCGGAGCCCATGTCGAAGAGCAACCTTTCCTTCTCGGTCTTGAAGACGTTGAACTCGGAGAAGTCGGCGTGGACAAGCTTCGCCTTCTTCCAGAGCCTCCCTATGGTCTCGAATGTCCATTCGTAATCGGTCTCGTCCACCTCGGTTTCGGCAAAGGTAGGGGCTGGCTCGGGCGGGTTGCCTATGTACTCCATGACCAAGATGTTCTTGAAGAACGCGATGGGCCTGGGAACCCTGACACCGGCGGCGTCGGCCACCTGGAGGTTTTTGAATTCCTTGCGCGTCCAGAGATAGATTGTGTCCCTGGATCCAGACGGCAGCTTCCCGAACCTCCTGTCCCCAGCGATGTAGCCTAAGCGCCTCCGGAAGTCGGATGCAGACGTGAGGTAGATCTTCACAGCCACCGGGCCTCCTTCCGTATCTTCGCCGAAGTACACTCGCGCCTCCTTGCCAGCGTTCACTACGCCGTTCAGCTCGCGAAGGTCCTTCCTAGCTACTAACTCCTCGACCGCGAGGAGCGTCGCCTGATCGAAGACTTCTTCCAGCACTTTCCTCTGGTCGGAGTCCTTCCGGAGATACCGACTCTCCCTCTCGAAACGGAGCAGCCTCTCCTTCATCTTCCTTGATTCGTCTGGCTCGGCCACGCGACACCCGCGTCGGATGTAAATTTATACGTATGAGAGCGGGCGCGCAAAAAAGCTCAGGAATAGGGAAAGAGAGATGGAAGCGAAGAACAGCGAAGGGGTGAAAGAATCTCCAGGGATGCAGCTGGAGGCTCTGCGGCGGGAACTCGCTGAGGAGAAGAAGAAGAACGGGGAGCTTCTAACCCGACTAATGTATACTCAGGCTGACTTTGAGAACTACAGGAAGAGAATGGACAAGGAAATGAAAGATGCAGGAGAGTCGCTGACGAAGGGCCTTGTGGCGAGGTTGCTCGCAGTGCAGGACGAGCTGGACCTGGCAGCGAAGCATGCGAAAGGGGGCACAGCGAACGCAGAACTCAGGGAGGGCATAGGCATGGTGAGGAAGAACCTTGAAGCAGCTCTCGAGTCCGTGGGCGTCGAGCGGATTGATGCTGTGGGCAAGCCTTTCGATCCGTCTGTCCACGAAGCCGTCGAGAAGACACAGGGAGATTCGGACAGAGAGATGGTCGTTGAAGAAATCAGACCGGGTTTCACTTTCAGGGGGCAGCTTTTGCGGCCGAGTATGGTAAAGGTTGAATTGGCGTCCAAGCCAGCCAAAGAGGTGAAGCCAAATGAGTAGCGCGCGAGAGAAGATACTTGGGATAGACCTCGGCACGACGAACTCCGCCGCCGCAGTGGTTGAAGCAGGGAGGCCGGTGGTGATTCCAAGCGCTGAAGGTGCGACACCTGCGGGGAAGATGTTCCCGTCGGTCACTGCCTTTACCAAGGACGGACAACTCCTGGTGGGAGATCCCGCGAGGCGCCAGGCGGTCACAAATCCAGAAGGGACAGTTTTCGAGATCAAGAGGAAGATGGGGACCAACTACAGGGTGAGCATCCACGACAAGGAATACACCCCCGAGCAGTTGAGCTCTTACATCCTGCAGAAGATCAAACACGACTCTGAGGTCTTCCTCGGCTACCCTGTCAAGAAGGCAGTCATCACAGTGCCTGCCCACTTTAATGACAATCAACGACAGTCGACCAAGGACGCAGGGGAGATAGCAGGGCTTGAGGTTGTGAGGATAATCAACGAACCCACTGCAGCGTCTCTCGCCTATGGTCTGGACAAGTCCGAGAAAGAGATGAAGATACTCGTGTTCAGCTTCGGAGGGGGGACCCACGATGCGACTATCATGGAGTTCGGAAAGGGCGTCTTCCAGGTGCTGTCCACTTCGGGGGACACGCAGACTGGAGGGACGGACATTGACAAGGCAGTAATTCAGGTACTCCTGCAGGACTTCCGTGCGAAGACAGGAATAGACCTGTCCACTGATAGGACGGCCATGGCTCGCCTTAGGGAGGCAGCCGAGCAGGCGAAAATCCAGCTTTCGAACCTCACCTCCACGGACGTTGACCTCCCATTCATTGCGAACGACCCATCGGGTCCGAAGAACCTCCACTACACACTGACAAGGACGAAACTCGAAGAGGTGGCACGGCCCATAGTCTCGAAAACGGAAGAGACGATCAGGCGGGTCATCAATGATGCTAAGCTCACACCAGACCAGGTTGACAAGGTGATACTCATCGGAGGCATGACTCGCATGCCCCTCGTCAGGAAATTCGTCGAAGACGTCGCAGGCAAGCCGGCTGAGAGGGGGGTCGATCCTATGGAGGCCGTCGCCATCGGAGCGGCAATCCAGGGCGCGGTCCTGGCTGGCGAAATCAAGGACATCCTGTTGCTCGATGTTACACCACTTTCGATGGGAGTGGAAACGCTTGGAGGGATAACCGAGCACCTGATTGAGAAGAACGCGACCATCCCGACGAAGCGGAGCAAGACGTTCACGACAGCTGCCGACTTCCAGACGGCAGTGACGATTCATGTGGTCCAGGGAGAAAGGAGCATGGCGCGGGACAACGTTTCGCTCGGCATGTTCAACCTGGAGGGGATACCTCCGGCGCCCAGGGGTGTGCCTCAGATTGACGTGACGTTCGATATTGACGCCAACGGAATCCTGACAGCAACAGCAAAGGACCTTGGAACGGGAAAGGAGAACAAGATCACGATCAGCGCCTCGACCAAGCTCTCAAGAGATGAGAAGGAGAGACTGATTAAGGAAGCCGAGTCCTATGCGGAGCAGGACAAGAAGAAGAAGGAGGCGGCGGAACTGAGGAACGAGGCCGACTCGGTCCTGTACACCATGGAGAGGACAAAGAGGGACCTTGAGGGGAAGGTGGACAAGGCGAACTTGGACAGGCTTGACACGTCTGCCCAGGAGCTGAGGAAGGCGCTGGAGGGGGAGGACATCGCCCAGATCAGGGACAAGAACGAGGCCCTGAAGAAGATCCTCCAGGAGGTGGGCGCATCAGCCTACCAGCAAGCGCAGCAGAGGCAGCAGCAGGGTGCGCCCGGGGCGGCCGGGAGCGGCTCGAAGGTGAGCGACGCCGACTACAAGGTAGTGGATGAAGGGAAATAGGAGGCTGTTGCCGTGGCGGAGAAGGACTACTACGAAGTACTCGGTGTGCAGAAGGGAGCCACCAAGGAGCAGATCAAGGACGCCTATAGGAGGCTGGCACTACAGTTCCACCCTGACCGAAACAAAGCTCCAGAGGCCGAAGCCAGATTCAAAGAGATTTCAGAAGCCTACGCCGTCCTTTCAGACGACGAAAAACGGAGGCAGTACGACGCCTACGGAAGGGAGGGGGTCTATCAGAGGTACAGCCAAGAGGACTTGTTCCGGGGGGTCGACTTCGGGGAATTCTTCAGGGGGATGGGAGGGTTCGGCTTTGATGACATATTCTCCCAGTTCTTCGGGGGCGGGGGACGCCAGCCCACCAGGGGAGAAGACCTGACATATCATCTCCAAGTGAACCTAGAGGACCTGGTCGAAGACACCAACAAGGAAATCGAAATTCCAAGGAACGAGGTCTGCCCGACCTGCAACGGAAGCGGTGCAAAGCCGGGTACGACCCCCCAGAGGTGCGGCACCTGCGGGGGGACTGGCCAGGTACAGAAAGTGCAATCGGCAGGCTTCGCGCGCCTGGTCAGGATCACGGCATGCAACAGGTGCCATGGAAGAGGGTATCTCATCGACGCCCCCTGCAAGGAATGCAGGGGCAGAGGAAGGGTGGAGAAGACAAGGAGAATCCGCATAATGATACCAGCGGGGGCCGAGGACGGTCAAACCTTGAGGCTCAGAGGAGAGGGGAATGCAGGGGAAGCAGGAGTACCCCCGGGGGATCTTTACGTCGTGGTGAACGTCGCACCCCATAGGCTGTTCGTGAGGCAAGACGCCGACGTCTACCTGGAGACGAGAATCGGGGCAGTCCAAGCGATGCTTGGGACAGAGCTCACAATCCCAACGCTCTACGGTAACGTGAAGCTAGAGATACCCCACGGGACCCAGCCGGGGCACGTGTTCCCAATCAAGGGGAAGGGGCTCCCGAAGTATGGAGGGTGGGGGAAGGGAGATCAGTACGTGAAAGTCAACGTGGAAATCCCAAAGAATCTCAGCGGCCAGCAGAAGGAACTCCTGAAGCAGCTGGGCGACCTGCGCTAGCCTGCGAACTTGTAGATCATCAGAAAGGGGACCTCCTCAATCTCCCGAATCGCCTCGGGAGCCCCCACATTGTTGTCCACCGCCAGCGCGACCGATCTCGAGCCCGCAAGGTTGACGATGGAGCACGTCCGGATGAGCCTCAGGGCTTCTCCAGTGCCCACAACCTCCCCTGAGTAAAACTCTCTAGAGAGATGGACCTTCAGCTCCCCCTCGGCAACGGTTCTCCCTACTAGCTCCTCGTCACATATGTTGACCAGGATGGTGCCCTTGTACTCCGCAGTGCGGACGGAGAACCCTTTTGCGTTCGTGCTAGGCAACCTTCGCCACCGACCTCGCCCCGCAGGCCTCGCAGACCATGAACCACATGCGCTTCTCCTTCTCCAGGTGAGTATCCGGGCTCCCGCAGACCGGGCAGATGACAGCGTCTTTGACGTACCTCTGGAGGAGCTGAGTGAAAGAATCGCGATCTTTGCGGCCGATGAATATGGCCCTCTCACCGTCCAGGGATGCTGCAGTGGCGAGCTCCTTCGCCAGGTACATCAGCACTCTAGAGGAGTCGCGCCTCAGAACCTTGGGGAACTCGGCGTAGTTCCTGAAGATGGTCTTGTTCCCGACCCAGATGACGTCGGGCTCGGGGAGCTCCAGGCGGAGGGCACCTGACTTCTTGGCGTCCTTGTCGAGGCCGGCCCTAGCCCTCGAAAGCAGCTCCTCGTATGAACGGGGCATGGCCGAATCCTCCGACAATGCTATTTCAAGTCTTCTGGAAAAGGCGCAGAAAACGCGTTTCCAGCCTTGAGAATCGTGCGGGTGCCTTAACTACGCTGAAAGTGGTCTGAAGCCGAAATGGGCGACGTGTCCCTGTTCTTGGTGGCGGCCCTCCCTGTGATGGTTCTGCTCGGCGTCAGACATGCCCTCGACGTGGACCACATTGCGGCCATTGACAACCTTGTGAGAATCAGGAACGCGGACAGACCGTCGAGGTGGGTCGGATCTCTTTTCAGCGCCGGGCACATGCTTGCCGTCTGCGCAGAGATGGTAGCCCTGGTGTACGTGGTCAAGAGCCTAGAGGCGGAGTCGTCCATTGGGCTCCTCGGAGGAGCCACAGGTGCTGTTTCCTTGGGCGCCATAGGACTCTTCAACTTCTACAGCCTGAGGAAGTACGGCAGGTCGGGGTTCGGCGTGCTGGCCAGCAGGGCCGCCGGCAGGACCAGGTTCGCGGGTTCTGTGGGGTCTCCGCTCCTAATCGGGTTCGTGTTCGGGCTCGGGTTTGACACTGCTTCCCAGGTGTCTGCTCTGACCGTCTCGGCGGTTGCTTCAGCGATTCAGGGCGCACAGGTGGCACTGATCCTGACGGGCTTCTTCGCGATGGGGATGATCCCAACCGATACCCTAGACAGCCTTGTTCTGAGAGAGGTCTTCTCCCGCATCTCCGCGTCAAACGGTTTCAAGGCCATCTCCTACGGCCTGAGTGCAATAGCAATCCTGCTCGCGGTCTTGGAAGGCGCTGGCACGACCACGGGCGTTGTCCTGATCCCGGCCTGGTCTGGTGCCCTGCTCGCCGTGTCTGTGATCGTTGCGGGAATCACATACTCGTACTACGAGATTCCAGGATAGAGAACCGGGGACGTATGCCCGCTAAAGATTAGATGCCGTGTCGGAATTTTCGTGGAATCCTGGAGCCCGGCACATAGTGGGATTCAGCGCAGCATGCTAAATCAGAATCCCGGCCTGAATACGTCACCTCGATTGAAAAGGATCAGAAAACAGGGCTCAGCTACAAAGATTAAATCTGAAACCGCAGGGGGCGCACCGTGAAGCATAGGGCGGAGATAGGCGTCTTTGGCGGCTCTGGATTCTACAAATTCTTCAAGGGAGCCCAGGAGTTTTCGGTCAGGACCCCCTACGGCAGACCGAGCGCCAAGGTCACAATCTCCGAAATGAATGGCAAAAGTGTCGCCTTCCTTCCGAGACATGGGGTTCATCATGAATTTCCTCCCCATAGGGTGCCCTACAAGGCAAACACGGTAGCCTTCAAGCAGCTGGGCGTTTCCAGGGTAATTGCGCCCAACGCTGTCGGGAGCCTGAAGGCTGACATCAGGCCGGGGGACTTCGTCTTCTGTGATCAGTTCGTCAACTTCACCTCGGGCCGGGAAGACACATTCTACGACGGGCCGGAGACCACACACGTCAGCATGGCCCAACCCTACTGCCCCCAAATGAGAGAGGTGGGCATTGAGGCTGCCAGGAAGCTCGGCTTGAAGTCACACAGAACAGGGACTGTGGTGGTGATTCAGGGCCCTAGGTTCTCTACCACGGCAGAAAGCAGGTTCTTCAGCCGCCAAGGGTGGGACATCATCAACATGACCCAGTACCCCGAGGCGGTGCTTGCCAGGGAACAGGAACTCTGCTACCTCAACATTTCGCTCGTAACAGACTACGACGTGGGGCTGGAGGGAGATCCAAGCGTCAAGCCCGTCTCCCATGAAGAGGTCATCAAGGTATTCAACAGCAAGATGGGGAGCCTGAGGAAGCTCATCGTGGAGATAGTGAAGGTGCTCCCGAAGGAACGCACCTGCGATTGCGCTTCTGCGCTGCAACATGCGAGGATGGAAGCCTGATGACTAAGCTCGAGGCAGAGGTCAAGCGGGCAATCAGGACCATACCGGACTATCCAAAGAAGGGCATAAAGTTCAAGGACCTTACCACGCTCTGGAAGAACGGGAAGCTGACGCGCAGGGTCACCGACGAGATGGAAAGGAGATGGAAGGGAGTCAAGCTGGACAAGATAGTTGGGATTGAGGCCAGGGGGTTCATCGTTGGGGCTCCGCTGGCCGATAGGCTGGCGATAGGTTTCGTCCCTGCTAGGAAGGTAGGTAAGCTCCCAGGTGCCAAGGTGAGCGTAAACTACGACCTCGAATACGGCAGGCAGGGGCTCGAGATTCACATGAGCTCGATTTCAAAGGGGGACAGAGTGCTAATTGTCGACGACCTCCTAGCGACGGGAGGGACATCCAAGGCAGCGGCGACCCTCGTAGAGAGGATGGGAGGGAAGGTTGTGGGATTCGCCTTCGTGACAGAACTCGGGAGCCTCAGGGGAAGGAAGAAGCTCGCCGGGTACAGGGTGTACTCTCTGGCGAAATATGACTAGGGGAGGCCCTCCGACGGCCATCATTACGGGGACGGGTGTCTCGGAACAGTTCGACCTGACAAGCCCGAAGACCGTTAGGACGCGCTTCGGGAAGGCGAACGTGTTCATGCAGGAGGGGGGAAATTACATTATCCTCCCGAGGCACGGCACCGCCCACAAGTCCCCTCCTCACAGGATAAACTACAGGGCGAACATCGCGGCACTCGCTCAACTGGGCGTGAAAGAGGTCATTGCCACGAACGCCGTGGGATCAATGAATCTGGGGTTCAGGGTGGGAGATATTGGGGTGACAGACCAGTTCCTCGACTTCACGAGGGGGAGGCCGTCGACTTTCTTCGAGGACAAGGTGGTGCACACCGACATGACATACCCCTATAGCAGGCACCTGAATCTGGAGCTCTCGGCAGCTGCAAAGAGGACTGGCATCCACCTCCATCAGCACCTCGTCTACGTGTGTACTCAAGGTCCGAGGTTTGAGACAGCGGCGGAAATCAAGATGTACAAGAAACTCGGAGGAGACGTCGTCGGGATGACGGGGGTGCCGGAGGTGGTCCTCGCCAATGAGATGAAGTTCGAATACGCCTCTGTCGTCATAGCAACCAATTGGGCCCCAGGAATGCAGCCCAAGGTTAGCCACGAGGAGGTCCTCATGGTGATGAAGAAGTCGGGGAAGACAGTCAAAGAGCTGATAGAGGCGGCAGTGGCGGGGGTGAGGGGAGAGAAGAGATGACGAAGGTAGCAGATCAGAATCTGGCCGCGGAGGGAGAGAGGAATTTCCTCTGGGCGAAGGCCCACATGGGGACGCTGAACGCGCTGGCGGAGAAGTATGGGAAGTCAAAGCCCCTTGAAGGAGTGAAGCTTGGAGTCTGCTTGCACGTCACCAAGGAGACATCTGTCCTGATTGACGCGCTGCTGGCCGCGGGTGCGGAAGTCAGGCTCGCGGGGGCGAACCCTCTCTCGACCCAGGATGACATTGCTGCCTACCTCTCCACCAGGACAGAGATCTGGGCCTGGAGGGGCCAGTCGGCCAAGGAGTACGGCTGGTGCATACAACAGGTCCTCGGTTCGCGCCCAGATCAGCTCATAGACGATGGCGCCGATTTGCACGTGGCCGCCCACGTTTCGCGGACGAAGGGAATCGTCGGAGGCTCGGAAGAGACGACCACTGGGGTAATCAGGCTGAAGGCGCTGGAGGCCGAGGGGAAGCTCGTCTATCCGGTAATCGCGGTAAACGACGCGAAGACGAAGTTCTTGTTCGACAACAGGTACGGGACTGGTCAGAGCACCCTGGACGGCATCATGAGGGCAACGGCCCTCCTTCTGGCTGGAGTGAAGACCGCAGTGGTGGGCTACGGCTGGGTGGGCAAGGGGGTGGCCATGAGGGCTAGAGGAATGGGGGCGAGGGTGACCGTGGTCGAGGTGGACCCTGTGAGGGCTCTCGAGGCGCACCTCGACGGGTTCGACGTCTCCAGCATAGACGGTGTCGCGTCCACCGGGGAGCTGTTCATAACGACCACCGGACAGAAGAATGTCATCCCGTACAGCGCAATTGTCAAGATGAAGGAAGGGGCGATTCTGGTCAACGCCGGCCACTTCGACGTCGAGATAGACGTGAAGACCCTGATGGCCAGGGCAAGGGGAGTGAAGCAGGTGCGCCCCAACGTGGACGAGGTCACCCTCCCTTCAGGGAGGAAGGTGTACCTGATAGCCAAGGGGAGGATTGCCAACCTGGTTGCAGCAGAGGGGCATCCGCCCGAAGTCATGCAGATGTCTTTTGCGAACCAGATGCTCGCGGCAATCCGCATCCACGGAGACCACGGGAAGATGCAGAAGAGAGTCTACGGGGTCCCACCTCAGATCGAGGACGAGGTCGCCAGGGCGGCCCTGAAGTCGATGGGCGTCTCCATCGGGCGCCCCACCAGCGAACAGAAGGAGTACGCCAAGAGCTGGAAGCTCTAGGCCGAAGATTTTAAAACGGAAGAAGCTTGGTTTAACGGTTGGTGGATGAGCTCAAAGGACAGAACGTCATAATCACAGCTGCGCTCCCGTATGCCTATGACGACCTCCACCTCGGCCACGTCGCAAGCACCCACCTCCCGCCTGACATACTCTACAGATACCTTAAGCTCAAGGGAACGCGGGTCATCCAGGTCTGCGCGTCGGATGACTTCGGTACTCCCATCCTGATCGCGGCCGAGAGACAGCACGTGGATCCAGAGGAGTACGTCGCCCGCTGGAATGCCAGGTTTAGAGATGACCTGGAGAAGCTCGGAATAGTGTACGACCTGTTTGACAGGACAAGCTCCCCCGAGAACGTCGAGCTGGTTCAGAGGTTCTTCACGAAACTCAATGAAAACGGCTTCATTTACGTCTCCGACGTCGACCAGTTTTACTGTGAATATGACCGCAAGTTCCTCCCGGACAGGTACGTCAAGGGGACTTGTCCCTACTGCGGGACAGAAGAGCAGTACTCCGACGTGTGCGAGAACTGCGGAAGGACCCTCCAGACGGGGCAGATACTGACCCCCCACTGCTCCATATGCGGCAGGCCCCCGGTCCTGAAGAAGAGCACTCATTACTTCTTCAAGCTCTCCGCCTTCTCAAAGCAGCTCGAGGATTGGCTGCGGGGGACGCCGGGACTTCAGGGGGACGTCAAGAATTACGTGCTCAACTGGATCAAGGAAGGTCTGCAGGACTGGGACATCACCAGGGACATTTCCTGGGGGGTGCCGGTGCCCCTCAAGGAGGCGGAGGGGAAGGTACTCTACGGCTGGTTCGACAACCACCTCTGCTACATCTCGACCGCCCTCAAGTGCGTGGGGAGGACGGGAGAAGATGGGAGGAGCTATTGGAACGGGTCTAAGCTCTACCACTTCATCGGGAAGGACATCGTATACCACCACTATCTCTTCCTTCCGAGCATGAGGATGGGGGAGGGAGAGTACAAGCTCCCCGACTACATACCGACCAGGGGACACCTGCTCCTGCTCGGGAGGAAGGTGTCGCGGAGCAAGCACTGGATGATAACGGTAAGGGAATTCCTCGAACACTTCCCACCCGACTACCTTAGGTTCTACCTTACCAGGATCACGCCTCTGAGCCAGTCGGACTCGAATTTCGAACTCAAGGAGTTCGGCGACAAGATAAACAACGAGCTAGTCGCCAGTGTCGGGAACTTCGTCTACAGGGCGCTCTCTTTCGTGCAGAGCAGGCATGGGGGGGTCGTACCCGCGGCAGGACCAAGAGGACCCGCCGAAGAGGAAGTACTCCGAGAGCTAGAGAGGGCGGTAAGGGAGACGGGAGAGCTAATCGAGCAGGGACACTACGACAAGGCGCTCATGAGAGTGCTCGACTTCTCGGCGAGCTGTAACCAGTACTTCCAGAAGAAGGCACCATGGGAGAAGAAGGCAGACGAACCAACCGCGCTGTACTATTCGTGCAACCTCGTCGCAGGGCTGGCCACCCTCGTCAGCCCGTTCCTCCCCTTCAGCTCTAGGGAGATTTGGGGCCAGCTGGGGTTCCAGGGCCCGCCGGATAACCTGAGCTGGGACTCGGCCGCTGCGATGAGAGTCGAGGCGGGGAGAAAGATTTCGGACCCGAAACCCATCTTCAAGAAAATCGAGGATGCAGACCTAGGTAAAGTGCGAGTTCTTCTGGGCTAGTCAGTCGCAGCACTGGAGGGCCTCAAGACCTTCCTGGAGCGCGCAGTCCATTTCGTCGTCCAACACCCTGTCCCCCAGCACTTTGGCGATTGGGTCGTAGTCGTCGTATTTCGTCGAGCCGAAACCCGATGCCAGCAGGCTCACCTGGAGCTGCGCGGTGCCCGAGTAGTCGACGCCGTATTCTATGTCTAGCCCCGGGTTTCCGGTGGCCGAGCTGACGCGGTCGACGACCAGGCCTACCTCGGGAGCTGTGAGGGTCGAGTCGCCGTTCATGCTGACCAGGGCGTGGGTCGCTTCCTTAGGGTCCCCGAGTTTCCCCAGCGATACGACAGCGCCCGCCAGTGCATCCTCGGCCTTGTCTTCGGAGCCGCTGCTCGACACGCCCAGAAGAGAGTAGCCGTCGCGAAGTACCGTACCGAGGAACTTGTTCAGGCCCAGGGGGCGCGACCCTTCGGCGGCCCTCGAAAGCAGCGAGCCGAGTGCCTTGACCGCCGCCTTGTTGGCCGTGTCATAAATGTCAGCCAGAGTCGTGTCCTCAGGAGAGGAGCGGAGTAGCGTCTCGTTGTCAATGACGACGACCCCCCTGGCGGCTTCCCTCAGGCGCCTAAGCGAGACCCCGGCGTAGAACTTCGTCTTCTTCTCAAAATCGAAGGGCATTACAGCGACGCCCACCGCCGTGGCGCCGGACTCTCGGGCGATTGAAGCGACGACGGGGGCAAGGCCGCTTCCTGTGGCCCCGCCTAGGCCTGCCACTACAAAGACGACCCTGGAGCCGCTCACCGCGTCCCTGATCCTAGGGTGAGATTTCAGAGCCAGGCCACGGACGATTGCTGGTGTGAGCTTTTGGTCCACTGGGGACTCGATGCGTATCGCGTCCCTCGGTTCGACGGTGGAGAAATCACCGTCGTCGCAGGAGAGGTAGGCGAACCTGTCGACCAATACTGTCTTCCTGCTGAGCAGCGAGACAATCTTGATTCCCGCGCTTCCTATTCCGATTGCGGTAACGTCATCTCGATTATTGACAGTCAACTCTAGGGCGGGGAGGTTGGTGGCGTCGAGCATAAACAAACCCATCACTCAATACTTTTGACGACAAAGTAGTTTTTGTTTACCCTGCGTCCGATGATATTGCTCGAGCTACTTTAGCGCCTTTGGGCCAGCCTCGTCCTCGTTGACCAACTTGTTAACGAGGTCGTCCATCATGTGCCCTGAGCACTCGACCCTCACCGCCCGCACACCATCGATCGAGAGGACAGCCTTCTTGATGCTCCTCCCCGTGTCGACTGCTATGGGGCTGTAGGCAGAAAGCGGCTGGAACCTTACTCGGATCGAGCCGGTCGCCATCTCAGAGACATCCGTGACGATATTCAGCTCGCCGAACTTCCTCTTCGTCTCCTCGTCCACCAAGTCGTTCAGGCGGGCGACGACTGCCCTCGACAATTCGCTTGGCACTGTAGGGCTCCTCGAAATTCCGGAGGCTATATGACTTTTAGTTCACCAATGGACGCGCAGCGTCATGGGGTGCGACGCCTTCACTTCGTCTATCTTCGTGACACTTGTGTACTTCGGGACGGGTCCAAGCGTCCCCTCCTTTATCTCCCTGTAGATCTCGTTCATGGCTGCGGCGTATTCATCCAGCATCTCGATTGGCTCTGACTCCGTCGGTTCGATCATCAACGCCTCGTGGACAATGAGCGGGAAGTAGACAGTGGGGGCGTGCATGCCGTAGTCGAGGATGGCCTTGGCGACCGTTAGGGCGGCCCCCGGAAGTTCGCTCTTGGCGGACACCACCACTTCGTGCTTCCTGTGCAGTTTTTCCCCGTGGGATGCGGGGAACGCTTCGGGGTCCAGGCTCTTCCACAGGTAGTTGGCTGCGAGGACGGCCAGGGACGAGACGTCGGCAAGGCCAGATGCGCCCAAGAGGCGAATGTAGATGTAGGCCCTCAGCAGAACGGCAGAGTTCCCGACGAACCCCTTCAGCGGGCCTATGGTGTGCTTGAGGTCATAGTCGAGGGTGTAACCCTTCTTCCCCTTGGAGACGACCGGGACAGGGAGGTAGTCGGCCAGCTTCCGCGTGACCCCGACTGGCCCTGCCCCCGGCCCTCCTCCCCCGTGGGGGGTGGCGAACGTCTTGTGGAGGTTGAGGTGAACGATGTCGAAACCCATGTCCCCGGGCCTGGCTCTGCCGAGAAGTGCGTTCATGTTCGCTCCATCGTAGTACATCAGGCCCCCTGCATCGTGGACCGCCTGGCACACCTCTGCCACCTCCCCCTCGAACAGACCGAGTGTGTTAGGGACAGTGAACATCATACCGGCGGTCTTCTCGGAGCAGAGTGCCCTTACGGCTGTACCCCTGACCTGGCCGTTGGAATCGGACGGGACTTTGACGACCTGGAACCCTCCCATTGCGGCGCTTGCAGGGTTGGTCCCGTGAGCTGAGTCGGGGACAAGAATCTCGCTCCTCTCTCCTTGGCCGTGGTCCCTGAGGTACTTCCTGATCATGAGAACTCCCGCGAGCTCCCCCTGGGCGCCAGCAGCAGTCGAGAGGGAGAACCGGTGCATCCCTGTGATTTCGCTTAGATACCCTTCGAGCTCGTAGAAGATGGACAGCAGACCCTGGACGGTCTCGGGGGGTTGGAGCGGGTGTGCCCACTTCATGCCGTCCGAGCCCGAGATCATTTCCGAGACCTTGGGGTTGTACTTCATGGTGCAACTCCCCAGGGGGTACATGCCTAGCTCGACTGAGAAGTTCATCTGAGAGAGGCGGTTGAAGTGCCTCAGGACCTGGAGCTCGGAGAGCTCAGGGAGCTCCACCGACTGGCGCCTCACCGACGAGGGGACAAGGGCGGCCGGGTCCTTGAACCGGGCTGCGACTTTCGGGTCCGAGGGGACCGCCACGCCTACCCTCCCGGGCCTGCTCAGCTCCTTGATCAGCGGCTCGTTCCAGAAGGCCTGACTGTACCGTTTCGTTTAGATCGCCTCTTCCAGGGCTGTCGCAAGCCTTTCGATGTCTTCCCTAGTGTGGATCTCGGTCACGCAGTAGAGGCCGGCTTCTGCACCGAGGCCAAAGGACCTCGGGACCGGGTAGCCTGCGAGGATGCCCCTCCGCGAAAGCTTACCGAAGACGGCCTTGGCGTTCGCCTCGCGGTAGGAGACAGCGAACTCCTTGAAAAAAGAGCCTGAGAAGTGGGGGGACTTTACACCCTTCACTCTGGAGAGCCTCTGGGCCGCGTAGTGGGAGTTGGAGATGACCACCTCGCCCAGCCTGCGGAAGCCAGACTTCCCGAGAAGGGAGAGGTAGCTTGCTGCAGCGACAGCCATCAGAGACTCGTTGGTGCATACGTTCGAGGTGGCAGCCTCGCGGCGTATGTGCTGCTCGCGGGCCTGGAGGACCATTGCAAAGGCCTTCGCGCCCGGGTCCGCGACGGTGCTGGTGATGCCTATGAGCCTCCCAGGCATGCTCCTTGCTAGTTTGATATCCTTCACGGAAAAGATGCCTAGGTGTGGGCCGCCATAGTTCATGGCTATGCCCAGAGGCTGGCCCTCTCCCACGACCACGTCCGCACCGTAGGCTCCGGGCTCCTTCACGAGCGACAACGAAATCGGGTCGACACCGACCACCGCTAGGGCTCCCGCTCCGTGCGCCTTCTCAATCAGGGAGGCGATGCCGTCTTCGATGACTCCGAAGTAGTTCGGGTTCTCGAAATAGACACATGCGACGTCGGCGGAGAGCTTACCCTCCAGGTCTGCGGGGTCGATTGTCCCCTTCCTCTTGTCAAAGGAGACACTCTCAAGCGCTACCCCCAGGGGCTCCGTGTAGGTCCCTATCACCGCCCGTCGCTGAGGCCCTGCGTTTCCCGCGATCAACGCCTTCTTTCTTCCTGTGACCCTCGCAGCCATCCGCACCGCCTCCCCCGCCGCGGATGCCCAGTCGTACAGAGAGCTGTTGCACGCCTCCATTCCTAACAGATCGCTCATCAGGCTCTGATATTCGAACAGGGCCTGGAGCATCCCCTGGCTGACTTCAGCCTGGTAGGGGGTATAGCTTGTGTAGAACTCCTGCCTCGAGGTGATAGACTCTACGGCGGCTGGCACGTAGTGGGGCCAGACCCCTCCTCCGAGAAAGCAGAGGGACCCCGGCGGGGTCGCGTTGCCCCCTAGGCGCGCCTGGACCTCTCGGCGGACCTCGTACTCAGATACTCCCTCAGGGAGCTGAAGCTCCCTGTTCAGCCTCACGTTTGGAGGGATGTCGGAGAAGAGTTCGTCAATGGAGGAGGCGCCTATCTTCCGCAGCATCTTCAGGACAAGGGACTCGTCGAGGTTCGGAAGGAGAGGATGGCGCCTCTGAGACGCTGGCATCTCAAGTCCGGCCGAAAAACGCTTAAAATAAGAACGTAGCGGCGAGGGGCGACTCGCTTGAGGCGTTCGGTGTCCGCAGCTCTACTGATTGTGCTCATCCTTGCCCTGCTTCCCGCGCAGCTCCCCGCCCATTCACAGGTGGGTGCGACATCGTCTGGTGCCAAGGTATCGGTAAGGAGCGCCTACACCCTCGACAGGTACGGGTTCGCCACCATCAATGAGAGTGTGAAGTTCACCAACAACCAGACTTCAGCCGTCCAGATTCCGGCACTGACCTTCGGCCTGGGCAACCTCTCATCGGATGTGAAGCAATACACCCTGACCGGGAGCGGCTTTTCGCTTGCGACCCCAGCCTCGACAGGGGGCCCCTATACTGTCAGTAGCACCCAGTCGGTCCAAGCAGGAGGGAACGCGAGCTTCGTCCTTAGCACACTGCTCGACGGCGTCGTCACCAGATTGGCCAACGGAACCCTCCGTGTGCTCACCCTTTCCTCCCCCTCGATAAGCAGCAAGGTTGACTCGCTGCTGAATGTTGTCCAGATGCCGACCTCCACCAGCTTCATGGTCGCTCCCAAGGGGCTGACAGCGAGCCTCTCCGGGGGCAACAACACCTACTCGTCAAGTGCCTCCGAGGTCACACCTAGCGCAGTGACTTCGGTCTCATCCATCAAAGCATCCTCCGCACAGGACTTCAATCCGCTCCAGGTCTTCGACGCAGTGAGGTCTATCTCGGCCGACCCCCATGGTAACCCATTGGTTACGGACACAATCGAGTTCCAGAACCTTGGAACGACGCCCCTGTCCACTCTGTACATCCAGCCCCTCGCTCCGGGGAGTGCGACGGCGACTGTCGAGACGCTCACGGAGCCGAGGCTGCTGAGCCCGGTGTCTGTTTCGCTAATCAGTGACTCGATAGACCTCACGCAGCTGGCGGTGGGGTACCCCAACAACGGGGTCGCGGCGGGGGGCAACTTTTCAATTACATATCAGTACCCGCTGGGATCGCACTATTACTCCGTCTCTGGAGGCCAGGTCACCCTTAACATTCCGGACACTCCACCGATCAGAGCGTTCATCGACTCCTTTACTATAGAACTCTCCCTCCCACACGGCGCTACCTCCTCGAGCTCGGTCCCGACGCCCGCGACTCACGTAACCCCATGGCAGACCGGGCAGACAAACTTCTCCTACGGGCTCTCGGTCGGATGGGCGATCAATGACGGCGTTCCTCTCGCCACAATCATGTTCGCGCTTTTGCTCATAGGACTGTTCGCGTCGAGGACGACCACCGCCGAGGCTGAAGAGGAGGAAGAGGAGGAGTCTTCGTCGGAGCTGGCGTCTGCCATGATCAAGGCATTCGACGAGAAGACGAACCTCATCAACAGCCTCTGGTCAGAAATCGAGTCGAAAGACCCCAACGAGATAGACAAGGAGTACTTCGACGAGCTCAGGACGCGCTTGGACACGTTCAGGAGCAGGGCGCTCCAGCGGCTGAATGAGGTCAAACAGAAGTCGACCAGCCAGAGGTTCTACGAGGTGGTCAACCAGATTCACCAGACCGAAAGGGAGGTGGACAGAGCGGCAAAGGACAAGCTGAACCTCTATCAGCAGCACTACACTCGGCAGATGAGGAAGGAGGTCTTCGACAGGCTGCTCCCCCAGTACACCAAGAGGCTCGAGAGGGCCCTGAACCAGCTCTCTGACGAGCTCCATACCGTGCAGAGAGAAGCTAAGCTCCTGTAGGACAAGCCGACCCGGGGGCAGATTTATGAGGCGGGGGAAGGCCGAAGGTCCGAAGGATATGGAAGACAGGGTGGAGAAGCTTGTGATAATTGGGTCAGGGCCTGCAGGCCTTACGGCGGCAATCTACGGCTGCAGGGCGGACCTGGACCCCCTAGTGTTCATGGGGACCAAGTATGGCGGCCAGCTGATGCTGACGAGTGAGGTAGAGAACTTCCCCGGGTTCCCCGACCCTGTTCTCGGGCCCGACCTTATCGCGAGGATGAAGTCACAGGCCGAGAGGCTGGGCGCAAGACTCGTCCAGGAGGACGTGGTCAGGGTGAACTTTAGAACCTATCCGTTTGAGGTCTACACGGACTCGGGAGTAACCAAGAGCCTCGCAGTGATATTGGCGACCGGGGCGAACCCTAGGCGCCTGAACCTCTCGTCCGAGATGCGGCTGATGGGGAAGGGCGTGTCAAACTGCGCTGTGTGCGACGGGTTCTTCTTCAGGGGGAAGAAGCTCGCGGTTGTAGGGGGTGGGGACACGGCAATGGAAGAGGCCACCTTCCTGACAAAATTCGCGTCCCAGGTGCAGGTAGTCCACAGAAGGGACGAGCTCAGGGCGAGCGCTGCCTTGAGGAAGGAAGCATTCGCAAACCCAAAGATAAGCTTCGTCTGGAATTCCGTGGTGACAGACGTGATTGGAGACACGAAGGTGCAGGGAGTGAAGATCAAGAACCTCAAGACGGGGAAGGAGAGCGAGCTGCCGGTGGACGGGCTGTTCGTGGCCATCGGTTACGACCCGAACACGGAGATGTTCAGGGGGCAGGTGGAGCTTAACCCGAAGGGGTACGTGGCCTTAAGGAACGGGACCGAGAGCAGCGTCCCTGGTGTCTTCGTGGCCGGAGACGTCCACGACTTCCGCTACAGGCAGGCGATCACCGCTGCCGCGGACGGGTGCAAGGCGCTCCTTGATGCTGAAAAGTTCATCAAGCAGAAGCTCGAACTTAAGGTCGCTAGCTGATGACAGAGACGAACCTGTCTTCGGCGTACGACTTGCTAAGCGGACCGACGATGGGCGTCTTGTAGCCGCACGCTTTGCACCTGTTCTTGTCGTCGAGGTTGTACTCCAGGATTTCGTAGCCGTAGCGCTTGATCAGCACCACCCCGCAGCCGGGGCAGTACGTGCTCTCGTCCGGGTGTCCGGTGACGTTGCCCATGTAGACGTAGTTGAGGCCCGCCTTCCTTCCAATCCGGACGTGCTTCTCCAGCGTCTCAACAGGGGTCCACGGCAGGTCCATCATCTTGTAGTCGGGATGGAACCTCAGGAAGTGGACGGGCACGTCGGGACCCAGGTTGTCATACAGCCACCTGCATAGTTTGGTGGCCGTTTCAAGCGAGTCCCCCACCTTCGGGACAATCAAGTCTGTTATTTCGATGTGAACCTTTGATCTCTTCTTGATCTCGAGGAGGCTCTGGAAGATTGGGTCTGCGTTGGGAATGGCGATGTAACGCCTAACGAAGTTCGTTTCCCCGCTCCCCTTGAAATCCACTGTGACACAGTCGAGGAAGTCGTCCATCATGGCCACTGTCTCTGGTGTGTCGTAGCCGTTGGAGACGAATATGTTGAACAAGCCATTCGACCTTGCCAACCGGCCAACGTCCCTCGCATACTCCATGAATATGGTCGGCTGGTTGTAGGTGTAGGCCATCCCCTCGCAGCCGTGCGCGATGGCGTTTTCGACGAGCTCTTCTGGTGTGGCCTCTATCCCTTCGATTTTTCTGAGCTGGCTGATGTCCGCGTTTTGACAGTATTGACAGTTCCAAGAGCAGCCCGACGTCGCTATGGAGAAAACCTTCGAGCCGGGTCGGTAGTGCACAACGGGCTTCTTTTCAATGGGGTCGATGTGCCCAGCCATGACCCTGCCGTACACCAGCAGGTAGAGCTTCCCCCCGACCACCCCTCTGACCCCGCAGAACCCGATCTGCCCCTCGGCAATCTGGCAGTTGCGAGCACAGGCTGTGCACTGGACCCTGCCGTTGGGAAGGCTCCTGTAGAGTTCAGCCTGCTTCCCTGTCGCCTCGGTAAGCTTCGTCCGGACAGACATGCCGTTGGATAACTCCGTCCCTAGCCATTAAGTTTTGCAGCGCATCCCGGGTCCTTTCAGCAAACGGTTATAACATATGTTATCTTCGGTCGCCGAAATGGTCACTTTCATGGAGGCGATTGGGCTTTCCGCCATCATGGGATTCTCGATCTACCTGTCTCTCCCAATCATCTTGAGAAAGGACCAGGATGAGAGAAGATTGAGCTTCCTCAACGCCGTCGCCGTAGGAATCCTCATCTTCCTGATAGGGGATGTTTTCCTTGACGCTGCCGGGTCGCTCTACAACGGCTCTCTCTACGGGTACGGCTCATCCCCGAGTTACGATTTGGTTTTCACCGTGTCGATGGCTGCCGGATTCCTTGTGCTCTTCGTTGCCGGAAGCAGGAGGAAGATGATGCTCACGCCAACAGAGCTCGCCCTTGTGATTGCACTCGGGATAGCGTTCCAGAACGTTACCGAAGGGCTTCTCTTTGGCGCGCTGAGCGTCGGGTTCGGGCTCACGGGCTCCGCGCTGGTCGTCCTGGTCGGATTCATTTTCCAGAACTCAACCGAAGGGTTCCCCATAGCCTCGCCTTTCCTCGGCTCGACTGAAGGGAAAAGCAGTGTAATCGCTGGGGCACTGATGATCGGAGGGCTCCCTACCATACTCGGAGGTGCGGTTGGATACTTCTACAACGCCACCATCTTCGACTTGGTCTTCTACGGCCTAGCAGTAGGTACAATGCTCTACGTCATCCTCCCCATGCTGAGGCACATCCTCGCGGGGACGGCCTCGAACAAGCTGGGGGTCGCCTACGCAGGGGTGTTCGTTGGGTTCATCCTCGGCTTCGCCGTAAACCTTCTGTAATGGCCTGGTCTTTGCCTCGGGTTCCTTACCAACCTAATAGTCTCCTCTGCGGGGGCTGAGAGGACATTCTTTGAGTGGAAGGGGCGCTGGCGCGCAGGCACAGGCACCGAGGTTCTCTTCCAGCTGCATGGACAGGGCCATCGACGCCCCGAAGGGTTTCTACCGATATGTCGTCAAGATGTCGCCGGACACCCATCCGCTCCCCCCGCGCCAGAAGAAAATGGAGAACGGCACCGTGGGCCGAAAGAAGATAGACGGCCTAATCCCCGCGCTGAGGTCCTCCATGTCATGCTCTCAGACATGGAGACAGAACTCCTCCGAGATGGAGTCGCGCCAGCTCGCGACCGCTGATCCGCATTTTCCGGCAAAGGTGAGGGGTGCGCTGCAAGCAGAGAACCACCCCGCCTTCGGCCTTGCTTTCCCTCGAAGAAAGGGGGAGAGCGAAGGCCCGCCGAGGACAGGGGTCTGGTAGGCAAGGGCGAAGGTTCTGTCGTGCTGTCCTCCAGACTGAGAGAGTTCGTAGCTTCATTCGGCCCTGCCTGGATAGTGATGATCGCGGACGTGGATGCGCCCAGCATTCTCACCGCCGCAACCGTTGGGGCGACATACTCCTACGGGCTCATCTGGTTCTTCGTCGTGCTGATTGTTCCCCTGTTCGTGATTCAGGAGGCGAGCGGGCGTGTCGGGATGACGACTGGAAAGGGGCTCGGGGAGGTCATAAGAGAGAACTACTCCAGACGGATCGCTGCAATCGCAAGCCTGCCGATGGCAGTTGTCAGCGTGGTGAGCTACATCGCAGAGTATGCGGGGATTGCCGTCGGGATGGAGCTCATCGGTGTCCCTCCCCTCGTCTCGGTTCCGCTCGCGTACGTAGCATACGTCGGGGTGGTTGTACGGCGGAAGTACCTTACAACAGAGAGGGCTCTCCTGATTGTGTCCGCGGTGCTTATCGTGTCATACGCCGGTTCCCTTCTTGCAAGGGGATTGATCTCCTCCGGCCCGTTCTATTTTAGCGCTGATCCCGGGTACCTCTTCTTGCTGGCGGCATGCGCGGGGGCCGTCGTGATGCCTTTCATGCTGTTCTATCAGGCTTCGGCCACAGCGGAGAAGAGGACCACCCGCCTTTGGGCCATGAGGACGGAGACATTGGTCGGCGCCATCGCGAGCGAGCTCGGGATGATTGTGGTGGCCATGGCAACATCGGGACTCAGCTCCTCGCTCAACTTCGCAGACCCGAAGGCCCTCGCCCTTGCTCTCTCCTCCCTCGCTGGGGCCTATGCGCCGTACGTGTTCGCGGTTGGGCTGGTGGCTGCCGCCTTCCTCGCACTTGTAGTAATTTCTCTGGGGAGCTCCTGGGCGATTGTTGACACGATGGGGTGGAAGAAGGAGAGCTTCCTCTGGGTGTACGTGTCAGAGTCTATTCCAGCAGTTGTCATTCCCATCCTCTATCCAGAGCCTCTTTCCCTCGTTCTGGAGCTCATGGTGGTGTTCGTCTTCGTTCTGGTAGGTCCAGGGGTCCTGATGGGGCTCATGAGCGCGAACAGGCGCGTAATGGGGGAGTATGCGTCGGGCACCGGGTGGAGTGCAGCCTACTGGCTGAGTCTGGCGGCGGTCCTTGTCTTCGGAATTGTGGCGGTCGTGGCGGCTCTCTGAGCCAGCGTCTGCGTAAGACTGAAGCAAACGGCCGGGAGCACACCCACCCCCTCGCATCTCACAGCTTGACCCCAGGTGGTTCCCCGAGCGGCTGGGCAGGTCCTCCTGTCCAAAATGCTCAAAAAGACCTCAGAGAAGAATGCCGGTGAAGAGGTAATGTCCCGCCGATATCGGATGAAGGCAAGGCAGGAATCGCACGCCTCCTAGCGAAAGCACTCAACCAGAACCAAAGGCTGATCCTCGAACACCTCTCAGAG
>Ga0187771_10000486_pt1 | contig 24746 bp, 27 predicted proteins | sample 0116_SJ02_MP15_1_FD_133139 | JGI IMG/M metagenome (GOLD analysis project Ga0187771, IMG submission 133139) | Tropical peat soil microbial communities from peatlands in Department of Meta, Colombia - 0116_SJ02_MP15_10_MG | ecosystem: Environmental > Terrestrial > Soil > Wetlands > Peat | place... | reverse complement strand
CGAAGCTGCAAAAGTGATGTTGAGAAGCTTGAGATGCGCGCTCCGGATCTGTCGTTCTGACGATGGATTTGCCGAGTGAAAAAAAGGGAGAGTTGAAGCAAGTTAGATGGCTAATCAAATTGTAAGAGGCAGAGGCAGACCTCGTAACCGCATTTTTTCATACAAAGATCAAAGGATTCTAGAGAGCCTTGCTTGGATCGCGATTCTGCATAGGGTTGATTCGAATGAATTCTTTGATCGCGTTGTAGAAGCTTGGAATCATGGGGGGTCAGAATGTGGGCAGTTGACCGTAGAATGTCGTAAACGGATGAGAAATTCAGCGATTTTTCTCTTTACCAAGGGTCCAAAGCACGCACGAGAGGTTTTAGCTCAATTCCCAATATCGACTGTCATCTTGCGAGGAGAGAATCAGCTCGAAAGATATACGAAAACAATTTTGGCTCGAACTCCCTCAGTCAAGAATTTCGGGAGTGTAACGTCCAAGATTGGTGACTTGAAAGTTGGAATGAAGAAGGTCAGCCTCAAAGCAGAGGTGCTCGAGATTCCAAAATCTAAGGTTATCTACACGAGATATGGAACGACGGCTTGTTTATCGAATACGCTTATCAGAGACGAGACTGGTTCAATGAAGATGAGTCTTTGGAACCATCAGATCAGCATGGTACATGAGGGCGACGTTATTGACGTCAAGAATGGCGAGGTAGCATGGTACAGTGGTGAAAGACAGTTGCGACTGGGGAGAAGGGGGAGCTTAAGCGTCATCGAATGCGCGCAGAAACTGTGAGAAGTGGTTTTTTGGTGCCGAAGACTAAAGCCGTGATACACATTCAAAACGTTGTTGCTTCTGCAACTCTTAGACAAAGGGTTGACTTGAACGCTGTCGTGAAGAGTTATCCAGGAGTTGAGTATCGTCCAGAACAGTTCCCTGGACTGGTGTTTAGGATTAAGAGACCGAAGACGGCCACACTGATTTTCAGCTCTGGAAAAATGGTGTGCACAGGAGCAAAATCAGAAAAGGAAGCGCGCAGGGCTGTTATGACTGTTGTTAAGGAGTTGAGAAAGGGTGGAATAATCATCATCAGCAAGCCCGAGCTTAAAATTCAGAACATAATTGCGTCCGTAAGCTTGGGGGGAAACGTGGATTTGGAACAGGCAGTGGGCAAGCTTGTGAAAACCATGTATGAGCCGGAGCAGTTTCCAGGATTGATCTACAGGATGGATGAGCCTAGGGTGGTTATACTGATATTTGCGAGCGGGAACCTTGTTTGCACTGGAGCGAGGAAAGAACAGGACGTTTATGACGCAGTACAGAAGCTTCACACCAGCTTAGAGGAACAAAACCTCATATTCTACGAATAAGAACCTTATTGTTGCTTATCGTTGCCCGTTTCTTAATGGTCTGTTGCCGTAGTTGCATGCGTGTTTCTTGAGGGTTCTGCTACTCTTTTGCAAGGGTTATTTCTATTGTTGAAACCATCCGTGTTCTGTTTTCGCCTTCTCTTGCTGGCATCTCTTCTGTTGCTATTGCGATTTTGCTCACTTTTAGGTCTTTTAGGAAGCGATTTCTGGTTATTTCAGCCACGTCAACAGCTGTAGTGATCGCTTGTCCTCTCGCCTCCAAAACTACCTCCTTAGCATTGCTAGCGGATAGTCTTATCATGACTGCTAGAACATAGTCCATTGGTGTTTGGCTTCGTTGACCGCCACGATTCTTAGCATTCAAGATGACACAGCAACCATAAGAACGAAACAAGGGGCCTTTAATGGAACGATCACGAACATAAAAGACGGTGTAGCTACCATACAAACCGATCTCGGGACTCTAATGGTCTCTGTTGATACAACCAAGAGTTCAGCGTATAACTCCTCTAACTGCGGTATGCTCCAGGCACTTCCCAGGAACCATGGACCATGGACCTTCGCCTACCCACAAATGCCTATTGACCACCATGCAGGCCACTTCTGCCAACAAAGAAAAAGAATCGCCCAGAAGCTCCAAAACCCGAGAATACAGCAGATCCACTTCCACACGTTCAGGTACTGGAGAGGAACCATGCTATACCACCAACTCCATTCAGAATACTACGTAATGCAGCAGCTAGGACACCGAAAAATCGAGAACACGCTCCTGTACATAAATCTCGAACAGGCCCTATTTCAGGGCACCGTTAACTACATCTCAAGAGTAGCCAAGACTGAAAAAGAAGTTTGCAAGCTAATCGAAGACGGATTCGACTTTGTATGCGACTTCCAAGACCACAAAGTGTTCAGGAAAAGAAAATGACATGGAAAGCCCGATTACATCGCCATTTACCACCCTTCGCCATTTTACTTATAAAGGTGCGAGGGGTGGGATTCGAACCCACGTAGGCCTCCGCCAGAGGATCTTAAGTCCTCCCCCCTGTCCTAGGCATCGTCTAGCCGCCTAATTAGACCTGGCTCGGGTACCCTCGCCATCAGCATCAAAGGTGATCACACTATTCACTTTAAGTGTTTTGCGTCGAACGATGCGAAGAGCAAGAATCCACAATTTTATCTCCTATTCGCGTCGAACCATCAAGACGGGTATATCCGCCAGGGCAAGGCACCGGCTTACCAGTAATCAAATGACATAGATCGGTGTCCAAGGTGCGAAGAATGTGAGATTGCAGGTGAGCTAACGATCTTGAACACTCTAGAACATTCTACTCAAGAGAGGACTCATGGAAGAAAGTTATGTTATGGCGTGACAAGCTTAGATGATATAGGAAGAGAAGACGGCTCATGTTGAACAAAGGCTACAAACCGTTTGATAACCTTCTCATTCCTTGCTGGGAGTGAGAGAATGGAGGAAGGCTCAATCTAAGAAGAACAAACCAGAACAGCTGCCTATGTACATGATTTCAGAAGAATAGTGGACCAGAGGGGACAATGGAAAGAAATATAGCCGAACCCAAAGCAACCCTTTGGGTCGGTGAGCAGGGTTGCTTGAAGGTAAGACTTTGAATCTGAGGGTTGTTGAGAGAGAGGACGTTGACTATCTGGTTGAATGCGTTAATGGAAGGCCTTGGGGAGAATACGTTGGCGTTTCAGAGCAGATTGCGAAATCGCAACAGATGAAGTATTTTGATGATCCTTCGAGCTTTACAGTGTTGACTGAGTCGAAATGGTTCATCGTTCAGAAGAAAGATGGAACCAAAATAGGTCTTATGAATCATCGCTTGACTCTGCCACATAGATGCGTAGAAATCTCCTATGGGTTAACTCCTGAAGAACAAGGGAAAGGATACGGAACAGAGGCAACCCAGTTGATGGTTGACTACTTATTTCTGTCAAAAAACATTGCAAGGATCCAAGCAATGATTAACGTAGAAAACATAGCGTCTCAAAGAGTCGTAGAAAAAGTGGGTTTCAAGAGAGAAGGACTCCTACGCAAAATGGCCTTCTTAAGAGGAGAATGGATAGACTTCTACATCTATAGCATCCTCAGAGAAGAATGGAAAGAACCAAAAATACTAGCAAAAACCTCTTGAGGAAGGCCAGTTTTTGGTTTTGCGGAAAAGTTATAGCTAAATTGAGTTAATGTAGATTCATGAAAGATCAAGTTTTTGGTGGCCCATTTAATTTTTCGATTGATCGAAAGTCAGAGACTCAATGCTTTCGCATGCAAACTCAATTTGTCCATATAGGGTTTGATGGAAAACGCACGGGCATGGAAACGTATCTGCTCAGGCTCCGATGCGTTCCGGCGGCATTGTCTGGTAAGAGCTTGGATGAATATACGTGTCAGGAATTTGGGTTGCAGCTAAATGGTGAAAGTATTGCAACAATTCCAGCACTCAAGCTCTTTTCATATCAATTCAATATGATGTCTGGGATTGATGGAAAAGGTCCTGTGTTTGGAATTCCGCATGAACGGTTTGAAAATATGACTGATAGCATGGGAAATAAGCTCTCTCCCGATGTTCGCTACGCAGTGTATAATAATTTTATTGATTTCCACTCCCTAAACGATGTCTTTTCAAGGCCAATGAAGTTTGGTAAAGGAATACAGGAGCTGAAATACTTCGGTGATAAGGTAGTGCATGCATCTGCCTTTACTGAGGCTCCAATAAGTCTCGGCACCGCGGTAAAACCTGGCTCCATTTTTCACAATGGAGAGATCACTCTTGAATTCAAAGGAATCTGTATTATCGATGGAGTTACATGCGCAATAGTAGGATATGATTCAGGTGAGAGTAATTTGGGAATGACCATCGTATTAGGCAAGAGCCTGGATGCCATGATTAAAGGCGGTTCAGAGTATAAGGGAGATATGTATATCGACCTCGAGACAGGTTGGGTCAGAAAGGTGACTCTTGATGAGTTCGTAGTCACTGAGACAGAAACAACAAACTCTCCGTCTAAAGTCCATGGCTATACTGTACGTCATCTCCTATTACGCTTGGTTGACCAACTATAATGTATGTCATCTCCTATTACGCTTCTCACATTGTCAGAGAAGAGTGGAAAGAACCAAAGATACTGACAAAAACCGATTGAAAATCGTCAGTCTTTCGGTTTTGCGGAAAACTCATAACTGAACTGAAAGGCAAAATTGAACGAATGATAATTGCTTTGAGCAAAGAGCAAGAAAATAGAATTTTCTTATCTTAATCTGAAAGGGAGAGTTTGAGGATGGATGGTTAATCCTTGAGGTTTTTTTGATTTGTCGTTAATTGTCATTCTCAAAAAGTTGGGCTGCTGATGGTGGAACACTAAATTTCAGCTTGAATTGCTCGGCAACCTTCAGTGTGCCATCTCATCGAAGGCGTGCGTGCGTGTTCCTGAATTGGCCGAGACCATCCAAAGGCACGGAGCGTCTGAAGGGCTTATCCTGTGTAGGCTGAGGTGAGCCCTGATCGGCTGGGGCAGCCTGGCGGACAAGTGTTTTCGGGACAAAGGCACTTATTTTTCGTGGAGCGTGGGTGCTTATACTACGAGGTCAGTCTAACATGAAAAATTCCAGTTCAACATACACGGCTTCAAACAAGAGTTGAACACGACCCCGCGAAATACATACATAAGTCCAAAATAGGCACTGGCTACATGGCAGGTGCTTATGATGTGCTCATCCTATCGGCACCCTCAGCTATCCGAGAACGAAGCCAACTGTAACTCGAGAAGACGTTAACGGAAGAATTTCGGAACAAGCACGCGCGCTGTTTTGAAGGAAAGAGAAGCCGTAAATAGTTTTGTTGCTTCACTGCTTAAGGCAGCTCGCAAGGTGGCTGCTGAGAATCGGAATGTTGAGGCGGATTCAAGAGGACGACGCAAGAGCCGAGTTTAGACGCTGAGGACAAATACTGGCCTATGCCCAGTATCGATGCCTATGAATTTCTTGATACCGGCCGAGATGACTTATCCAATCTAGAAGTTCAACGACGACTGATGTTTCACCGGTGCAATGGCTTGGATAGACACAGTATTTGCTCTAGTCTAGCTGATATTGCACTGCTTAAGGCTCATATGTTCGCCATTTTGGTCGGTCACACCGCCGCATTGTGCCGCCATTCCAAAGAGTCTGATCGCAAAGAAAAGGGCCGTCTGAAGGATTTTCGGAACGGATGTTCGTCCAAGGGTACCTTCGCAACATGTCAAAGTACGAAACAGCACTGGTCTAAACTAGATTGAACGGAGAAGCGTGTCGAGGATGGTTGAGCCGTTGATTTTGAAGCTCTTGGTTGACACTGCCTATTCATGGATAAGAATGTCCCTGGCACTTGTCGTCAGCATCATTTTCAGCTGGGCCGTAGGAATAGCTGCAGCAAGAAACAAAACGGCTAACGCAATAATAATTCCTGTTCTCGACGTGCTTCAGTCGATACCCATACTCGGCTTTTTCCCAGTCGTTCTGGTTGTCTTTGTGGCACTCTTTCCTGGTTGGGTGGGCGTCAATATCGCCGTCATATTCCTCATATTTACCAGCATGTCGTGGAACATCGCGTTTGCGGTGTACGAGGCAGTCTTGTCGATTCCGCAAGAGTATCTCGACCTGGTTTCATTGGAGAAGTTGGGATTGTGGAGGAGAATAACCGAGCTGTACATACCGGCAAGCTGGTCCAAGGTTGCCTACAATTCGGTCGTTTCTTGGTCCGTGGGGCTCTTCTACCTAATATCAAGCGAGATATTCTCTTTGGGAACCAAGAACTATCAAGTGAGCAATGGAATTGGCGTGGACATAGCTAATTATTCCTCCCTTGGGCTGTGGGGCACGTACGCAGTGGCTTTAAGCGTATTCATCTTTGCAGTAATACTCACACGGTTCTTTTTCCTCGGCCCGTTTTCTTCCTGGTCTGAAAAATTCAAGCTCATCGAAGAGTCCAGAGCAGTCAGAAAGGACCCAATTTATCGACTTTACTCCTGGATCAATGCCCGTGCAGCGTCCAAGGTGTTTTCCGTGCTTTCAAGGCCGATGTCTCTTCGGCCAAGAATGCCCGCGCAATCCGTATTTCAGACTGGGGAAAGACAGATTACGAAGCCACGAAATGCTCGCACTGTTAAATTTGTAAAGATTGCAGTAACTCTTGTGTGCATAGCCGCGTCGGCGTTCATCATAATTGAGGTTTTCGAAACGCTTCTTGCTTCCGGTGTCTCTTTCATGGTCTTGACGAACAAAGAGTTGAACGTTTTGGGAGGTCTAGCATATTCTTTTCTCAGGGTTTGGTATGTTTACGCTTTTTCCGTAGGTATAGGGCTTCCGTTGGGAATAGTTGTCGCCTTGCATTCCAGGCTTTATCAGATCGGATCGCCGATCCTCCAAGTCGTTTCTGCAATTCCTGCCACAGCACTCCTTCCTCCAATCGCGCTCTTCGTCGCAAATCTGCCCTTTAGCGGCGAGCTAACGGCCGCAATCGTTATTTTCCTAGGCACTATCTGGTACATAATCTTCAACGTTATAGCCGGCATACGGTCGATTCCCAGTGAGATATTTGAAGTAGCAAAACTCATGAAATTGAAAGGCTGGGCATACTGGAAAAACGTGCTTATCCCAGCTGCTCTTCCATCGTTTGTTACAGGCTCGATAACGGGAATCGGAGCAGCATGGAACACGCTGGTAGTTGCCGAGTATTTCAGCATATCAGGTCGAGTCATCACTCGAGTTTCAAATGGAATAGGCGTTCTGCTCAACGTAGGAACGAACATCGGTGACCTGACTCTCATTGGCCTGACAATATTCTCTATGACCGTTTTGCTAGTGGCGATGAATCTGCTCCTTTGGAGAAGGTTGTACAAGTACACAACAAAGAGGTTTTCATACAGAAGATAGTGGAGGTTAGGCAGAAATGACCGTTGAAAATGAGCATGGAACAAGTGAACAAACCATTGTTGCTGCACCTTTTTTGCTCAACGTGGATCATGTTGGTCTCATTTATATGCTGGGGAAAAGGAGTTTGAAAGTTGTAGATGATGTCTCTTTCACGGCGAAGAAGAACGAGTTCGTGGCGATAACTGGGCCCTCTGGTTGCGGCAAGTCTTCTCTCCTCAGGGTGATATCTGGTTTGCAGCGACCGTCGTATGGCACGGTTACGGTTAAGGGCAACTTCGTCAACGGTCCGACAGATGAGGTGTTCATGATATTTCAGAACTTCGCTTTGCTTCCATGGAAAAATGTTCTTGAGAACGTTCAGCTTCCGCTGCTGTCTAGGGGAAAGCTGAACCAGAATAATGCTAGGATGAAGGCGTTGAAGGCGATCCAGGATGTTGGTCTTAGAGGATTTGAGAAGGCATATCCCGGTGAATTGAGTGGGGGGATGAAGCAGAGGGTGGGAGTTGCCAGGGCGTTAGCCGTCGAGCCTGAGATACTGCTGATGGACGAGCCTTTCAACGCCTTGGACGGTCTGACTGCTGAGCATTTGAGGGGTGAAATCTACTCGCTGCTCATAGGGACCGAATCTCCCATCAACGTTGTGGTGATGGTGAGCCACTATGTCGACGAGATAGTCGAGTTGGCTGACAGAGTGGTTGTGTTGACGAACAGACCTGCCAAGGTTGTGGAGGACATGCCGATCGACATGCCTAGACCCAGGAATAAAGGGTCACAGCGGTTCCATTCCTACGTTGACAAGATATACTCTCTTCTAACTTGACGAATCGCTTCGAGAAATGCTCGTGAAGCCGGACCCATCATAATCTAGCAGCCCCAACCGGATACCCCAATGCATTAGTATCTCGCTAACGATCAGCGAGTTCACCTCGTCCTCATGATGCCACCTTATTCCCTTTCTTGAAAGTTCCTTCGCAACTTCTTCGCCAGTGAACTTTCTCTTGAACCTGAGGGCCGTCGTGAACGGTTCTATCTTGGAAAGAGAGTTGCCTATGGCAAGCCGTCTTCCTCCTACGCTGAGTATTCTGTGGCCCTCCATCGATAGCTTAGCCTCACCCCTCTCAACCGTCACTAAACCCAGCATCTCTGCCGCGTCGATGATCGGCAAGAGTTTTGTCAAATCCAAATGAAGATCTGAAGCGACATCATGCAAGTGAACGATCCCATCTGAAGCATAGACGGATCTGAGAAAGGCTGCCAGCTGACTTGGGTTTACATCGGCCGGAAATATGGACATACATTTCCATTTAATACAACGCGCTGGTTTTAAAGCATTTTTCAGAATCAGACCAGATTCTGCTACTAACGCGTACGTTAACATGCCTAACCGTAGGTCTAGCGCACGAGAAATAGAGCGCGGTCCCGCTCAGCGTATTTTCTTAGAGGCTCTGAGTCCAAGCCAGTAGCACGCAACAGCAATAACCCAGCAAACCACGGTGCTGATTGGCGCAAAGGGATCAAGCAAGTCATAACCTGACATATTGGACTGGCTAATCGGCAAAGGCACAAGCGTGAATATCCCACACCAACAGACACTACGATGCACGCGTCTGGATGAATGTCTTTGGCTTCTATCCGAATTCTCCCTATTTCGCAGGGTCTTACTCCTGTTTGTGTGCTTAGGGCTATTTTGAGTGATAGGTCGCCTCTTGCAGAGGCTACGAACAAATCACACTTCGCGTCTGTTAGCGGTTGTATGCTTGCTGGTTCTGGCGTGCAAGTTGGTTTTTTCCATTCGATTTTGTAGAGTCTGCAGTAGTGCAGGTGGCAGTCGCACAGTTTGGATTTGTAGCTGTTCGTGGCTGGCCTGCCGTTTTGTTTTGCGTATCGGGCTATTGCGAGTTCGACGGCCACGGTGTCTTTTAGGCCGGCTCTAAGGGCTAGGGCCTTGAGTCCTTTTTTGTTGCTTCGATAGTTGCTGGTTTTCTGCCTTTTCCCTCGAGGTGCGTTAGAAGTCTTTGAATACTTGGTAGTTGTTGGATGTACTGGGCGGGTAGCTTGACGCATTGGGCGGGTAGCTCAGCACGGACAACCTTTCCGCTGTAAGCCGGTGGTGCCGGGTCTAAAGCGGTGGGTCCGGATAGAGCACCGGCCTCCTAAGTCGGCGGTCGTGGGTTCAAATCCCACCCCGCCCGCCACAGACAAACCCAGCCCAGTATTATAAGACTGTTTTTAAGGGTTCACTTTCGTTTTCGGATGACCCTACTGTTTTCATAATCACAGACGAACTCGAACCCTGCTTCTATGAGCTGACAGACTTCTTGTTCTGAGTGGGCCACCCTTGGCCGTGTAATCGTCGTCTTTGAAGTCTCCAGTTGGTATCAGCTTCGCAGTCCTGCTCTCTCCCATCAATTGCACACTCTTCAGCGAAAGAGAAGAATCGATTAAGAAGAGAAGAGAAGTGCGGGAGCAATATCCCTATCAAGGGAGCATGTCCGCACTGAGCATTATGGCTTCACAAACGTAAAGAGTGCCCGCCTGCCATGTCTGCCCAAGCTTTGGCTAAGTGCAGTTGTGTAGGCCGGGCTCTTTTTTCTTTATTAGGGGTCTTTTCAGTCTTCAAAAACGAAATATATGTTGAAGTGGCAATGAGTGAGCAAGGAGCCGGACATGAGGAAAGAATCACTTCAGTTTCTTTGTTGTCCTATATGCCATGGCGATTTGAAACTGATCTTGAACAAAACCTCAAATGATGTCTTTTTGTTCGGATCACTTGAGTGTGAATCATGTAGCAGAACCTACAAGATAAAGAATGGCATTCCAGATTTCCTGTTGCCCGAGATGTTAAATGAAAAGGATAAGCAATGGATGCTCACATATGACAGAATGGCTTTGGGTTACGACATTATCATGAGTTATCTTGCCCCGTTGTTTAGTATTGGACGAGAACCATTTGAAAGATGTGCGTGGGTGAGGCGCCTACGGATACGCAGGGGAGCAAGTGTCTTAGATATATCCACTGGAACAGGGAGAAACCTTCCTTTCATTAATCGTCATATCGGTCCACAAGGTAGACTCGCGGCGATGGACATTTCCAATGGGATGCTGGCTTATGCAAAAATTAAAATAGACAGGAAAAGGTGGAAAAACGTCGAATTGCAACGTGCGAATGCTTCTTTGCTACCTTACAAGGAGAATTCGTTTGATGCGGTTATTCACGTAGGCGGTGTTAATACCTTCGGTGACAGAGCAAAGGCTCTCAAAGAAATGGTTCGCGTGGCAAAATCAAACGCAAGAATAGTCATTGTGGATGAAGGGCTTTCCCCGCACAATCAGAAAACGTTTCTTGGAAACTTTCTCATCAGGACAAACGCCCTGTACAAATGCGAACCCCCAACTATGTTGTTGCCTGAGAACGTGAAAAACCTTGCAGTGCAATGGAGAATAACATACTCCGCTCTCGTCAACATGTCTTGGCCCTTCTATTTATTAGAATTCGAAAAGGCTTAACTGCCAAGAAAGCATTGACAGTCGCGACTTCTTTAGCGCGTGAGGTTTTTTAATCTTCGCACTGTTTGCTTCTTGCACAGAAAAAAGGGAAATTGGTTGAGCTATCTTGTCAGGGTCTAGAATCCAGTGATTTGGATCTGGCTCCTGCATTTGCTACACTGAATGATAATTCTGTCTAGGTTCTCCCCTTTCATGATCGTTTCCAATATGATGTAGGTCCTACCTGTTAGGTCGTCTGGAGAAATCTTCACTCCGCACTCTGGACACTTGAAATCTCCATTTCCTCTGATCTTAGCCAAGTCAATATTGAACAACTTGACTGTTTGCACTTGGGGTCTCTCCTTTCCCCAATAGCAAAATAGTCATCAAGAGACTTAAAGGATTTATGAAACATTTGTTCACTGAAACTAAGTGATCAAGTGGTGCTGGAATTTGCTTGAAGGTGAGACTGTAAACTTGAAGCTAGTGGAGAAGGAAGATCTGCCCTTGCTTGTGAATTGGCTTAATGATCCCGCTTTTTTCGGAGAGTACAATCCCATTGAACAGACGACGAAGCTAGAGATGGAGAAGAGCTACGATTCTGCTCATCCAGAGAGGAAAAGGTTCTTTGTAGAGAAGAAGGATGGAACCAAAATCGGCGTCGTCGGCGTCTTTCCAGTTGGCGATCTTTGGGAAATAGGTTTTGCACTGATTCCGAGTGAGAGAAGAAAAGGATACTGCACTGAAGCAGTCACATTAATGGTTGACTACTTGTTTCTGTCAAGAGATTTGGTTCGAATCCAAGCCTCAGCAGACCTGAGAAACAAGGCTTCTCAATCTCTACTAGAGAAAGTTGGCTTCAAAAGAGAAGGAGTTGTTCGCATGTCAATGTTCATACATGGACAATGGAGAGACATAATACTTTACAGTATTCTGAGAAAAGAATGGAAAGAGCCAAAGATACTGACAAAACAATCTCGTAAGAAGTAAGCCACTTTTTTCTCCTAAAATGAAAATCTCAGAGTCCATTGCCTAGCGATTTCCGAACTGTGAGATTTCACGTGGCTCTAGCATTGTCCATTCTTGTTCGAGAATAGCGTACAGCAGCGAGTCGCGCCATTTCCCTCTTACCCATCCGTTTTCACGAAGGCGACCTTCCTGCCGCATGTCGATCTTCTCCAAGACATGTGCCGATGCGATGTTCTTAGCGTCACACGTAGCAAATATGCGATGCAATTTCAGTTTATTGAACCCCAGCTCCTGCAATCCTTTAGCTGCTTCGGTGGCGTAACCTTGACCCCAGAAGTTGCGGTTGAGCACGTACCCAATGTATCCTTCTCTGTTTTTCGGGTTTGACACATATAACCCACAGCCACCGATAAGCGCGTTCTGCACCTTGGCTACGATTGCCAGCGTGAAGTTCTTCCGTGGTCTTTCGCTTTTCTGTTGAAGCGCTTTTTCAGTAAAAATCCTGCTCTCTTCCTCACTGTTGGGTCCAAATTCTACGTAACGAACGACTTCTGGATCGGAGGCGTAATCGTGCACTGACTTCCAGTCTTCTCTTTCGAAATCCCGGAGAATGAGTCTTCTTGTACTGATGACTTCCATGAATCCACCTCTGTAACAAGCGTGAACCAGGTTGCTGAACAAAAAGTTTCCTCAGCCATTTGCGTCAGCACTTTCAAACCAAAGAATCATCATTCTGGGGGTCAACTCTTAGCCGCGCGGCAAAAGCGAAAAATCTGGCGGAGGTCTAAGTCTAATCGGGGAAGTTCCGCCTTTCAGCGTGGAGAAGGTTGTAGACGCCTAGCCTAGAATAACCAAGTTCGTTGATTAACTCCATTGTTCCTACTAATTAGAAGCATGTTAGGAATTCTACCGCTGAATCCTCAAACAAAAAAGTAAACCTAACAGGTTTCTTCATTTACAGGTCCTACTTTTGCAACATCGGGAAAAGCTTTGAAGCTTTCTGTTTTCCTTCTGGCGTTTTTTTCGATTCTATCTCGATTTTTTCCCTATAGATCGCTCTTAAGGCGTCTGCAACTTTCGTTCCGGTAATGCCCTTCGAAGCGAGGGCTGAGTGGTTTTTCTTCCAGTGCTTGTCTACTTCTTCCCCAGTTCCTGTTGCAAGTATGTAGATCTCTTTTGCTTCTTCTTGTGAAAAAGTGAACCCGGAGACTACGCTTTTTTTTGAATGTTCTAGCACTTGGTCAGGATGAAGAAACTGCCCGTAATCTAGGAGAAATGGTCTCATTTCCTCAGGATATTTCTTGACGAAATCCTGCAAAGAGAAGTCTTCCTCTTTCTTGGTCGTCGTTTCTTTTGATGATTGTTCTTTTCCTCTTCTCCAGAAGAACGAGGGCATAATTGATCACTATCAAGACTTAGGCGTCAAGCATTTAAGCGTTTTAATTCACGCCGTAGAAGATCGTTGTGCTCTCTATAGAAAAAGCGATTGCATTCCTGAGATTCGTTTCAGTGGAGGCGATTGCCCTTCTTGGAGAAAGAAGAGAAGTCAGCGTGATCGAGCGGCCAGGCCAAAATAGGAGATCAGGACAAATCTATCGGAACCCATGCCGAGTGAGGAGTTCAAATTCGACTATACACGCTGCAGGTGAGTTTCCTTCAAAAGAGATTTCTGCACGCACGCCCTAGAGTCTTTCCAGTCGAAAAGGCGAGGGTTTTCATGAAAAACGTGATTCTGCTTCCTCTTAAAGAAGATAACCACAAACGATTCTTCCAGTTCACGAAGACACTTGCAGAAACCGATTTTTGGGGAAAGAAAGGCCGGTATCTTCGTGGAGACCTCGAGAGATTTCAAGAATTCCTTGATTACATCAAACCTTTCAAACCTAAACGCTTCATCGTAGCAAAAGAAAATAAAAGGTTTGTTGGATTCGTTGCAGCTGCCTACAATCCTGCTTGGATGGCAGAGCTGAAGCGCAGATACGGATACGATGTGGAAGAGAGAGCATACATTTTAGGAATAGCTGTCGTCAGAAGAAGAGTAGATATTTTGAAGGCGTTGACTGATGAAATGATCGACTACTTTTCCAAGAAAGGAGTAAGAGTTGCTGAGTATCCGACTCTTGGAAACGTTTGTTTGACAACGGGAACAGACGTGTTGACTTCTGAGAACGTGGATTCACTCATGCTATTCAGAGAAGCCGGTTTCAAAATCAGCGAATGCTACTACTCCATGAACATGAATCTTGACTCCTATGAACCTGGAACAAGATCTCCGTCAAGAGGAATAACGTTTCATCACGAGGAGGGGAAAATCGAGATTCTTAAGAGAGACAAAATCCTTGGCAAGGTAACCTGGAACCCTATAGAAAACGGTGAGACCGACATAGGTATCTACGTAGAACCTGCTCACAGAGGGAAAGGTTTCGGAGCTGCACTTATGGCCAAAGCCTTGGAAAAGCTGAAAGCCGACGGGGCAAAAGTGATAGAGCTTGGAGTAGATGGAAACAATCTTCCTGCCTTGAAACTATACAGAAAGTTTGGGTTCAAAGTTCATAAAACGCACTTCTACATCCTGACTCAATCTCGAGCCGTTACCACTTGCAAATGATTGAGCAGATTCCCCTGTAACTGCGACTTCAAATTCCGAAGAAGAAAGTGGCAAGCATTGAGCCGCAGAGAAGAAGAGACAATTAAGAGAAACACCTCCTGCAGTGGGTATTCAAGTCCTACTAATGTGTCCTGTCGCCGATTCTTCAAAGTTCAACCCTGAAGGTATGGACATTTTTAGGTCCTTGCTCTCCAAAGCTTTTTATAAGAGGCCTTTTGCTTTGTAATGTTGTCACATTAATTCATGTAATTGACAAAGCTTCTGTAAGCTTTAGGGAAACGCATGAAGAATTTTGTGGCAGGAGAAACGAAGAGATATGGAAATGCAGTATTTCAAAGACTTGCCTTTAAGTAAGGAGGTTTTGGAGGGCATTGAAGAACTCGGGTTCAAGAATCTTTTTCCCATTCAAGCTCAGGCCATAATTCCCTTATTGGAAGGCAAAGACGTTATAGGTCAAGCACAAACCGGAACAGGTAAAACCGCAGCTTTCGGAATTCCGATGGTCGAACGACTCAACCTGGAGATCAGGGCGGTTCAAGGCCTAGTCTTAGTACCAACCCGTGAACTGGCCATGCAAGTTGCACAACACATAAGTTGGTTCGGAAAATTCACGAAGTTGAAAGTCGTACCGATATTCGGAGGAGAATCTATTGACAGACAGATACGCGCGTTGAAAGATGGAGCCCATGTAATCGTAGGCACCCCTGGACGCGTGATCGACCTGCTTGAAAGACGGGTCTTGAATCTTCAATCCGTGAAGGTTGTCGTCCTTGACGAGGCCGACAGAATGCTTGACATGGGGTTCATCGACGACATTGAGTACATACTTTCAAGAACACCTCGTAACAGGCAGACAAGTCTTTTCTCGGCAACGATTGACCAAACAGTCATGAGTGTCTGCAACAAATACATGAAAAACCCTGAAAAAGTGCTCGTAAGTAAAGATGAGATAGCGCTCACACAGATGAACCAATTCTACATGGTCGTGAATCCTCGATGCAAATTTGAAGCGTTGTGCAAGATCTTGGACGAAAACAACGTAGATCGTGCCATAGTGTTCTGCAGAACCCGCACTGAGACGACAATACTCGCAGAGGAATTGAGGAAGAGAGGAAACGACGCAAGAGCGCTACACGCAGGCTACAGTCAATCGCAACGAGACGCGGTCATGAACTCTTTTAGAAAAGGAAGGCTGAAGCTGCTCGTTGCAACAGACTTGGCTGCAAGAGGCTTGGACATTCAAGAAATAACCCACATAATAAACTATGACGTCCCGCTGGATGCACTCGTATACTTCCACAGAATCGGACGGACGGCAAGAAAGGGGAACGGAGGAACAGCCATAACATTCGTAAATTACGCAGAGCTTGCCGACTTCGACAACATAAAAACCCTGACCAAAACCACTATTGAAGAACTTCCCGGACTCCAAAACGATTCCCCCATACAAGAGTTCAGATGAAGATCTAGAGTTGTAGACAAGCAGATAACGGTTAAAACTGGAACGTCGAACGGATAGACTTAAGAGAGATAGCGTTAGATATAAAAACCGTGCAAAAACCGTTTTGCGCTAAACAGCAAAAGGAGTTGAAATAGTAAATGTACAGAAAAGAGATGCATAAGGCAGTCTGTGCTGATTGCGGAAAGGAATGTGAAGTTCCCTTCAAACCTGACGGCACCAGACCAGTGTACTGTCGAGAATGCTATTCCAAACGAAGGCCGCCGAAGAGATACTAACCATAGAAGCAGATATCTCACTTCTTCTCAAGCTTTCAATGCAAGCACGACGAGCGGAGAGTGTGCTTCAACAACCGTTAATTGAGAAAAATGACCAAAGATCTATCTTAAGGTGCACAGATCTGGCCTCACTTGCTAACAAGACGAACACTAGCTTAAGCATTAGTGAAACATGTAAGGTTGGATTCTGTGACTGATTGGGCTCGCGGAGAACTTGAAGAAGCGCTGAGCTCCATAAAACTCGCAGTCACCATCCCGGTCAACTTGCGTATAGAAAGTGAGCAGACGATCCTTGACCTGGCAGAAATGGAGAAGATTCTTCGGGAAGCAAGACTAATTTCGATAGGGGAGTGCGGATGCAGAAAAAAGCTTCACAGATGTAATGCTCCTCTTGACGTCTGTTTTAGTCTGGACAGAGCAGCGGAGGAGCTACTCAAAGAGGGAAAGGCAAAAAAGGTCAGTTTGGAAGGGGCGCTCGACGCCTTGAAGCGTTCCCACGAGGCTGGACTCGTGCATGTGACTTACACGTTCAAAGGAAAGGACAAACCCGAAGCCATCTGCAGTTGTTGCTCGTGCTGCTGCCACTCCTTGAGCGCGCTTGTGAGATTCGGAGAGCCCAACTCCCTAGTTGCAAGCAAGTTTGTTGCCACTCAAGATCCTGAAACGTGTATTAACTGCGGAAAATGCGCAACAAGATGTCAGTTCAGAGCCAGACTGCTAGAGAACGGCAAATTGCATTACGACAGGACCAAGTGCTTTGGCTGTGGAGTATGCGTAAGCACGTGCCCAACTGGCTCTATTTCTCTGGTAAGCCGAACGATTAGCGAGAGCAAATAGGCAGCAGCATCTCCAGAACATCACTCCGGCGAATGTCAATTGCAGACTCTCAAAATGAACAGTTGAGAAACGGAATCGATCATCGAAGGCAAGGCAAGAAACGGCGAAAAAGTGACGACCCTCTGACGCCTCTTCGTTAAACGTAGTGCAAAACCTTGAAGAATGTCCGGAATCCTATTCACTCTTTTCTCTGAAAGAAACAGATATAACCCCAGCTCTACCAGATGAACATTCGCTAGGAAGCCCTAGCTGGCTATTTGACGTGAAAAAAGATGGACCCCAGTACTCGCCGCATAGCGCGACAGCGAATCCGAACACTGTTCAACCTGGCGGACCAAATAGTCGACGATGACCCAGTCTTGGCCCAGCGCTACGTGTACTTGGCTAGGAGAATCGCGATGGCCGCGAGGCTTCGCTTACCTGAAAAGTTTCGGCATCAGATTTGTCGACGCTGTAAAAGCTTTATCTATCCAGGTGTAAACTGTCGTGTGCGCATTCAGCAGAAGCGAGAGCCTCATATCGTGATCACATGTATGAACTGCGGCAAAACCATGCGGATGCCGCTGAGAAAGGCAAGTAGGCCCTGAACCATGAGCAAGCTTACTGCTGGCAAGAGACGTTTCGTAAGGAGGGCCCTCTGCAATTCTAGGCCAACGATACGGGTCGGCAAGGACGGACCTTCAGGAGACCTCGTGAAGGAGATAGAGAGGCAACTGGACAAGAATGAAATGGTGAAGGTTAAAATCTTGAAGAGTGCCATCGCGGAACAAGAGGCCAAGGAGATAGCATCAAGGATTGCCGAGCAAACCGGATCATCTCTGGTGGAATTAAGGGGCCACACACTCATGCTTTACAAGCGTCGGAAGAAATGAGTCCTCACGTAGACGCATAGAGCCTTTAAACACGTCTTTTTCCTTGCCTTTCATAGGCAGCAGTTCTTTTCACAGCGCCATTCGCAATCGTTCACTTTCTTACATGCTCGTGCCCTTTCAACTGTTTTTTTAGGAGTCGAAGTCTTCACTACCACGAATCTCGCGTTTTTTTTCCACAACTTCTTTATCATCGATGTTTCATAAATGAATATGTGAATTCGGTACCAAGGCCTGTACTCAGTGTTTTCTTAATTGTTTTTATTGTTCTGGCCAGTCAATTTACGATTTTTCACTTTGTTTTTTCGTCTTATGCAGGTTCCGCCTCTGCAAGATCAATTGCAATCGAATCGAGTGGTGATGCTCTAACTGCTACGGGTTCTGCTCCACAAGTCAAGCTTTTTCACGACAACCTCACGAACGGTCATTGGTGGTACTTTTACAACAATGAAACGTGGGACAGCAACGATGCAGGCGTATGCTATAGAACAAGCTCTGATGGTGCAACGTGGTCTTCTGAGCAAACTACTCCTTTGCCTCTCGGAGGCTACGTACCTTACATTAACGCGACTGGCTTGGACTTTGAGATAGCGTATAATCCGAACTACGATTATTCTTACGTTTACTGCGTCTTCTTGGCCAATAACTCTGCCGCTACATATGCGAATTGTGCAGTATGGTTTTGTAGAGGTACGATTTCTGGCGGTAGCATTACTTGGGGGACAGCACATAGAATTCTCGCAGGGCAGGGCGTCAACGATTATTGGTCCTACGCGAACTGTGCGGTAATGGATAATGGTACAGTCCTAGCAGGGTTCAACAATTATTCTGTACTCTATAGCAGGGAGTACTACGAAGTCTATCTCGACAGCAACGACGACGGAAGTGGAAATTGGACGAGCCAGGTCGGTTCCGAAATCGGCTTGGCTGTCGGCAACTGGTATTCAGGCACGATTCAGCTTTTGAGTAATGCATCAAATGGTAAACAGCAGATTCTCGTGGTCTACGCTAATACTGTGAATACCAGTTATTTCAGATGCAATTACTACAATGGCACAAATTGGAGCGGCGAAATGAACGTCACGACGAGCCGGCTTTCCGAGCGATTTTTCGGTGCAACAAGTTGGGGAAATTACACGCTCATCGATTACGTAAATTCATCTTGGAACGTCAACTGGCAGCTATTCAATGCAACAAGCAGTTCGTGGTATGGTGAGCACACGGCCGCATCGAACACAACTACGCCGGGCATATATTCCATTGGCGAAATATCCCAAGATCCGATGACGAATTGTTCATGGTGTACGTACAAAGTCAACACAGCTACGGGCGACGCGATTGATTACTTCATTTGGTACAGCGTCGCAAGCTGCTCCTCACCAGTCCAATTTGAAGACACTTCTGCTTGGCCTTGCGATAATACGATTATTCAGAGCCCGCGAATGTACTCTTTTGGGTGTGGTCTCGCCTGGGAATACTATCAATCAGGTATCCTTAATTTCGATGTCTATTCTCAACCAATCAATCAGGTAACCTATTCGTGGCCAGTCCTGAGTTATTCGACGAGTGCGGCAGGGACTAATTGCACTTTCAGTGCTCTGTGGACGGTAATACCAAACGGTTTCAACCTCAGCATGGCATTCTACAGCACGAATATAACTGGTGCTTGGGTTTACAACACGAGTGCGAGCTTGACGTTTGTAAGCAGTGCATCTGCATGGGCAAATTGGACTTATGTGTTGCCAGCCGCTGGAACGGTTGTTGACTACTATTGGATATGCAATGCCACGTCGAATTATTGGAATGCAACGATGCCTCTGCAAAGCATGACAGCAATTACGCAATTTAGTTATTCGGTAACCACACTTGGGACAACGACTTCAAATGGATACAGTGCAGGCGGATCGGCTCAGGCACCGGTTTTTGATGGCTGTATCGTTTTCTGGAGAAATCTAACGAGTTATTTTAATCTCACGGCTTTCAATTTGACGAGCAATACGTTTTCTGATGTCTACACAAGTCAGGGGAAAGGGTGGCCAGGCGGTGCTAGCCCGGCAACATCTGCTACCTGCGTAATAGCCGACAGGCTTTATGTTGGGTATGGTTGGCCAACTGGTCTAGGAGGCAGCGATCAGCGTTATAGCAGCACGGTCATTTACACTTCCGACCTGTCTACGTTCACAACGCTTGGAAACGTCAGCATGGCCTTGGAAAGCATTTGCAACTACACTGGCGGCGGAAACTACAAGAACAAACTCTATTTCGGTGGTTTTCAAGACGTTGGACAGGGAACCTATGCTCAAATAGACTGCTGGAACAACGGCAAAGATAGACGCATGTATACTGGTACGGTTCTAGGCTCAGACGACACCTGCTTCCTGACTATGTTCAACTCCACTTGCATGATAGGCTCTGACACTGCCCCGAACAACGTAATCTACACGAATAACGGAGTGAACTTTGTTGATGAATGGAGTCCCTCAACTGCTCCTTATTATACGAGCCAGTATCCTTTCGTGTGGGCCTGGGGTTGCTTCGTCAACTCCACCTATGGAACGGCATACATGGCTGCTTCAGCATCTCCGTTAGTGGTCAACTATTGGGGCGATTATTTCGGTGGCATGGCAACGTGGAACGGAGTAGGGACCTACACGTCAAGTTCATGGAAGCCCCTCAACCTTTTCACGGTAGCAACAAGCTTAGCCGGAGGCTCAGACAACGTTTTAAACAGCACCACATGGACAGGTCACCCAGCTATCTACGCGTATACTCCTACAGGAGGTTTCGGATACCAAGTCTGGAAAAACGCTAGCGACACAGGAGCTGTTCTAAGCCTCACTTACAACAGTAACGGTATTTGGTATGGTCTCTACTATGATGCCATAAGTCAAAACGTTACGCTAATAAAGATCACCGTTTCAACTTCTGGGGGAGTTCCAGAGTTTCAAGACGCAATGATTCTTTCGCTGTTTGCGATCTCGTTGATCGTTGTTGCCGCTCTTAAGAAGCGCTTTTTCTCTACATCACATCCTCGGATTTAGACGGAAAGCCGTTTGAACGGATCGAGCTCATATCTTATGCCTTGCCGCTCTCTGAAGTTTCATGTTTCCGCGTGTGCTGTCGACTTTTGGACTGGACCGTTGCAGTGGGAACATGGAATATATTCTTTTCTTGAGAACCTTCCATGAACATGAACCAAAAAAGAGTGGTCTAGAGAATGACTTCGCGTTCAGCGAATCTTTATATTATGCTTCAAGATTTTACTGAAGGAAAACCTAAGAGGATACTCAGCCTTGATCGGTCCCAACGATGTTCCGGCTTCAAAACTCATCGAAAAACTAGCTAAGCATCTTAGGGAGAACGTGGACGCTGTGACACCGCCTCCATGGGCCGTTGCGGCAAAAACCGGCACACACGTTGGAAAACAACCGCAGAAGCCTGACTGGTGGTACACTCGATGCGCTGCGATACTGCGGAAAATCTACGTTCATGGACCAGTTGGAATCGAAAGGCTGAGGGCCGAGTACGGTGGGGGAAAGCGACATGGCAGCATGCCTCGGCACGCTTCGAAAGCAGGCGGGTCAACCGTGAGGAAGGCGATGCAGCAATTGGAAGCCGCAGGCCTGATCGAACCTGCCAAGCCTTACGGGAGAAGACTGTCGAAGGAAGGTAGGAAACTCCTGCAAGAATTGGCCGAAGTGGCCGGCAAAGAACTCGTCAAACAAGTGCCTGAACTGGAAAAATACCAGAACGGTGAATAGCGATTGTCCGATGAAGAGCTTGAAGAGCTCCGGAAGAAGAGGCTCTCGGAACTGCATCGGCAAATGTCTGAGGAACAGAGGGAAGCGCGAATGCAGCAGCAAATGGAGGCACAGAAAGAGAACCTCTTGAGGACCATACTCAGTCCGGAAGCTCGTCAGAGGCTCACAAACTTGAAAATGGTCAAACCTGAATTTACGGAGCAGCTGGAGGCGCAGCTGATCCAGCTAGCCCAACAGGGAAAAATACCTGTGCCCCTCCCAGATGCACAACTGAGACAGATACTCATTCAGTTGCAATCACGGAAGCGTGAACCGACGATAAGGAGAAGATAATAATGGCGAGAAACAAGCCGACTGCCAAGAAACTCCGGCTGGCAAGCGCTGGAAAACGGAAAAAGGCTGTACCGACATGGGTCATAGGCAGGTCAGCAGGAAAATTCAGAACCCATCCGAAGAGGAGACAATGGCGGATGAGGAAGATCAAAGCTTAAGGAGGAATCCTCCGTGGAAAACATAGAGGAAGAGAAGGAAGAGCTAAAGACCGGCGAAAATCCACAGGTCTCGGAGCCCGAAGAGTCAACTGAACCTGCAGAGGAAGTAGAGGCTGAGGAAGCCGTCGAGGAGCAGGCCGAAGAAGCTAAGGAAGAAGAGGTTAAGCCTGAAGAAATGGCGGTATCGCCTGAAGAAGAGCTCGCACCTACTGAAGAAGAGAAGAAACCCGTAAGAGAAGTGGGCAAAAAGGAAGAAGAGGAGGAAGTCGTCGAGGAACGGTTCTACACGGTCCCTCTGGAAAAAGCATGGATCATGCCCGCAAACAAGAGGGCTCCGAGGGCGATGCGCATCCTGAAAGCTTTCATCAGGAAACACATGAAGATGGAAGCTCGCCCAGAAACATCGGAGGAAGAAGAGGAGAAGGAGCCGGCCAGACTGGTAATCAACAACGATGTCAACTTGAAAATCTGGAGTAGAGGGATAGAAAAGCCGCCGAGGAAAATTCGCGTCAGAGTTACTAAGGATAAAGAAGACAATGTCACTGTTCACCTGGCCGAAGGAGATTAGTCCTTGGCCATTTATCTTTCAAGCCTTGGTGGTAGCGTAAGCATAGGTGTTTATTCCCTTGCCACGGACAGCATGATCATCGTTCCGAAATGGTTTCCGGCAAGGAAAGCTGAGGATTATGCGCGGTGGTTGAGAGTGAAACTCATACACGCAACGATCGGCGGCTCAGTCTTGGCAGGAGCGTTGGCATGTGCAAACTCACGTGGAATCGTTCTTCCCAGTTTTGTCCGTGAGGAAGAACTGGAGACGCTGAAATCAGTCTTCCAAGGAAACGTCACGATTATGGAGACGAAGAAGACGGCGTACGGCAACCTGGTCCTGGCAAACGACTATGGGGCCGTCGTCGACCCACGGCTGAAACAGGAGGAAGCAGCACGGATCTCTGACTGCCTGGAAGTAGAAGCCGTGTCCGGCGAGATCGCGGGGTTGCCCTACGTAGGGTCTCTAGCAGTCGCCACAAATAGAGGAGTGTTGACGCATCCGCTTCTGAATGATTCGGAGCGAAAGCTCTTGGAGGACACGTTGAAAGTGCCCGTCGATGTGGGGACCGTCAATTGTGGAATACCCTACGTTGGAACCGGGCTGATCTGCAATAGCCATTCGGTCATCGCAGGGTCGCTGACGACCGGACCCGAGATGTTTATAATCGGGAACGCTCTGGGTGTTGTAAAAGAGGAGGAGAAAATTGAAAGTCTACAGAGTAACCGGTGAAATCTGCAAGCCAAACTTGAAGACCTCCTTCAGACGGGAAATACTGGCGGCTAAGCCTGAGCATGCCAAGGAGAAGGTTTACACAGAGTTCGGTAGCAGGCATCGCGCGAAACGTTTCCAGATAAAAATAGCAAGCGTAGAAGAAGTCCCCCCTGAAGAGATAAGCAGCCCTTTGCTGAAGAAGCTGGTTCTGGGAGAAAAAGAAGTTGGCAAACAAGGATGAAGAGGAACTTCGCAGGCTGACGGTTGAACTCCGTTTCTACGAGCAGACCGCAGACGCTCTGCAGTCGCGGCTGAACATGGTAAGCGCAGTCATAACTGACCTGACTGTAGCCGGCGTAACACTCAACACTCTGGAAGCCGAGAAAGAGGGCTCGGAACTCCTTGTCCCGGTAGGTGGAAACTCGTACATCAAAGCAAGGCTCGACAACTCCAAAAGCTTGATCGTCGGAATGGGAGCAGGAGTCTCAGTGGAAAAGACGTTTACTGAATCCAAGGAAATCCTGAAGAATCGGCAGGAGGACCTTGAAAAAACAAGAACCTCAATGCAACAGCAGTTCGTCCAAGTAGTGGACAAGACCAAAGAGCTCAGGGACAACATAGAGTCCCTAGTAGAAAAGATGAGAGGAGAGGCCCCCTCGAAGAATGTTTGAAAAACTCAAGACGGGCCTCAAGAAACTCGTAACCAAGGTGACGACCACCGAGCTCAAGAGTAGCAGCCTGCGACCCGTGCTCTCCGAGTTCAAAATAACCCTCACCGAAAACGATGTCGCCTTGCCAGTAGCTGAACGGATATGCGACGAAATGGAAAAACGCTTAGACGGCGTTCAGGTCCGCAGGCTCGACGATAGGAAGAAAATCGTTGAAAAAGACCTCAGAGACGTGCTTTTGGAAGTCATGCTCTCCAACAACAGGATAGACCTGTTACAGTCCATTGAAGAAAAGCGGAGAAGGCACGAGCCATACGCGATAATCTTCGTGGGCATAAACGGAACCGGAAAAACCACAACTATAGCAAAGATGGCACGATTTCTCAACAAGAACGGATACTCCGTAGTCCTGGCCTGCAGTGACACTTATCGAGCAGGCTCCATCGAGCAGCTAGAAGAGCACGCCAAGAGGCTGGGAATAAAGATGATCACGCACAGGTACGGAGGCGACCCGGCAGCTGTGGCTTACGACGCCATAAGCCACGCTAAGGCACACGGCATAGATACCATACTCATCGACACCGCCGGAAGAATGCAAACCAACAAGAACCTCATGAACGAACTGGAAAAGATAAAAAGGGTAGTCCACCCCGACCTGACAGTTCTCACAGTCGACTCACTCACAGGCAATGACGCCGTCATGCAGGCAGAAGAATTTCACAAGTGCGTAGGTATAGACGCGACCATACTGACCAAGGTCGACGCCGACGT
>Ga0187771_10000485_pt1 | contig 24758 bp, 24 predicted proteins | sample 0116_SJ02_MP15_1_FD_133139 | JGI IMG/M metagenome (GOLD analysis project Ga0187771, IMG submission 133139) | Tropical peat soil microbial communities from peatlands in Department of Meta, Colombia - 0116_SJ02_MP15_10_MG | ecosystem: Environmental > Terrestrial > Soil > Wetlands > Peat | place... | reverse complement strand
CGAAGTGGCAGGCTTCTCTTGGAAGTTTTTTCCCGGACCGGCGCTTCCATGGTCGTTCATGATCCTGATGCTCTTCGTCTTGGTCCTGCCGCTTGTGGAGGACGCCGTCAGTCAATTGGGCAAGGCAGTGGAGGTGTCGCAGAAACACCTTCATGAGCAGCAGCAAGCGCTGGAACGAATCGTTTATCAGGGGCAGCTTATTGCGCAAGTCGCCGACCCCGTGGTGGCCGTTGACAACAATCATGTTGTGACATTCTGGAACGCTGCTGCGGCAAGGCTCCTCGGATGGCCGGAAGACGAGGCGGTAGGAAGGTCGGCCAGCGACTTACTCCGTTTGCCTCCCTCACTATCCGGCCCAAAAACATGGGAAGAGCTGGCACGCGAGGGCAATTGGTCGGGCGAGTTGTCAGTGCTTACACGCTCCGGGAAACTACATGCCGTTAGCGCAGCCATCGCCAGGCTCCACAACGCGCAAGGGGAGACAGTCGGAACCGTGACGTGGCTCAAGGACATCAGCGAGCACGAACGAACGGACCGGGTGAGGTCTGCGACTTATCGGATTTCGGAACTCGCCAACTCGGCTCAAAATCTCGAACAGTTTTTCCGGTCGACACATGAAGTGGTTAATGAACTCATGCCGGCGAAGAATTTTTACATTGCGCTCCATGATGAGGCGGCTAACATCCTGAGCTTCTCTTTTTACGTGGATGAGGTAGACCAAGCGCCTCCCCCCCGTTCACCGAACAAAGGATTCACGGAGTATGTGCTGCGGACCGGAATGCCCGTGCTCGCCCATCGGGAGATCTTTGATCAACTCGTAAAGGCAGGGGAGATTGACGTTCGAGGCACTCCTCCCTGTGACCGCGTTGGCGTTCCGCTCAAAGCCGACGGGCGGCCTTTTGGTGTTTTGGTTGTTCAAACGTACACCGAAGGCGAGATGTACAATGAAGCCGACGAAGACGCGTTAGTATTCATCTCAGACCAAGTCGCCCTGGCTATCACCCATCGATGGGCGGAGGAGAAGACTCGCCTTCTGCACGATCTGACGATGGCGGTGGGAGCCTGTGAAGATACATCCCACGCGCTGAGTGTAGTGGTAGACAAGATCTGCAGTGCTACGGGCTGGACCTACGGCCAAGCGTGGATTCCGAGTGCCAAAGGAGACTTCCTGACGTTGAGCTCCGCGTACTGCAGCCAACCCCAAGAGCTAGAGGCGTTCCGGGCCGCGAGCCGCACTGTGCGATTCACACCTGGCCTGGGAGTACCGGGTCATGCTTGGAGCAGTAAACAGCGTGTGTGGGCGCAGGATATTGGCAGCGACGAGGCGTTTGTGCGCCGGGACGCGGCGCGCGCCTGCCGGCTAAAATCCGCCATGGCCGTTCCAGTTCTGGCCGGACCGGAGGTGGTCGCGGTCTTGGAGTTTGTCGCCAGGGACCTTCGCCCACAGGACCAGGGCTTGCTGGAGATCGTATCGTACGCAACAGGCCAATTGGGCACCGCACTGCTCCGCAAGAAAGCCGAAGTAGAACTGAAGAGTGCCAAGGAGGCGGCCGAAGCTGCGAATCGTGCCAAGAGTGAATTCCTGGCGATGATGAGCCATGAGATCCGGACCCCCATGAACGGAATCATTGGCATGACTGATTTGGCGCTCGACACGCCTCTTTCGCTTGAGCAGCGCGAGTACCTGAACTTGGTGAAGGAGTCCGCTGATGCCCTCCTGACCTTGATTAATGACATGCTGGATTTCTCCAAGATTGAGGCTGGGAGGCTTACACTCGACGTGGGCGGATTCGACCTGCAAAATACGCTCAATAGCACCATGCGGGCACTCGCCCCTCGGGCTGACGAGAAGGGACTTGAGTTGACCTGGGAGACCCTGCCCGACCTTCCGGCCCGCTTGGTCGGAGATCCGGGGCGGCTGCGGCAAATCCTCATGAACCTGGTGGGGAATGCCATCAAGTTCACCGAACGAGGGGAGGTGGACTTGCGAGTCGAGATTGATTCGCAAGGAGAGGATTGGGTTGCTCTGCATTTTTGCGTTACTGATACTGGTATCGGCATTCCGCGGGAAAAGCACCAGCAGATATTCGAGCCCTTCGTGCAGGCTGACAGCTCAACCACACGCAGATACGGAGGGACCGGTCTGGGCTTGGCTATCGCGACCCGACTGGTAAAGCTGATGGAGGGCCGAATCTGGCTGGAGAGCGGGCTGAGCAAAGGAAGCCGGTTCCATTTCACGGCAAAGTTCGGCCTCATGAAAGAGCCGCAACTGCAGCCTGCTCCTCCGGCAAAGGTCAAACTGCAAGGTACGCCTGTACTAGTGATTGATGATAATGCCACCAACCGGCGTATTTTGGAGGCCATGCTCAAGTGCTGGTCGATGGAGCCCACCTTAGTGGACAGGGGCCCAGAGGCTCTGGTCGCGATGCGGCGCGCCAGGGACGCGGGCAAAACTTTTCCTTTGATTCTGCTTGATGTCCAAATGCCGGGCATGGACGGCTTCGCGGTCGCTGAAAGGATCAAGCAGGATCCAACCCTCGCCGGCAGCACCATCATGATGTTGACTTCCGCTGGACAACGCGGGGATGCCGCCCGCTGCCGTGAGGTCGGCATTTCGGCGTATCTTGTCAAACCGATCCGGCGGTCCGAACTCTTGGAGGCAATTCTGCTCGTTCATGGCCAGGCCAAGCATCCTGACCTTGTCACTCGTCACACGATTCGAGAAGCGCGTCGCAAACTCCGCATCCTTGTGGCGGAGGACAGCACGATCAACCGTGAGCTGGCTATGCGTCTGCTCCAGAAACAAGGCCATTCGGCTTTGGCAGCCGCCAACGGCGGCCAAGCCGTCGAAATCTGGGAAAAAGACACCGAGGGCTTTGACCTCATGCTGATGGACGTGCAGATGCCGGACGTGGATGGCTTCCAGGCGACGGCAATGATTCGTGAGAAGGAGAAGATTAGCGGCAAGCATATCCCGATTATCGCCATGACCGCATACGCCATGACGGGTGACCGCGAACGTTGCTTGGCGGCAGGCATGGACGCATATGTGGCCAAGCCCATCCGACACCAGGAGCTATTTGAGACAATCCAAGCCCTCGTCATGGACGTGCCCAACATTTCCGCCCATGTGCCTCCTGGAGAACTTCCGAAAGAAGTTCTGGATGAACCGCTGCTCATGTCTCGCGTGGACAACGACCCGCAATTGCTAAAGGACCTCGTGGATCTGTTCCTCGAGGAGTGTCCTCGCCTCTTGGAGGAAATCAGGGTCGCGCTTGACAACAAAGACGCGAAGGCTGCGGCGAGGGGCGTGCACAGTCTGAAGGGCTCAACTAGTAACCTTACTGCGAGGCTGGCCTCGGAAGCAGCGCTCAAGCTTGAAAGCCTCGTTCAGGCCAGGGACTGGGTGCACGCTGAAAGCGGGCTAAAGGAGTTGGAGTGTCAACTAGTCGATTTGAAGCCAGCGCTACGCGCCGTTCAGGATGAGATAGAGAAAGGGCCTTTGTGATTGCCGCGGAAACAGATTAGAGCACTTGCCCAGGCTGATTGGTTCATTCCCGACGGCGACAACGTCAAAATCCCACTGTTGAGCCGGAGTACGCCCCTCCGTAGGGTAAATCGTGCAAGTGCTTTCCTGTCTCAAAACCATACTGTGATTAGAGCATTTGCGAAGCTGCGCCCGTCGCGGCCTGTGCGTTCAGGAATGCGGAGCCGCGACACGCAGCCGCACCCACTGCCAAGCCTTCGCGTGACGGGGCGGTGGGAGCTGATCCTCGACTTCGACGCGCATCAGATAATCGCCGGGCTGCAGATTGGCGGGAATCTCGATAGCGGCACTGGTGAAAACGTGGCCGGCCTTGCGCGTGTCCACCGCGACGGGCGCTGCGGGGCTTTCGTATACCTCGGCGCCGTCGCGGAAAAGCCGGGTTCGCATGGTGAGGCGCGCGGCGGGGGCGTTGATGATCTCGAATGCGAACTGCGCTCGTTCACCCGGCGCGTAGTTGCTTGAGCCGATAGCGGGACGGACATGATCGTAAACTGCCCGCGAGCTCTCGAAAAAGATCCCCGAGAGCGCCATGCCTTTCAACTTGGGGACCACCACGAATTCACCGGCGGTACCCACTTTGCCGGTGTTCTCGTCGCGGCAGGCGGCGCGCACCTGGTACGGACCGGGCTTGGCGACCGGAAGGAGCGCTGCATAAATGAGGCCGTATTTGAGCGCGCGTTCGTAGCCGTCCGGGGCGAGGTCGATGCGCAGCGTCTGGTCGATGCCGCCCGGGACCTGGTCTCCATTCACAGCGAATGCCCGTACGATCAGATGTATGACTCCGGCGCGGTGAATGGGAGGGCCGGTCAACTCCAGATCGCGCCCGTCCAAAACCATGGTGGTGCGAATAGCGGCAATGTTCCTGCGGGCGTTGAGGAATCCGGACTGGATCTCCATCTTTAAACCGGAGGATTGAAACGGCGATTCGAGCGCAGCGTCGAGTTGCAGTTCGGGGCGGAGCGGCGCCGCGGCCATGTCCTCGTCGGCAATGCCAAAGAAACCCTGATGCGAGCGCACCTGCAAGCCGGAGCGTCGGACCTCGACTTTGAGGCGGTGGTAGACAGGGTGGCCGTAGCGGTCGGGAGCGAGTGCATCGGCTGGAGGCGTAAAGCCGAGCAGGTAGTAACCGCTCTGATCGCTCATGATTCGTTCGATTCCAGCGTCGATGAAGTTGGCCTCGGTGATCATGAAGCCGCCGGTCTCGGATGCCAAAAACATAGCGCCCCACTGGCCTTCGCGGTACTCATCACGACGGCCCTGCATGGCCGTCCAGACCCAATCGCCGGGTAGCTGCGAGCCGCCAGCGGAGGGCGGGCCCGGGCTGGCGTTTTCAGGCGCCCCTGGCGGCGTGGGTCTATCTCTTGCTTGCGCGTTGAGGGGGTTCAGGCCGCGCGTATCGATGGCGTATAAGACCACGCCGGCCCGGACGCATTCATCCACCACGCGGCGCATGCTGACCAGGATGCGCCCGCCCGCGCCGCTGCCCACGACCACTGTCCCGAAAGGACCTATTTCGTCGGGTGTGCGGATCGGGAGGTTGTCGGACAGGATCACGATGGACTTACGGCCTGGCAGGGTGGTCATCCCGTGCGCAAGCCTCCAAAGCGAACTTGTTGCGGCCACCGTGTAGTTCTCGATCCGGCTGATGGTGTCGGCCCTACCTAGGCTCGAGTTTTGCCAAGCCTCCTCGTTCGGGTCGGTCCCGACGGGCGCATACGCCCATGCAGCCCCGCGCCCGAGCGGAGTCCAGCGCACCTGGTCCGACGCAGCCAGCAACAGATTCCGATCCGTGGTGAAGTCCTGAAGCGCGCCGAGCCCAGCGCTAGCACGCACGATGGCGACCAGATCCCCGGGCTGCAGTTGCTCGTCGATGAACTTGCGCAGACCCCTGCGGACGGCGGGAACGCTTTCCGCGGACATGGAGAGGTCGTCGACAAACAGGACGACCGTGCGCCGCACCTCCTCGCGTTTGAGCGGCGCGGCGGGCATGGAGGGCAGCGCGCCCTCGAGTTTCTTGGCAACGGAAGGCTGGCGTTGGGCTCGAGCGGGCGGAGCCGGGGCGCCTCTCCCGGCCTCGATAAAGTTGCAGAAGGCGATTTTCTGCGGCTTGCCATCCAGCAGGATTCGGAAATCATCGGATGTCAAACCCGCAACCGGCTTGCCGCGCGAATCGGTGACGGTGGCGTCCACCTGGACCAGGTTTACAGAAATACGGATACGGGGCTCGTTATTCGAGGGTTGCGGCTGCTGCGGCCAAGCGCCGAGAGCCACTAATGCCAGGACGTAGCTCCATCGTGGACGCATGCTGATGTTACGAGGCGGGCCCGGTCAACCGGGTTGCCTTCCATTTCAAGGTGTGCGTCATCCAATTACAGCATTCAAAAACGCTAAGGAGGCGCCAAACGGACCACGGCAATGGCGGGTTGGCGCCGACCCTTCAGTCCAGGGTTGCGGGGCGCCGACTGTTTTCGAATTCAACCCACCCGGTGGATCTGGCCCCATCCTGCGAATTCCTTTCTCGGTGCAATCTTAGGCCGCGCCTTTGGGCAAGTCAACGCAGGAGGGGGGTAAGAAGAAGAGGGGTAGATTGCGCAGTCCCCTCCACCACTTTTTGCGCAATCTTGGTGCAACTTTCGCCTCGCGACCACGCATGTGGTTGCTGGCTTGGACGAACGCCAGCAGGTGTGCGCGGACAAGGCGCTCGCCGTCTAGCCTACCAGTTGGGGATCAAGGGAGCGGTCGGCGCGGAGTCAAGATGATCAGTCAGCAAGACAGCTGGTCAAGGGACAACACATCGTGCCCCTCGCCCTAGTGAGCGATGATCATCTCGGAAGTGCTCGAAAGCTGCAACGGGTTGATACCGATGAGTGGCAAGATAAAAGTGTAGCTATAGCTTACCTGAACCTGCACCGCACAGCCAGGGGCGTTGCTAAACGTTGCACAAATCCCGTCCGTAGAAGGCCATGAGGCGGTCACTGTCAAGTTGTTAGGGTTAATTCCCGACGGGGTAATCTGCGCGACGTAATTCTGTATGTCCGCCGCTGTGGCCGGAGCAGTACAAGTCGAATCGCTTGCGCATGTACGCCCGTTCACAGCCGCCCACCGCGTCGCCTCCCGGGCTGCGTGCGATACGAAATGATAATCATAAAGCGCGAGGCCAAACCCACAGATTCCAAACAGCATCGTCATGAACGGAATGAAGACAAGCGCATACTCAACTAGGCCGGCTCCGCCTTCGCGCCTCAGGCGCCGCAAGCCCCTTGCCTCGCATTTTGCGCGCACGCAGGAAGCTAGGGTGAGTAAGATCAATTGGTGTCGGTGCCTCATTGTTGGGTCACCCGCATCGTGCAGGTCCTGTCCACCGTGATCGAGTTCAGGCTTGGCACGAAGCTGAATAACGAATTAAATGTCCCTTTAGCTTCCACGGTCAGCAACACGACCCAGTGGCCCGAGCCGCAAAGTCCTGCACCCTTTCCGTTGCAGGCCGCCGCCGCAATGGTTCCGCCGTTGTCGCATCCGCAGGAGATGGAGGAAGTGATGGTGAGAGTGCTCACCTTCTGGCCGTTATTCTGAAAATCGTTGTCAGCGGTTCTCCGAATGCCCGTTACGTCCGCCGATTGAGCCAAGCTCTGCGCTCCGTAGGCGGCGCCGGCCCTTGCCGCATTTCCCACCAAAATGCTGATGTACGCGTACCGTCCCAGCTCAATCACTCCGATCAGCAGGACCAGCAAAAGCGGGGTTAGCAAAGCCAGTTCGAAGACGCTTTGGCCGGACTCCGACGTCAGAATTCCCGCCTCACGGCGTGTCGGTTCGCCTTTCTCACTTATGGATCTGGTCTGCTTTGTCCAAAGTGATCCCATACTCACTCCGTTAAGGTGGCATTCTTGATGATGTTCACTCCCCCGGGCAGCGAGGAGTAGTTTGAGTTGATGGCGACGGTTGGGTGGCCGCTCAGCGCAACTGCAGCCGCAACGACGAGGGTGTAGTTGGCTCCGGTGTTCAGCGAGCCGTTCCCGAACCAGGTGATTTCAGAGGTTGGAAAATATAGTGCTCCCTGATAGAAACTAGAGCTATCGCCTCCCAGTGAAGGGCCGTTGGTGTCCCCGGGATCTTGATAAAACAAGATTCCGGTATATGGCCCGGAATTCGCCGCCGACAATTGGATCTTTACATTGCCCGTGCAGTTAATCGTGGCCCCGTTGGTGAAATAGAACATGACATTGGTTCCCATGATGGTCGGCGTCCCACTGCACGTGAAGCTGCCTCCGTCCAATACGTACGTCCCGGCGGGAAACGTATATGTGCCGTTACCATTGAGCGAAATGCCGTTGTAGGTTCCCGGCTGGATGTTGGCGGAGTTGAAATTGACCGGCGTTCCCACCGGCGGGGGAGTCAGATAGGCCAGCGGGTCGCCTCCCGCAGGCGTACCGAGAGCGGGGCAAACCGACGAGTAGGTGCAGGTAACATTGCCTGTGCCGAGCTCGGGCCAGACGCCCGACACGCTAAAGGTGCCGGCGCTTACAGTGAGCGCGTTTCCGCTGGTGTTGAAGTCGCCGTTGTCTACAATCCCGCATTGGGAAGCATTCAGGGTGGCGTTGCCGTTGATGTTGACACCCTCGATGCCGGCGCTATCAGGGTCTAACGCGTATAAGCAGCCGCTCGCTGGCCCGGCCCCGAGGTTGGCTGCCACCGCCCTCGCCGTGACGGTTGCTTTATCAACTCCTAGAACCTGCATAAAGTAAGTGGGCTGGACAGACGCGACGAGGACCTCCACATACGCAGCATTCCCTGCATGAGGTCCCGAAGCCGGTGGATTGTTAACTTGGACACAGACCGTGCCGATAGCGGCACTGGAGCCAGTGCAGTTGCTGACTTGGCCGTCGCCGTTGTCGGTAAACCCATTGGCTGCTGAGGCATTTAGCGCCCCCGACGTAATGCCCCCATAGGCGAGGTTAGACGCGGCGGCAACTGCGGCAGAGTCGGCAGCAGTTTCCTGCAGGCGCTTCTCATACCGCAGCATGCCCATATCGATTGCCAAGCCGGCAAATCCCATCAGGCCCCCCATTGCCAGGACGAATGTCATCAATACTTGGCCTTTTTCGTTCTTGTATGCCATTGCTCCCTCCCTTCGTTCCCCTCTGGCCCACGACAGTGACAATGTGTCAAAACCGAGCCCCAGGAAATCCGGAGGGTTGGTCATTGCGAGGCCGCGAACGCCGGAGTCTGTCACGAGTCCCTTCAATTTCCAGGTACTTGTCTGCTTCTCAGGCGCGCGGAGTTTCTATGAAAGTGCTCCCCTATCTTGAATCCTGCAAAGTCCTCCAGCCGGCTATCTTTCTTCTGCGGGGTGACGGTTTTTGGGGAAGTCCACATCCCTCAGACTCCCTTACCCCATAGGTGTTTATCGCAAGTGAACAAGTGGCGCAAGAGTACCACGGTACTAAGGTACCGGTACGTCAGGACGCTCTTTGTCGCGATGCATGCGCCCCACTACATCACAGGCAGGAGCGCATGCATGCCCAAAACGCAACATCTTCGCCACGAGGCGGGAATTGTTGAAGGTTTCGGCCGCTGATAGCAAATAACAATTTAGTACCTAAGTACCGTAGTGCCATTGCATAGCGCATGTGGAACAGGATAAAGAATATAACTGCGAAGGAGATCTGCACGCTCAAGCACAGCGAAGGGAGGACCCAAGGGAATAGTCTCCCGGAGCAACATTTTCAGTAATAGGGGGGAGGAGTCGAGTGAGGAACCTTCTTGTAAGGCTTTGGCAGGAAGAGGAAGGCCAGGACCTGACAGAATACGCGCTTCTCCTGGTTTTGATTGCATTAGCCGCTACCGCGGCGATGAGCACAGTGGGCCAGGCAGTCAGTGCCGTATTCAATAACGCCTCGGGTAGCCTGGCTTCTTAAAACGCTGGCTAAGAGCTTTGGCACACCTATTCGGTCACATTTTCCTTGCCGCAAGAGGCGCGCGGCGCCCGTTGAGTGCCAGGAGAATGATGAGATGCGTCTATGTGCGTCGGGGGCACACCTTACACAGTTGATTTCATGCGTGAAGAAGACAGCGTTCGGTGGTGTGCCTGAGCTGCAGGACTCTAGTGCGATAGTTGCACCCTTCTCACGAAAAGCCAACGATTATCGCAAGTGTCTGCCAATGCCGTGGATGCGGCCGTTGTCGACCGGCGCGAAACTGTGCCGCGTAAGGCACCGAAAGCCTAAGGGCCGATGCGATGGCGGGGATTCTGATCCTCGATAGGTGAGGCTGAATCTCCTGGCGAATAAATTCCTCAGTCAGCCACTCTGGTTTGTCAGACGGTTTCCATGCTTTAAATTCGGCAGCGCGTCGGCGCTGTTTCTCGGATTGGTGGGCGCGGGCTTCAGGACCGTGCCCAGCGACCCGCCCCAGCTTGGTGACTTCGATGAGGTTGTCTTTCGAAACAGTTATGGCGCACTTTGCGCAATAGCGCCGACCAGCCTCGACTGACACGCCGCAAACCCGACATACGGCCGGTGGGCGGGCGGCCGGCTGCGCAGGCATATCAATCGGCTTGCCTTTGACTACGCGCCGATGACCCTGAGTGAGCCGCGTCGCCGGGAAAAACCGGCGATCGCGCGCCGGATTCACTCGGGCCTACTTTACAAACTTGATGATCCCAAAAGAGGCGGGCTGGTGGAAGCTGCCACTCGGGCCAGGCAAGGGGCTCCACGACATGAAACGCCTCTTGGTGTCGTCTCCCGGGCCATCAGCGCGGTAGAGATTCAAGCGCCATTCATCGCCTGGGTGGATGGCGTTCACCTTCATGGGGCCGACAGGAATACGCATCTCCACAACCCAGACCTTATGCTCCGCGTCGACCTTTGTAGCATGCTCGAAGTGAGAGTCCCACCCGGCGTCATTCATCGGCGTCTTGCTGAGATCGATTTCGAGGTCGATCCATTGATTGTTCGGCGCCACTTCGAACTCGTAGTAGTGAAGAAAACGCACCGGTTGAGGATTGATGAATACTTCCACGACGTCACGATTCCAGAGCTCCCAACGCTCTTTGGTGGGGTCTTCACCGGCGTAAATGTTCAGGGACCGATAACGGCACCGGTAGGCGAAGTACACGTAACCAGCGGTCCAGAGGCTTGCCACCTGCGTTTCAGAATCAGGAAAGCGTGTGTGGCCGAAGCGATCTCGATCCATGGTAATCCGAACCGCATCCTTCCAGACCCTCTTTGAGAGGTCACCATCGGGAGCGAAATCTGCGGCTGAAAACTTCGAGGTCAGGGTGAGATCACGTATGTATTGGCTATTCTCCGGCACGGCCGGCGCACCCCCTTTTCCTCGCAAGAAATGCGCCGGAGCGAGCAGAAGCAACGGCACAATTAGTAGATGATGCCGAACCAAACACCTTAACATGGTTCTCGCGTGGGCCTCGCCCACAAGTGCCAAGAATCTATCAAGCGCAACATAGCAATTTGAAGCGAAAAAAACAAGACACGAGAAAACGCCAAGAGGCGGGTCAATTGACGGGCAGGTAAACGAAACGCCCGTCATCATTGATTCTAAAAAAGCCAGGGCAGGTCCTCGCTCCGCAGATTATGGGCGCGAAACCGAAATATTGAGCGGAAGAGATTAGCACTTGGCTCCCGCACAGAGGGCAGGCGAGAATGGCGTGAAAAGCGGGCTCCGAATTCGAGCCGAAGGATCCTAGCTCATCAATCAAAAACACGTCTCCGGGGGCCATCGCCGAAACCGAGGATTCGTCTACGCGACTAAGGGCAGTGGGAAGCGGAACTGCGTTTTCTGGGGCCTGCGATTGTGTTTTTTTCGCGTCCTCTTCCTTGCTTCTGGCGAATTTTGCTCTCCATCGGTCCCGCATGTTAATCCCTCAGGAAAGGGTGCCGGCTTTTCCAAATTGGGACGCGCTTCCCATTTTGGGACGCGCTGCCTTGTGCGCTAATTTGCAGATAGGAAGGCCATAGCGACACGCCGCGAAAGTCCCTTTTTTGTCCCCAACCGATTTTGTGCCCGTTTCCTCTTGCATCCCGGCTTGACATCCTTCCTCGCATCTGGGGGCCTGAGCCGCACTGCGCATTTCGTGCCTATTCTGGCCCGCGCATGCCACCTGCGCAACTCCCGGTGCTCGTCTCCCGCAATCCCTGACCAAAAACTAGTATCGGCTGGGTTGCGGGAGGGCTTTAGAAAAGGCGACAAGACGTGCAAATTCCCTCGGTTCCTCACCAGCGCATCGGGCACAACGCAGCCGGTCAGCATGATGCAGAGAGCATTATGCCGCGATCTGGTTCGTCAGCGGACGGATAGACTCGCCACCACGCAGATCAGCAGGGTTGAATTTTTCGAATCCAAGACTTTTCCATTTTGGAACTGAAGGCGCGCCTGGCGCGAGCGGTCAAGCAGCCTAGGAGAAAACCGACGGCCGCCAGCCGCGGCCCCGCGGCGGGCCATCAGTGGACGCCAGGCCAGATCCACGGCGGCTTCAAAGTCCGCTTACTGCACGCCGCCTAGCTAGCTAATCCATTGGAATTGCGACACTAAACAAACGTCCAAGACTATTCATGGCTACACTCAGAGGCTAAGCACGAGCCTTTCTATGTAAGCTACATTTACCCATCGAACTTGACCAGGGCCGCGCCGGGAAGGCGCCTCGTGGATTTGTTGCGAATCGCTTCGGGCTGGCATGGGATGTGCAATTCCTCATGACAGCGCCACGAACTCACGAACCAAGGAAGCGTGAGAGTTGCGCAGGGCGAAAGGCCCCGCGCCGGTGGTGGAGTGTCGAGCTCGGGCGGGAGCGACCTTCGGAAGCCCGCGTCGCGACGCAACACGCATCCCGGACTAAGGCCTTTCGTCGTGCGAGGCTCGGCGAGCGAGAGCTGCCATGGCAACACCATTAGGATCGGTTGATAATACGAACCGGCGATCGAGGCCTTCAGGAGTTCAAGGTCCACTAGCAAGTGCGCCACCTGCTTCACCCCTACGCCGACAGCCCCCGCCTGAGCAAAGCGGAGAAACCGGTCTTTCCCTTACCACTGAAGCTCCTTCTCAGTTGGAGAAGGATAAAAAGGGCAGGGAAAGCTGGGGAATGCAGGAACCGGAAAGTCAAAACCTGTTACTGGCGATGGCGCCACTGGTCAAGCGGGTGGCCTTCGAGATGCGTCAGCACTTGCCGCCGCATGTGGAGATGGACGATCTGGTGGGGGCGGGGACCTTGGGGCTGGTTGATGCGCTACGGAAATTCGATCCTTCAAGGAAGGTGAAGCTGGAAAGCTACGCCCGGCACCGGATTCGCGGGGGTATCCTGGACGCTTTGCGATCTCTCGATCCTGCCAGTCGTGACATGCGGCGGCGGGCGAGAAAAGTGGAGCGAACGTATCGTGAGTTGGAAGCACGCCTGGGCCGCCCCGTGCAAGGGGAAGAAGTCGCGCGGGCATTAGGCGTGAGCCTCAAGGTATGGCACCGCTGGGCGCAAGAGGTCCACGCCTTGGGCTTTGATGCATGGCAATACAGCGAGAGGGCGGTGACCCCGGGAAAAGTGCCGGTGAGAGAAGAGAGTCGGATGCCGGTTCGTCAACTGACGGAAGACCCCTTCGACCTCTGTTATCGCCGTGAGCAGCGCGATCTCTTGAACCGTGCTCTGGCCCGTCTGCCCGAACGGGAAAGGCTGATTGTTACCCTTTACTACCAGCATGATCTCACGATGAAAGAGATTGCCGCCCGACTCGGAGTGGATGAATCGCGTGTTTCACAACTTCACACGGAAGCCCTGCAACGCCTCAGGACTCGAGTGCAGGCCTCCCTATCTCCATCCAGACAGGTGACGGTGGCGGTAACGCGTCCGGTGGCTTTGCCACCTGCCAGGGCAGCCTGAGGGGTTTTTCCGCAGCCTGTGTAAAGCCACCTCTACCTCAATGGAGCTTGCGGCCACTGCTCGGTAGTGGTAGCCTCGATTTCTCATGACTCGACACGAAAACACAATCTTCGAAAACCAGCACTTGGTTCTCGACGACGGGGTCTTCGTCAATTGCACCTTCAAGAATTGCAGCTTGGAGTATTCTGGAGGCGACGTCTACGTCCAGAACTGCCAGGGCGAGGGTTGCCAACTCGTTTGGCGGGCAGCGGCGCAGCGGACGGTTATGCTGCTGCAAGGTCTGGGCTTAATGGTAGCGCCACCTCCGCCTCCTGGCGCAGACCAGGCTCGGCGGGTGCAGTAAGCCCCATCGGCCTCAAGACCCTAGTTTGCCCTCCGCTCGTTCCTCAAGCGTTTCCTGTTGGGTGCGCTTCTATTCATGGCTGACGTGCGTCAGCCGCAATTGTTACTCAAACTGCACTTCGTCCATTTGGAAGACGAATTTTCGAGCCAGCGGCCCCGCCGCGAAGGTCAAACCTGTTAAATCGTGATCGTCCATTCCATCGAATTCCGATATTTCGAACGCGTCGTGCTTCCATTCGTGAGTGGCGAGGAAGGACATAGTGAACGCTGAATCCGAAATTGCGTCCATGGTGACTTCTCCCCGTGGCAATAAGAAGAATCGATTACGAGAACCTTCGGTAAGGGAATTTCTCCTCCATCTCGAAGACCTCCTCCCAGGGCCTAATCCCGCCAGTGGTGGTCAGATCGCTCAGGTTCATAGCTCCGGCGCATGCAGCAAAACGGAGTGTCTTTTCGTGACTCCATCCTCTGTATAGGCCATAAAGCACGCCGGCACAGAATGAGTCACCGGCGCCCGTGCTTCCCACAATATAACTCTCGGGGAGGTCCAAGGACGGCTGGAGGATTTCCCTCCGGTCCTTCGTTAATAGGAAAGCTCCTTCCGGGAAGTGAATTACCACCAGTTCATCGACCCCCAGAGCCAGAATATGCGTGGCAATTGTTTCGAGATTCCCGAGGATCAGCGCCCCATCCCGCCGAATCGGTATTCCCGAAACCTTTTCGGCCTCGAAGTCGTTGATGATGCAATAACTCGCAAACTTCAGCGCCGGCGGAACAATCTGCGCGTAGCGGTCGCTGCTCTCGGACACGAGATCGATAGAAGTCTTGATGTTCTTCTCCTGAACTTTGGCTAACAATCGCGCCGCCACAGTCTTAAACTGACTGTCGGCTTGATACATTGCGTCCAGCAAATTCAGATATCCTAGATGAAACAAACCGACTGGTAGCTTGTCCAAGTCAACATCATCTGGAGAAAAAAGTCGGTTGGCTCCAACGTAGTGGAAAAAGGTTCTATGCCCCGTGGAAGCAACGTTAAAAACGTCTGTGTAAGACGTCCCATCCTGGCTCGTTCTCCTTAACTGCTCGAGATGAACATGGGGGTATTTGCGAAACTGATCGAGCAGAAAATCTCCGTAGGAGTCGTTTCCAATCACGCCCAAAGCGTATAGCTCGAGACGGCTATCAAATTTAGCGAGGTTGAGGGTTACATTGAAGGCGCAGCCACCCCCACCCAAAGATTCGGCGGTGATGTTGGCGAGGGAGTTTTCAGGAGGGTAATGGTCGATAACCTTGACGAGATCCAGTATCCAGTTCCCCGCGCACGCAATACCCTTGCGTTGCTCTGTGGTCATGTTCTTAAGCCAGCCCCGTGCTGACCCCGCGACGCGGGGTCAGTGCCACATGGCAAAAGAAACGGCGACGCGCACGCGCCCCGGCGCACGCATGCCTCGACGGAACTCGGGACAGAAGTACCCCCTGATTCCGTCCACTTCCACTCTCTGCTCCAAAAGAACGCAATCGCCGGGGAATCCTACAATCTCCGCCAGCACTAGGCCTCGCTCGGACGCACGGCTGTAGCCCTGGGTCCCTTATCCCCTCTTTCCACTTCAAGTTCGACGCTGGCTCCCTCCTTCAAAGCGTCGAAGTTAAGACCCTGAAGGCTGCTGCGATGGAAGAACACCTCCTGACCCTCAGAGGTGCGGATAAACCCGAACCCACGGTCACGGATAATTCGCTTGATAGTCCCTTGCATGGCCACCTCGGACAGCGTATGAGGATCTTCGCGCTGGGTCGAGAAAAAAACTAGCCAGCCTGCGCGTGAAGTCACCACACGTACGCATTGGCGAAACCCTACCACCACCGAAGCGCCTTGTCAAAGGCCAATCGGCCCGAGGGGGTAGGAGTGGGGCGCAGAGGTTTTTCAGGGTCCGAGGATAGCCCACACAACTAGCGTAGAATCAAATGCATGGTCGGTGGGCCCGAAACCACGCTAGAGGCATTGAGAAAGTCGAAGAGTCGAGGATGGAAAAGTTCTTAACTCCTCGACTTTCAACTCTGGGCTCATCGACTCGCCGGGGCGAAATTCCTCGCTGCCCTCGGAATGGCACACCACGCTACGGCTCCTGCGGCGGCGCAAGAACCCAACGGTTACGGCGCAGGAAATCACTCACCGTGCTGATGTCGCCTGCGTCGCACACCAACAGCCGGCAAAAGACCTCTGGCGTCCCTACCTTAGGCTCAATCTTGGCCGCCGCCCGAAAAGCAACTAGAGAGTCTTTCTTACGCTTGAGTTCCCACAGCGAGATCGACTGAAGGGCCAACATGGAGGCGGAGTCAGGCTCAGCATCGAGCGCCATGGCGGCTTCTGCCAGCGCCCCCTCAAGGTCGTGCTGCTTCCGAAGAATAAGCGCCCGCAGGCGGTGCCCCTCGGCCGCCTGGGGCTGCTCGGCAATCAACGCATCTGCCTTGGCGCTGGCTTGCCTCAAGTCGCCGCGGCGCACCAATCCCATAATCAACTGTTCTTGTGCCGGTAGGAAATCTGGGTGCAGGCGCGTCACTTTCTCCAGCAGTTCCGTGGCGCCCCCCACATCTCCCGCCGCATTCATCAATACCGCAAGCTGATACTGGCTGTGCCAGTCTTGAGGGTCCAGGGCCACGACTTTTTTCAGCATGCTTCGCGCCGGGGCGGAACGCCCTTGTTGGATGAAGATCTCCGCCATGCCCGCATACGCAGGGGCGAGGTTGGGGGAAACCTGGAGGGCTTGCTGAAAACTCTCTGCCGCTTGCGCATATCGTCGCTGGAAGAAACGCATTTGACCGAGCGCGAGGTACGCTTCGCCTTCTTTCGGGTTGAGCTTTAATGCCTTTAGGTATTCTGCGGCGGCCTTGTCCTCTTCGCCTTCGGCAAAATAGACCCGGCCAAGGGCTACGTGCAAGGTGGGATCGTCCGGCGCCAGGCGGATCGCCTCTTGCACCTCCGCCAAGGCGTCCTCTTTTCGCCCCCCCTCGAGGTCGAGTTCGGCCAGGATTCGCCGGACAGACGCATCTAGTGGCCGGAGCGCGGCCAGCTTTTTGTACTCGTCGGCGGCCAGAGTTCGATAGTCCCGGACCGGGGCTCCTCTGGCGTGCGGCGAAGTTGTAGCCTGCTGGCTCAGGGCCCAGGCCGTCGCTGCCAGCTCATAATGCGCATCCGCATCCGAAGGGTTAAGGCGCGTAGCCACTTCGAGTTCGCGCAAGGCCGCTTCGTCCTGGCCGCGAGCCCGCAGAGCCATACCCAACCCGCGGTGTGCCATCTCGAGTTCCGGTTGTAGATCGATGGCCTGGCGAAACGCGGCTTCCGCGCCTGCCGCGTCGCGTCGCGCCAGCAGGTCGAAACCCTTGTTCAACACTTCGGCAACTCCCGGCAGAGGTTGGGTGGAGGCCGGCAAGGCAATCTGCTGCGCTTTGACAGACGCGAGCGCCAACCCACCCGGAGAAGAAACCCAATTGCCGTTATGTCTTCGAGAAGGGAACTCTGGAGACCCGACGCTGGTCAAAACCAAAATGAATCCCAGGCTGCAAGGCATAACACAGCGCAGCCGCAAATCAATTTCCGGATTCCGAATTCTAGAAGCTGCGTGACCCCACCTCCACCGAGGAGAGGCACTATTACGGTAGCTTTCCATGATCCTTGTAGTCCCCCCTACTTTACGAAGGAGGGGGTTAGGGCGTGGTTTCTGGAGCCATCCGAATCTGCTCGGGATCACGGATAACGATCTCGGGTCTTCCTTGATACACGCTAATGCGCCCGCGGATTTCAATTTGCCTCCCTGCCAGGGTTTGGAGATTTCCAAACTTGCGTTTGTCGGAAGAAAAAATCACGCTGCTGAAAGGACAGTCGTGATAGTCTCCGCAAAAGTCCAAAAAAGTGTTGCCCCCCTTCGAGGTGAAAACCTTAAGGACGCGTCCGGAAACGCAGCCCGTTTCACCCGCATGCGGAGCGGCGGTGCGGAAGTCCACGCAATCGGCCAAGTCTCCTCGGGAGGAAGCACGCGAAGCAAAGGTGGGAGTGGTCGAGGGAGAGCGGCCGGCGCGGTGGCCCACATAAACACCCAGGCAGAAGACTGCCAGGACAATTCCCGCCACGAGTATCTTCCTCCGCCTCATTCTGATTGACCGAGGGCCCGCGGCCTTCCCATCGATGTGAGGGTCACGGCCGTCGTCACCCCCGCGAAAGCGCGGGTCCACCCGGAGATGGATTCCTGCTTTCGCAGGAATGACGTGATTTCCGGCTTCGAAGCCGCCAGGCAGGCGACCTATCGCGCACTGCCACCTCCTATGCTCACTCGGGAGCAGGCGCTTCGCCGCTCGAACTCAGGCAGTATACCAGAGGCCGTTGACGAATGAAGCCCCGGCTGCCTGTCACACCTCATGCTCCGCTAGGCGTTCCGTGACCGGGCAAGCTTGCGGCAGGTAACTGCCAAGCCGTGAGGCGCTTTCCTTTCGATGCTTGCAGGTTTTTCGGCCCCGCTGTCTCCGCACAAAGTCTATACTTTTCGTAAGGGGTCAGGATGGACGAAGAGAATCTGACAGGGCGCAATACGCTGAATGCTCAGCAAGAACATTGGAATAGAACTTTCTTGCAGAGGCCAGACATGTTCGGAAAGGATCCAAGCGAGGCCGCGAAACGAGCGCTTGAATTCTTTCAGCAGGAGGGAAAGACACAGTTACTTGAGTTGGGCTGCGGGCAGGGCCGGGATACCTTGTTCTTTGCACAGCATGGACTTCGTGTGACGGCGGCGGATTATTCCCACGCTTGCCTCCAGGCGATTGGAGAGAAAGTGCGGACAGCGGGCCTGACGCACTATTTGACGTCCCTGTGTTTAGACGTGCGGCAAATGTTCGCGTTCGCTGACCGGTCGTTCGAGGCCTGCTACTCTCATATGCTGTACTGCATGGCCCTCACCACACCCGAGATCGAGCGCCTGTCGTGCGAGGTCTGGCGGGTGCTGAAGCCGGGAGGGATCAACATCTTCACGGTCCGCCACACCGGAGACCCCCACTGCGGCGCCGGAATCCATCGCGGCGAAGATATGTGGGAATTAGGCGGCTTTATCGTGCATTTCTTCAGCAGGCAAATGGTTCTTCGCTTAGCCGAGCCCTATGAGGTCTTAAGCATCGCAGAAATGGAAGAAGGGGGGCTTCCCAGAAAACTGTTTTGGGCCGCGCTCAAAAAGGCATAATCGATGTGGAGGGTTTCCGACGACAAAGAACAAACACCACAACATGGGGAATCGCCTGATTGCCACCTTAAGGAGAGTTCCATGGTGAGATAGTAGACGCGGGACGGCAACAAGGACCGCCACTACGCGGCATTTTCTGCCGCGTGCAAGCTAACTACCACCCTCCGATGTCCGTCCAATGGAGCATGTGGAGAAAACATCATCGCGACCCGCGCGGACTTCCGGCACTCGATGTTTTAAGGCAGGACCTGCGCTACGCTTTTCGCACGCTGCGCCGCGACCCTGCCTTTACGGTGATGGCAGTGCTGATTCTGGCGCTGGGCATCGGAGCGAACAGCACTGTTTTCAGTGTCGTGAACACGATCCTACTGCGGCCGTTGCCGTTCAAGAATCCCCAGCGGCTGGTGTGGATTGAAGGGCCGCCCAAAGGCTGCGGCCTCTCTTGTGTGACCTATTCCGCCGACGCCTTTGAGGAGTATCAGCAGCGCAACTATTCGCTCTCGAAGTTGACAGCTTACATGCCCTTCTATGGCCCGTCCGATTACAAGTTGACGGGACACGGAGAACCGCAGCCCGTCACGGGCGTCATGGTGGCCGCCAATTTCTTTGAGGCCCTGGGTGTGCAGCCTGCATTGGGGCGTTTGTTCACGCCAGAAGAATACTTGAAAAACGGCCGACCGGCGGTGCTACTGAGTTACTTCTTCTGGAAGCGGCAGCTTGCCGGAGACCGCTCCATCGTGGGGCAAACGATCACGCTGAACAATGCTCCGGTAACAGTGACGGGCGTGTTGCCGCCAACCTTCGATTTTGGATCGGTGTTTGCGCCCGGCACAAAAATGGACATCTTTGTTCCGGCGATCATGGACGAGATGCGCGACTGGGGGAACACGCTTCTGCTGATCGGCCAAATGAAGCCTGGCATGACCGTGGCGCAAACACAGGCTGAGGCTGACCTTTTGTTTCCTCGTTTCTATTTCAACCTGAAGCATCCGGAGTGGGGCGGCGGGTACCAGGCCAGGGTCCAGTCGTTGAAGGACCACGTGAGCGGCAGGCTGCGACGCTCGCTCGTCGTGTTATGGAGCGCGGTGGGCCTGATCCTGCTCATCGTGTGTGTGAATCTGTCGAACTTGGCGCTGGCGCGAGCGGCGGCGCGCAGCAAGGAATTCGCGATGCGAGTGGCGCTGGGTGCGGGACGAGGGAGGCTGATCGGCCAATTGCTCACTGAAAGCATGCTGCTTTCGATAGCGGGAGCAGTGCTGGGGCTGGGCTTCGCCTTTCTGATGAATCTTTATTTGGCCCATCAAGGCTCCCTTGCACTGCCTTTGCTCAGTCGACTGCAAGTGGACGGCGCGACCTTTGCGTGGACGCTGCTGGTAGCCACGGCGAGCGCCGTTCTTTTCGGTCTTGCGCCGGCCTTCAGGATGTCCGGCAAAAACATTCAAGATACTCTCAAAGACTCCAGCCACGGAACCACCGAAAGCCACACGCACGACCGCATCCGCGCTGCGTTGGTGGTCTCAGAAGTGGCGCTGGCCTGTATGCTGTTGGTCGGGGCAGGGTTGCTTCTGCGCAGCTTTTTGCGCGTGCTCGACGTTGACCTCGGATTTCAGCCTGATCGCGCCGCCGCGTTGCGCGTAGATTACGACGACGGAGGGAAATCGGCGCTGAGGGGGGCGATTCTCGAGGAGATGCTTCATCGGGTGAAGGCGATTCCCGGCATTGAAGGCGCCGGTATCACAGACATGCTGCCGCTCGACCGCAACCGGAGCTGGGGACTTGCCGCCAAGGGCGTGGTCTATCGAAAAGACGAATACCCCGACGCGTTCGTTTATGTGGTGACGCCGGGCTACCTCGCGGCCATGGGCATGTGCCTGCGCGAAGGGCGGGACCTGAGCTGGTCCGACAGGTCGAACAGCGAACGTGTGGTTGTTCTGAATGAGGCCGCAGCAAAAAGGCTGTGGCCCGGGCAAGATGCATTGGGACGTACCGCGATTGTTGCGGGAGCGGATACGAAGGTGGTAGGTATCGTTTCCAACGTTCGCGAAACGAGCGTGGAAGATTCGTCTGGGCTGGAGATGTACCTTCCGGCAACTCAGTCCCAGCCGGAAGGGGCGGAGCTGGTGGTACGCACCAAACTTCCCCCACAGACGCTGGCGGCGAGCGTGATGCGCACGCTGCGCACGCTTAACCCCGGTCAGCCGGCTACAGAGTTCCGGCCTCTCCGGCAGATTGTGGATCATGCCGTCTCGCCGCGGCGCTTTTTTGCGCTGCTGGTTTCCGCCTTTGCCGCGCTAGGACTCACGCTGGCTTCGCTCGGCATCTACGGCGTAATCTCCTACTCGGTTGCCGGGCGGACGCAAGAGATCGGCATTCGCATGGCCCTCGGCGCAACTCAGGCACACGTGCTGCTGGGCGTGCTTGCGCGCACGCAGCGCCTGGCGCTGATGGGCATTGCTTCGGGGATAGTAGTCTCGTTGGCCGTCGCCAGGATGGTTGCATCGCTGCTGTTCGGGACTACGCCGACCGATCCCCTGACATTCGTGGGGATGGCCGGACTCTTGGGCGCAGTGGCGCTCGTTGCAGGATATATCCCGGCGTTTCGCGCCTCACGCATCCAACCCATGGTTGCTCTCCGCAACAATTGACTCGAAAGTGCCGGAGCGTGCCACTAGGTTGCAAGGGCCCACTTCTTAAATCGCACCTCAAAGCCGATCGGACTTGCGTTGATCTGACGAGTGCGGAAGCGGCTCTGCTCCGCCATGCGGATGAATTGTATTGCTCTGTGAATACACTGAAGAAGCCTCCAAATTTAGTTGGCACACTCGCGGACTCGTCCGGATTCTTGTCCTTTCTCTCTGGGGGAGAAGGTGGACCGCACGGGAGACCACGGACCCTACAAGCAGACCACGGAGATTTTTTTGCCTGACTTCAAGTACACTTGAAGATCAGGGCTGGTTAAGGATCAAATTCACGGGCTGAGAAGGGAGAGCACATCTGTGAAATATCGTCTGCTGGGTAACAGTGGCCTTAGAGTGAGCGAGCTCGCCCTAGGCGCGATGACCTTCGGCGAGGAGTGGGGCTGGGGCGCCGCCAAGGATGAGGCCAGAAAGATTTATGACGCCTATCGTGAGGCGGGCGGGAACTTTGTGGACACCGCAAACCTTTACACGAATGGTGCGAGCGAGGAATTTCTCGGCGAATTCCTACAAGGCCACCGAGACGAGGTGGTCCTCGCCACCAAGTACACCAATGCGATCGCAGGGAAAGACCCAAATGCCGGCGGCAACCATCGCAAGAATATGATGCGTGCGGCCGAGGCGAGCCTCAAGCGCCTGAAGACAGGCTACATCGATCTCTACTGGCTTCACATCTGGGACCAGCTTACGCCGGTCGAGGAAGTGATGCGCAGCTTTGACGACTTGGTGCGGCAAGGCAAGGTGCTGTACACCGGCGTTTCGGACGCGCCGGCCTGGTGGGTCGCCCAGGCGAACACGCTGGCATGGCTGCGAGGCTGGTCGCCGTTCGTCGGGCTCCAAATCGAGTACAGCTTGATCGAGCGTACCGTCGAGCGCGAGCTGATTCCGATGGCCAAGGCGTTCAAGCTCGGGCTGGTCGCTTGGTCGCCGCTGGCGGGGGGCATCCTCACGGGAAAATACGACGCGGCGCAGCCTCAAGCCGAGGCGCGCTACGAAAGCGAAATGATGCGGCAGTTTTTGCCCGAACCCGCTCGCCAGGAGCGCATTGTTTCCGCACTTCGCAAGGTCAGCAAAGAAACCGGGAGGTCGCCTGCGCAGGCGGCGCTCGCTTGGCTGCGCTTTCGCGATGTCCCTGTGATTCCCATTATCGGCGCGCGAAGGCTCTCTCAGTTCAATGACAACCTGGAGAGTTTATCTCTCGTGCTCACGCCAGAGCACTTGAAGGTTTTGGATGAGGCGAGCCAGGTTGAGCTCGGTTTCCCTCACAACATGTACCAACGTGAGATGGTTCGCACCTTAGTTTACGGAGGCACGCGCGACCAGATCCTTGCCTAGAGGGGACAATGACAACGAATGGCACCACCATGATGACGCAAGCCGAGAAGGGAAGAGCCTTCCGCGTACTCCATGAGCGGGAGGGCGCATTCATCATTCCTAACCCGTGGGATGTAGGCACTGCACGCCTACTGGCGCATCTGGGCTTTGAAGCCCTGGCCACTACCAGCATGGGGTACGCCTTCTCTATGGGGCGGTGTGACGGCACGGTCGGCCGTGACGAGAGTCTGGCGTATGCCTCCGCAATCGCCTCCGCCACCAGCTTGCCCGTGAGTGCGGATCTCGAAAATGGCTTTGGGGACGCGCCCGAGATGGTTGGTGAAACTGTCCAGCTTGCGGCCGCCGCAGGGCTTGTGGGCTGCTCCATCGAAGACGCAACCGGCCGCGCTGACCATCCGATCTACGAGAGAGAACACGCGATTGAGCGAGTCCGTGCGGGGTCGGCGGTGGTGCGTAGCCTTCCCTTTCCGTTCATCTTGACTGCACGCGCAGAAAACTACTTGCACGGCCGGCCAAACCTCCGAGATACGGTCGAGCGGTTGCAGGCTTATCAAGAAGCAGGCGCTGATGTTCTGTATGCTCCGGGTCTAGCTACCAAGGAAGAGATTGCCGCCATCGTCACCTCTGTCGATCGTCCCGTAAACGTCCTCATGGGGTTCGAAGGCGTGCAACTGAGCCTAGCCGAACTCGCGGCGATGGGAGTGAGGCGCGTCAGCGTGGGCAGCGCGCTCTGCCGTACTGCACTGGGCGCGTTTCTTCGTGCCGCCCGCGAAATGAGGGAGCACGGCACCTTTTCGTTCGCGGCTGAGGCCGTGAACTCAAAGGAGATAAGTGCCATTTTCAAGGCAGTCGCTCATGCTGCCGGCGGCACCCGGAAACCATGAAAACTCTGTCATTCTGAGCGAAGCGAAGAATCTCGCTCTGATCTTTTCGTTCTCGGTCCATGCCGAAGCAGAGCGAGATTCTTCGCTTCGCTCAGAATGACAGCGCTTTTTCAAAGCATGACGCTTCAAGTTTCCACGAACGATTTGAGCCTGGCGAGCGCCTGATCCCACTGCTCAGAGACGAAATCGAGGTATTGCTTGATTTCTTCCATCGGCTTGGGATTGAATTCAAACAGGCTCTCGCGGCCCGCGCGCACGCTGTGCACGATTTCCGCCCTCTCCAACACTCGAAGGTGCTTGGTGATCGCCTGCCGGGTAAGGCTGGAACCCCGGGTAAGCTGAGAGATTGAACGCGGTTCCCCGCCGCAGAGCTTAGCCACCAGCAGGAGCCGCGTCTGGTCGCCGAGCGCCGCAAAGACGGGGGCAGGAGCCTGCCGTTTGGCGGGCATGCGGCTACGGCCTTTGCGCGACATAGCTCTCAATATTCTTCATTTGCTCTGTCCAACCGCCATCATTCCTGCGGACGGCTTCCAGTCGCCATTCGATAGGGATACTTTCGAACCCGGATTCGGTAACTTGGAGCAGGGTGCCCGTGGCGGTCTTCTCCAGCCGGAATTCGACCAGCGTGGTCGGCTGCTTGGAGTAGTCTGTTGGGTAATCCGCTGGGTCGAACGACTTGACGTGGGGCCAAGTGAAGGAAAAGAGTCGTTCAGGCTCCATCTTCTGCACCACGGCTTCCCATTTGACGTGCTCGTAGCCAGGGTAAGTAATATGGCCACGCGAGATCTGGCCCGGCACGAACGGGCCCTCCAGTTTCACTCGAAACCACTCGCCGAACTCGCGGTAATCCGT
>Ga0187771_10000484_pt1 | contig 24775 bp, 20 predicted proteins | sample 0116_SJ02_MP15_1_FD_133139 | JGI IMG/M metagenome (GOLD analysis project Ga0187771, IMG submission 133139) | Tropical peat soil microbial communities from peatlands in Department of Meta, Colombia - 0116_SJ02_MP15_10_MG | ecosystem: Environmental > Terrestrial > Soil > Wetlands > Peat | place... | reverse complement strand
GACAGCAAGCAGCTGTGGAAGTAACCGCCGACGAAACGAACCCGCAGATCGCGACTGTTGTCGACAGTGAAATGGCATCGATCTTCAGCGTCATATCGTCGAATATCTCAGCGTCCTATATGGACAATAGTCGCGGCAACAACCTCAACCCGACCTTCGTCCTTCAACCAGTCTCCATCATTCAAGAACCATTGATTTCTGGAACTTCCACAACATTTCAATTCCTACCTCCAGGTTTTATGGCACTCACCGTCGTTTTTGGGGCCTTGGCAGGAGTTGGCTTCGCGATCTCCCGGGAGCGAGAACAAGGCACCATGGATGGGCTCTTAGTATCTCCCATTGCGAGGACGGCCGTGGTTTTCGGGAAGGTCGCGGCGCAGACTGTGCGAGGGATGATCCAAGCATTTCTAATCTTGGGGCTTTCGATGCTGCTTTTTGGGGTCAGAGTCTACGGAAACCCCTTGCTTATGGTGCTCGTGATGCTATTGGGCGTGGCGAGTTTTGTTGGGGTGGGCATAATTCTCACATCGTTCGCTCCAGACCAAGAGACCGCCCAAATGACGGTGATGCTCCTCCAGTTTCCAATGATGTTTCTGAGCGGCATAATATTCCCGGTCAGTTCGCTTCCGGTCTGGATGCAGTGGATAGGAAAGGGGATGCCGCTCTATTATGCAGCTGACGCACTCAGAAAAGTGGTGATACTAAACGCTGGACTAAACGTGATAGGAAATGACCTAGTGATCCTTGTTGCCTACTCCCTCCTAACACTGGCAATAGCGGTACCCCTCTTCCAGAGACAAATGGCACGCTGAAGCGGAATCATTAGGGGGGAAGAAACGCCTCTAGTTGGCCGGCATGAGTGCAGCCCTACTTACCTCCTTAGGCGAATATTTTTCTCATACTCAGCGTCAATATAACATGATTCGGCCTTTCATCGTCCGTCCGGAGCCCGGTCATCATGGGGTTCGTGATGCTATTGCGTGTGGCTACCTTCGTTGGCGTCCGGATAATTCTCACATCGATTGCGCCTGAACAGGAAACGGCTCAGATGCTGGTTATACTCTTGCAGTCCCCCAACAAACTGTGTGTTTCCACACCCTCCGGACTCACAAGGCGTCATTTGAGTGGGTTCCGGCCCGGATGGTAAATACAGTATTTCGGTAAAGTTCAACCTCCGCGCTGTCGATTATGCTCGCGTAGCCAAGGCTATGGACCATGTCCCATCACGTGTGGAGGGTCGATTTGTGAGTGAGACCACATCATGCTCTAAGAGCTTCCCAAGCGAATGTCAGGGCTGTCCAGAATACAACGAGCGGTATCCTACCCTTGATATTGCTCTTACCGGATATTTCGGACTATACTTCGGACCATTCTATATCGTCAAGAGATGCAATCGCTTCAAATGGAAGACCTACGAACAATTAGAACGATGAGGGAAACAGAACAACAATCACTTGTGCGGTAGCGGGCGTCATGATCTTCTATCGCTTCAACTGGAAGACTTACGAAGCAGTATAGCGATGGGGAAGCAGAACGCGGAGCTGTTTCTGAAGCGTCGCACGCGTGCTCGAACTACTAGTTTATGATAACGGCTTTCCGCAGATCAAAGCACGTTGTGATGGTGTTGGGCGAGTTTGATAGACTCAAACAGCACCTTCTCTTGTACCCGAAGAACTTCCACAGCGGTTCGAAACTTCTTCTTGGGGGCGAGGTTAATCTGTAGTCTCGATCGTGGGGATTCTATTGTGATTTGATTACTTTTCTTTCGCTGGAGACTTGTGTGAGCTTTGGGGTAAGCCAACCTGAATGGTTCAGCTAGGCAGTTTTTGCCTCCAATTGTTATCCTGTCTTTTGAGTCCAAGTGGCCGAGGATGTTGGAGGCCAGGTAAGTTGCGCGCACCCCTACTGCAAGACCGATGCATGATCCTCCGTGCTTCGTGCTAGCTTTGTCGTACATCTCGCGAATTTCTCTCGGGCGTAGGAGTCTACGGATGATTGAAGTGAGAGTTAGCCCGTTTCTAGTTATGTCGACGAAAGGCGCGGGCTTGTTCCGAGGCTTCTTGCTAACCTCGTGCGATGCTACGGGTCCACATACTGCAACTATTGGAGGCTTATTCTTCGCCAAGACCTGCCTCAACTCTTTCGTGTTCTTCGCCGTTACAATCTTGTAAGCGCGTTTGCTTGATCGAGCTTGTGAGAAGCCTTCGACTAGTACGATGTCTAGATTCTCACGCTGAAATGCGTCGAATAGGTGCTCGAATGGTGTTTCGTTCTTTGTTCTTTTGAATGTGACCAGTTCGTTGGGTGCGACCCCAATTACTACGGACGCTCCAGCCTCGGCGTGTCTCCATGTGTCCTTGCCCTTCGTGTCGAAGGTGAAACCTTTGTGGTGTACGTGTTTGACCACGCCTACTCGAAATCCTAGGCGTGTAATGTGTTCGGTAAGGTACGTTATTGTCGTGGTTTTTCCCGAACCGCTTCTTCCCACCACGTGAACTCTGAGAGGCTTAGACATCGTTGTGACCACCCTAAATAGTACTAGTCTGATTTCTAGTCTAGCTAAAAAGGAAGGGACTGTGTTCTCCCCAGTTCAGCTAGCCCGAAGGTACCAGGGTGAGAACAGGCTCCAAGAGGCTTGAATTTGCGTGCGATCATAATTCTGGCGGGCGGACGGAGCTCCCGATTTGGGCGAGACAAGGCTCTGGTGGATTTCGGGGGCAAGCCACTCATCGCCCACGTCATCGAAAGGCTTCGTGGACTCGCCACAGAGTGTCTTGTGATTATAGGTAGGAACCATGATGCGGAGAATTATCGTAGAGTATTGCCTAGCGATACCGTGGTGATTCGGGATACCGTAGACTTTGACGGACCATTAGCAGGCTTTGTAACGGCACTAAAGCTATGCAAAGCAAACCGTTGCTTTCTCGCGGCTTGTGACATGCCCTTCATCGAGCCGAAGATTGTTGAGTACCTGTTTGCTGAAGGTTCGAAGTCTTCAGGTGCGATTCCCAAGTGGCTGGACGGCAGGCTGGAACCGTTACACGCAGTTTACAATTGCGACGCGGCCAGAGACGCTGCGCTGCTAGTCGCCGAGGAACGGGTGTTCAGACTGGTTGGATTAATTGACCGCCTACCTCGGGTACGATTCGTGATCATAGAAGAAGAAATCGCACCACTTCATCCGACACTGAACACATTCCGAAACCTGAACACGCCGAGAGAGCTGCGAGATCTCGAACGGGGCTCTAATCCTTAATTTTCTTGGAAGGTTCGAGCTTCGGATCGATCCATTCGGACTATCTTACTGAGGAAGAATCGGCGGGTACCTGCAGACGGTGTCCCAAGCGATCTCGGGGCATCAAGAATCCATAGGTGCTCGCAGTCGTAACGTGCTCAAAGATGAGCTGGCAAGTCGGTTACATTAATGCACTCTTTTCGTCCTCTTTCGCTTCACATTTCGCCCTTCCGTCAAAAGGAACGCGAATAGTCGACTGACCAACAAGATCACGCTTTCAACGGCTGGGTACTAATCAAGGATTGAGATTTAACCTTAAGACAATGATTCATCAGTTACGCATACTCACCTTCTGAAGGGAGACCATCGTAAGACATGCCTGATGAGCCGAGCAGAACGGTAGAACTTCTTCAGGTAGTTGCCATTGAACTTAGCCTTAGGGGCTCTTAGGAGCTAAAATCTAGGGTGGCGCCCCACCCTGACCCCAATTGGCAGTGGGTTGACGGCTTCGATTTCGAAAAACCATAGGCTTCGCCATAATCATAATCTTCCTTGCATCATGGCAGGTCTCAGTCGCCGTATGGAAGTCGAAACGCTTCGACGAAGGTCACACCCGACTGGGGCGCAGTAGCAAATAGACGACGACGAACGAGCACGTCAGTAATATGCCATGGAAAGGTCGGACGACTGCCTTTCGAAGAACTGTTCAGGTTCGGCGTCTAAACAATGCGCCGGATGCGAGGGAGAGCCGCCAGTCTACCGCCGGACTTCTTCGACGTCTCGGTACCATTTTCTGCTTGAGCCGACCTTAGCGCGCATTTTCCAACCAAATGACTTAGGCTCATCGTCTAAGGCTTTCATGAGTTTCTGGATCTTCCCATTGACATCGTCACGGTCGGCTTGTTTCAACTCTTGATAGGTTTCGAGTTTATCCGAGACTTTCTTCAGGTTGGTTGTGCAAGTGTAGTAGAAGCCCCAGTCGTTCGCCAGCAGTTTAGCTATGTAGTTGGCGTCGATGATTTCGGAGTCTGACCCTCCTACTTCATGCTCACGTAGCAGCATGGTTGTGTCGACGATGTCTTTCTCTTCGAGGTGCACGATCTGCATCTTCTCTAACAACATCTCTTCAAGCGGTATCGTCAATGGGTCGATACTCAGCCGGTTCTCAAACGAGATATCGTGATTCATCTCCAGTCTGTCAAAGAAAATGTCGACATGCATCCCGTTCGACTTGTTGTCCCATATCATTCTTCGATGGCCCCAGAGAGCAGTAACCATTGGTTCATCTGCATAACCTAGGTCCTTCATTAGTCCGTTTATCTGACGGGACTCACTCGAATATCCTGCAAAATCAATGTCGGACAGGATTCTGTTGAGCCGAGTTGTTAAGAAGTTGAAGTTCGGGCAACGTGTCTGGAATGCAATAGCACCCAGCAATCGCAAGTGAAGGTCGCGCTTCGTTCCCTCGTTGATTATCCTTATTGCCTCTGTTTTCATTAGCTTCTCGCGTTCTACAATCTCTTGTGAGTTCAAAGTTTAGCAGACCACGTGAAATTCATTTTTGAATTGAGGCGCTCTTCGTTCGGTTAGCTGAACGCTCTTATAATCTGTTTCACTGACCAACGAGCGCCGCGTTGACTGCGGTAATCCATGGGACTTCTAGAACGGGCTTCATGTCGGGTTTGGCTAGCTTGCTCTGATCTGTTTAGAAAGGTAGCACTAGTGTCTCGATTGTCAATGCGGCCTAGTAGCCGTACCAGGGGTTCCAAGCGTAGCGTCGTGGATAGTAGAACGGATAGAATTGCGGAGCATAGTATGACGGGGGTGCATAGTCGTAAGTTGGGAGAGGCGCATAGTGTGGGTAGTAATATCTCGAACCGGCCCACGCGCCAACTCCGTAACCCATTGCTCCACCCACTGTTCCACCAACAAGACCGCCTAACGCGGCGCCTGCAAGGAGACCTAGAAAAGCCAATCTGATCGCCACAGCGCATGAGTGGCCGAGATTCAATAAAAAACTTTCTTCCACCTAATTATAAGAGGGCGACGCCCTTTCGTTATGGGGATTACTAGTCTTAATTGGCGGCATTCTACGGCTCTTAACCCATTTCATTTGAACTGGACCACTCGCCGCCTGGATCCTCTACTTCCCGAACGTCAGCGGTTCTGGACTTCAGTGTATCTGAAGCAGCTGGTCATGTGATCATTGACCATGCCCGTGGCTTGCATATACGCGTAACAAATCTTCGAGCCAACAAACTTGAAGCCTCGTCTCTTCAAGTCCTCGCTCATGTGGTCCGATTCCCTAGATTTAGCCGGGATAGATGACATGGATCTGAACCTGTGCGTGATTGACCTGCCCCCAACGAACCTCCAAATATAGTCGTTGAAGCTGCCGAATTCTTCTTGTGTCGAGACAAACTGGCGGGCGTTCGTTATTGCCGCGCCTATCTTGCGACGATTTCGAATTATTTCAGTGTTCGCCAGCAACCGTCGGACCTCGGCACGTGAAAATCTCGCTATTCTTTTCGGATCGAAGTCGTCAAACGCGGTTCGGAACGCCTCTCGTTTCTTGAGAATGATTAACCAATTCAATCCGGCTTGTGCCCCTTCAAGAATCAGAAATTCGAACAACTTACGGTCGTCATGAAGCGGAATGCCCCATTCCTCATCGTGATACTTCCTCAGTAGTGGGGAAGTCTCAGCCCAGCCACACCGTTTAACTCCTCTCATTTGCCTTTCCTCAATTGGTCGCTCCTACGTGCCTACTCTTTTGGAATCAGTCCAAATTGAAGAGCTTACTGGCTCTGAATCGAAACTACCCAGTTCAGTAATTCTATCCACATGCCGTCGAGGTCTTTCAAACAGACTTCGGTTACTCCTTTAGCTTTGGAGGGTGAAACCGCCCACTTCTCTTTTTGAGACTAGCTTCTCGAAGGCGCGATTCACATCTCCTATGCCGAACCCGACGTGGTCCGATTCGTCAGGTTAGGTACTTTTCTTGCAGATACTCGATCAGCCATTGCGGGTTGTATGTTTCGCCGAAGGCTCGTTTCTGCAGCTCCTTGGGTGAGTAGGTTGCTCCGTACTTGTGAAGTCTTTCCTTCAACCAATCCTTGACCTTACCTAATTCTCCGTTGGCTACGGTAGTTTTCAGGTCTAGGTCCTTCTGTATGCGGTTGTAGAACATCCCGGCTATCACATTTCCGAGGGAGTAGGTCGCGAAGTAGCCGAACATGCCGCCGCTCCAATGCACGTCTTGGAGGATGCCTTCGGCGTCGTTTCGTGGTCGTACCCCCACGTATTTCTCCATGAGATCCTTCCACGCCGATGGGGCTTCTGCAACTTCCATCTCTCCACTGATGAGTTTCTTCTCCAGCTCGTAGCGAACCATTATATGGAAATTGTAGGTTAATTCGTCGGCTTCGACGCGGATTGGGCTGGGTTTGGCTGAGTTAACGTACCGGTAGACCTCATCCTCGCTGTACTGCGCGACGAACGGTAAGTTGGCTTTGAGGCTGGGGTAGATTCGTCTTATGAACTCCCGACTTCGCCCTATGAAGTTCTCCCAAAACCTTGACTGGGACTCATGTACTCCCAAAGATGTACCGCGTGCAAGTGGGGTGTAGTCCAGAGAGGGGTCAATCTGTAAGTCGTAGATCGCATGCCCCGATTCGTGGATAGTTGAGTAGAGAGATGCTTTGAAATCTTTTCCCTCGTATCGAGTCGTTATCCTCACGTCCTCGATCGCCATACTTGTTGTGAAAGGATGCGTTGATACATCCATTCTGAAAGTCTTCTCGGGCATATCGAGAAGCTTCAGAACGTCCTCGTTCACTCGTCTCATCGCGGTCTCATTATAACTTATTTCTTCGAGCGGGTGGGTCCTCGGGAATTTTCCCGCAGCCAGAGTCTTAGTCAGGATTGGTTTCAATTCAGTACGAAGGGGAGAGAAAACCCTGTCAACATCATCCGTTGTCAGTTCTTCTTCATACCTATCCATCAATGCATTGTACGGGTTGCCCTTATAGCCAAGTTTCTCCGCTTCTTCTCGCTTGAGCCCAACCATCTTCTCAAGGTAGGGCTCGAACATGGCGAAGTCAGATTTTTTCCTGGCTTCCCTCCACACCACGGTGCCTTCCGTCGCGGTTCTTACAATATCCTCCAACAGTTTCGGAGGGACCTTCGTGTAGTAGTCCAGCTCACGTTTCAGAACTCGCAAGAATCCGGTTTCAGAATCATTTAGCCCAGTCAACTTTTCTGCTTCTGATACTAGGTCGGTGAGCTGCAACATGCGCTCTTGCCTGAGAAGTTGGGTTTGTGCAATCGTGAAGCCTCTCGGTTTTGAAGAACCGAGGGGCATGTACGTTTCCATATCCCACTCGAGCAAGGACCCAACGCTATCTAATGCCCATAGAGGCTTGTACTTTTCAGCGATATCCATGATCAACGGATTCTGAAGCATGAGAGCGAACTCCCACCGGGTTGATATTTAATTATAGTGTGCACTCTACGGCCAAGCCGTTCCTGCACTGATCAAGACAGATGACGCTCTTGCTCGGGACTGCGAAATATGCCCCCGTCAAGAATCAGAAGGCAAACCCAAGTTTTAATTCCACAGCTCAAGTCTATCCTACGCGGAGATCCATGTCCTTACTCGATTTTGCGGAAAAAGAACAGAAGAAGAACCCGGATCATACGGGATTCAAAGAGATACTGATCGGAAACAAACGAATTCGAATCGTCGAGTATGAAGAGCATGCGTCACACCCGGACTGGTGCAATGCCGGGCACGTAGGATTCGTTCTGGAAGGAGAAATTATGTACGAATTAGCGGAAGGAGAGCTGAAGGTGAAAAAGGGGAATGGTTTCGTCCTTCCATCTGGAACTCGACATCGAGGCCATAATGTCTTCCCGGGCGTCACTCGCTTCTTCTTGATAGACGAGTGACGATTTGGGCGTTTGCTTGACTAAAGCTTAGCAACTAACCCATCAGCATCAAGGACCATAAGCGTCTATCGTCGATATCTGGGAAAGATTGCGGATAGCACAAATCTCGTTGCAAAACTCTTGGCAATTGACAGGGTACTTTCAAAATCAAGCCGATAAGCATGACCGTGATCCGAGAGAAATGGTATCTTCGGTCCTTAGGGTTCGGTTTTTCTCGTTTTACTGATCTTTCTCACTCGCTAACGTTGTCTCCTCGATTATATCGTGGGCTCTCTTAGCGGCCCACGCGACGATTGGGACGCATACGTCCGAGTGAACTTCTGCTCGGTAGACTAGATTGCCCTCTGGAGTTTTCAAGTTTGCATTCGTTAATTCACGGCATCTGCAAGAGCCAAATCTGGTTCGGAACTCATTGTAGAATCGGTCAACTGCTTGGTAGCATGGATCCCGACTTTGTTCGGCGTTATCCCGGCCCAAGGCCAAACTCATTGCCATCACTCCGCCGATCAACGCACCACAGACATCACCGTTTCGGCCGATGCCTCCTCCGAAACCCGTGGCGATTCGTGGTATCACCAGATCACCTGCTTTCCCTTTCCTGCCGAGTTTCTTCTTCACAGCCGATAGTGTAGATTCCGCGCAATTCAAACCGGAGTCGAAGTTACGCCTCGCGGTCTCTTCAAGGCTCAACGCTTTTACCCGTAATGGTCTCTTCGGGAGCGTCCAATATACTCTCCCGCCGCGTTTCAATTCGTGAATTAAAACGTGCAAGTCCGAGCGAACATGGAAGTGGCACAAGAGATAATTCGGTGCGCTGGCCCAGTCTCCATTGTTCAGTTGCGCGCAGGAGAAGCGGGTTATCGTGAGCACGCAGACCTGTCCTTGTGGTAGTGGGAAGCGGCCAACCGGGTATTGTACAGAATGTCGGATGAATTACTGTGATGAATGCAAATTCACTCACCTATATATTGCTCCCCCGATGAATATTGACGATCTTCTTCAGTCGAGCGCAGTGGAGAAAACGGCGTGAGGTCTGCAGGCGGTCCTAAGCATAGTTTGAGTAACCCTAAGCAGGCGCGGTTGGTATACGACGGCATCTGCAACCTCTGCACGGGCGCCGTTCGGTTCCTGAGTGCTCTTGACCGCAAGCATGCAGTCGAATACTCTCCCTACCAGACACTCGACCCGGAAGAAAGGAAAAAGTTTGGACTCAGTACTTTAGAGCTTGAGGGGCAGATGCACATAATCCGACGTGATGGTTCAGTAGCGAAGGGCGCGGCTGCTATTGCGGAAATCTGCAAACTATTATCGCCAACTATCGTGTTGTGCGATCTATTCAACACGCCATTCGCTCAAAGACTCTACAATTTCATCGCCGGTCGGCGATACAGGCTCTTTGGATGCAGAGATTCGTGCTACGTGCCGGCGGTTGCGGAGGCAGGCCGTTGATTAGAGGCGCTGAAGGTTATGTTTATGTTGTCTGGGTCGGAGAGAAACAGGTCGGCGGAACTTTGGTCTTGAACTGAGCGTGCGTTCAGTCTAGTTGATAGTTCGTTTAGAGCCGCCATTGGGACCGTGAAGACCAAATACTCCAAACCTGTCCAAGCCTTTTCTGATGCTGGTCCTCCAAGGCTCTCCCAAGTATTCATTCCCAAATAGTGGTGGTATTTGCCGACGGATAGGAATGCTGCGCTGCCATAATAGCGCATGAGCTCGAATCCCAGTGCGTCTCGGTAGAATGCTATCGAGGTTTGCAAATCGCTAACTTTCAAATGTACGTGGCCGACTCTCGTTCCCTCGGCGATAGCCTTCAACTCTGGTCGTCCCGCGGGCACTTCCTTGATGAGCGAGTCTAGGTCGAGCGGCTGAGTCTTCATATCCACTCCGCTTTCATCGAATTTCCATTCGTTCTTGGGTCGGTCACTATAGATCTCTATCCCGTTTCCCTCCGGGTCGGTTAGGTAGAGGGCTTCGCTGACCTGATGGTCGGCGTAACCGTCGAAGATTACACCTTTACCTCCAAGGGTCAGGTAAGCTTCGGCTAGACTCGTTCGGTTCGGTACTAAGAGCGCAAAATGGTAAAGGCCCGTAGCGTTAGCGGGAGGGCTGGATGCTTTCGCTTCGTGATGGAGGATGATGATTGGTTCGGCGGTCGTGCTAGTTCCAAGTGCCGCGTAGTCCCCGTCACTGTGGACTATTTTCAGCCCGAAGTCTTCTTCATAGAAGGACAATAGCGAATCCAAATTCTTAGTTCTCAAGCAAACTGGACCCACTCTCAGTTCTGAGGGCAGTTGGAATTCGGGCTTAGCCACTAAGGTGTCCCTGGTTAGGAAACAGCTCTGCCTAAATTTAAGTCAAAGCTGATCCTAGCGACTTGCGCACGACGAATTATGTGGGTGGGTTTAGAGGTGGTTTGATGGCTTTTCTCAATCGTTTAGTTTCCGCCATCTTCACCACTTTCATGTAGCCTTTGGCATCAGGCTTCAATTCGCGGGTTTCCAGGTAGCCGGCCTTTTCCGCATTTCTAAGTAATTCTAGCCCCTTCGCGGTCCTTGGAACTATGGTTGAATAGCCCTCTGGGCAGCCGATTCCGCCCACCGATATGTCTGCGTACTCGGCGGAGAAGTCGTCGCATTGCTTGCAACTGTTTCTCACGAATGTGTCGACCTCTTTCAATGGGACATGCAGAACTTCTTGTTCTGCAGACCAAATGATGAATGACCCTTTCTTGATTCCCATTCTTGTGATGGTTGAGGGGTCTATGCCTTTGCTTGCAACGTACGCTTCCACCAGTTGTTTGTAGGCATAGCTCTCCATGCAGAAGAGGCCTATGGACAAGGTAATGGCCTTGGCCAATCGAAGGTCGCCTAACGGGGAAGTCTGAATTCTCCTCACCGCCTTGATTTGGCATGGAGTTCCCACCAGCCCCACTCTGGTCTTTACATATTCATCGACGGCTGACCGCACACCAAGTAATGTCGGGCTAGGAGTGTACTTTGTGCCTGCGTTCTTCACTAGTTCTTCGTACTTCGTTGCGACTAATGGTTTCGCTATCCACTTCGAATCTCTGCCCGCGACAACTGCCGCGTCGATCATCTTGCTCTCTAGAGCGTAGGCGAGAAGTGCGGTGACAACGCCCCCGTCTTGTGCTTGACTTTGAATCTCGGGTTTTTTTGCTCGTCCAACCAGCATGCCACTTGTGATTCCGATCGGCTCGTCAGGTCGTCTAGTTCTGTTGAAGAGGAAAGTTTCAACGTCTTCCCTCGAGAATTCTACGGTGGGACATTGGTAGTAGCAGATTTCGCAGAGTGCGCATGATCCAATAAGTGAGGGTTGTTCGGCAACAGGCCAGAGAACATTTACCGGGCATACGGCCATGCAGGCGCCGCAGAATGAGCACAGGTCTTTTCTGATTACTTCGGTTACGAGGTTGCCGAACAGGCGTGGTTTCTCAAGCATTTATTATCCCGTCTTTCTATATACTTGCGCTGTGCGAGAAAAGACAACATGTAGAAAAGGCATTCCGGTTGCTTTCCAGACTTGAGATGCAGTTTCGGGCGTGTTCCGGTCTTGAGGGGATCCTAGGGTGGAAAAGACGCGCAAAGGTTTGGTCGAATCACTTGTTATCGAGTTACCCAAGGTGTTCGGAGTTTCGAGTGTTATGAACCGCTTTGGGCAGTTGTTTTTCGCGGCCGAACAAAGGAAAATTGAGGAAATGGCTTTTGGTTGCTCAATCATTCGTGGAATGTACCTAGGAAATGGGGTACTGTTGTGCCCTTCCTGAGTCCTAAAGCGAAGATTTTCTCCATCCTACTCATCTTCACGGTTGGAATGACTGAAGAATCCTAGTAAATTGGCAAAGTCGAATAAGGCCAGAGTCATTCTACAAGGTCGATTCAAAGATGCATTTTGAAAAGATGATTACTGCCGTAGATTCCCACACTGAAGGAATGCCGACACGCGTGGTTACAAGTGGCTTCGGTCCGATTCCAGGCAAGACGATGTTTGAGAAGAAGCAGTATGTCGAACGGCATTTGGATCATCTACGCACCCTCTTGATGTTTGAACCGCGCGGGCACGGGTCAATGTCGGGCTCAATTGTGTTGCCGCCAATTACTCCAGACGCAGATTTGGGGGTTATTTTCATTGAAGTAAGTGGTTGCTTGCCAATGTGTGGGCATGGGACGATTGGGACATGTACGGTCGCCCTAGAGACTGGGTTGGTAAAGGCGACTGAGCCCCTGAGCTATGTGAAGCTCGATACGCCGGCCGGGCGTGTCGTCGGAGAGGCCAGCGTTCAGAACGGTCGGGTCAAGAAGGTTAAGATTAGGAATGTACCATCTTTCCTATACCGAAAAGATGTCACCGTGGACGTACCTCTTCTAGGGAAATTGACGCTTGACATCGCCTACGGCGGCAATTTCTATGGGATTCTCCCGGTGGAGTCCGTCAACCTATCTCTCGACAAGGAAAACGCACAAGCGTTGATCGATACCGGCATGAGGATAATGAGGTCCGTGAGAGAACAAGTTCCTCTAATTCATCCTTTAAACCCTGACATCAATGAAATCAAGCACATCATGTTCACTGGGCCGCCGAATGTGCAAGGCGCCGATGCAAAGAACATCGTAATCATTCATCCAGGAACATTTGACAGGTCCCCATGCGGCACAGGCACGAGCGCGCGCATGGCGCAGTTGTTCTTCAGAGGAAAACTTGCTCTCAATCAAGACTTCGTTCATGAAAGCCTCATAGGCACATTGTTCACCGGACGACTTGTGGAGCAAGTTCAACTCGCGTCGAACATACCGGCAGTCGTGCCTACGATTGAAGGTCGCGCGTGGATTAGTGGTTTCCAGAATTTCGTTCTAGACCCGGAGGATCCATTTCCCGCAGGGTTTCTGGTTAACGCATGAACTGCTGTAGGTGCAGGATCTCAGAGCTAAACCGACCCTGGATTACGGTCGACGATTGGGTTTCATCGCCAGCTCTTTGTCGACCTCTGACTGCCTTGATGAAGCCGCGTTGAAAGTTCATCCGCCGGTTTTCTGCTTGGTTGCGTACTCCTTCAGCAGGCGGATTGTGTGAAACATACTGATTGCAGAGCCGCCGTCCGCAATTATCGTCTGTCCGGTTATGAATCCAGCATCGTCCGATACTAAGAACTCTGCGAGGCTGGCAATCTCTTCTGGTTCCCCAGGTCGTCCTATTGGGACTGCCTTGTGCCTTGCGTCGCGAAGTGTCGGTTCGCTGTATTCCCGTTCATGCATCGGAGTCCTGATTGGACCAGGACTGATGCCGACGACTCGGATCCCGTATTTGGCCCATTCGAGCGCAAGGATAGCTGTCAAACCCAAGAGGCCCGCCTTGCTTGGGGTATAAGCCCCTAGGTATGGTTCGGGGATTTGAGCTGAAATCGAGATCACATTCAATATCACCCCTCTCCTCCGCTCAATCATGTGTTGACCAATTGTCTTGCTGCATAGAAAGGGCCCCTTCAAGTTGACATCCATCACCTTGTCCCAATCTTCTTCAGTCAAATTCTCGATTGGGCCCATGGTGAAAATGCCGGCGTTGTTCACGAGAATGTCGATCTTTCCATATGTTTGCAAAGTTTTTGAAGTGAAGTCTCTGACTTGTTCGGAGCGCGAGACATCAACTAGCAGAGGGCAGGCTTCGCCTCCGTCGTCTTCGATTATCTTTGTGGTTTGGTTAACAGTTTCAAGGTGAGGACCTCCTACAACGACTTTCGCGCCTTCATGTGCGAAGCGAACAGCAATGGCTCGCCCTATTCCGGACCCCGCACCTGTTACAACAGAAACCTTCTCACGAAGCTTACCAGAATTCAAGAGACAACCACACCAGTCGGTAAGCTACCTGTAGCATTAGAAGATTAGTGATTCGATTGCAAAGGGAGACGGGAATAGTCGATAGGAGCTGGTGGGTTCGAGGCTCATACGACGGTTATTTCTTTTGGATTAATACGTTCGTTCTTGGGGCTGAAATCGCGTGACAGTAACGGGGGTGTAGTCGAGCCGGGGTACGCCCGCCGCCTTGTAGGCTAGCGTATGCTTCATCCAGTGCACATCGTCTCGTTTTGGAAAGTCCAAGCGGAAGTGGGCTCCTCGTGACTCGGTACGGGCGTAGGCACCCATTAAGACGACTTCTGCTACTTCAACCATTGACTGAAGCTCTAGTACATTTATGAGGTTCATGTTGAATTCCCGCGACTTGTCTTCCACGTGCTTATACGCACCCTCTTTCAAGGTTCGTATCGTCTTCAGGGCCTCCGTCAACCCCTGCTCTGTTCGAAACACGTTCGCATGTTGGTCCATGGTATTTTCCATTTCATGTTTGATCTCGTAAGGGTTCTCTTTGCCCTCGCCTCGAAAGATGCCATCGTAGATGCGCTTCTCTTCCTCCATTACGGCCTTTTGCGGGAATGAAGTGGGGTCGTGGTGTGTTGCGTATTTGGCGGCCGCGCGTCCCGTGATTCCTCCCCAAACAAGGCATGTAGCAGTTGAGTTTGTTCCGAGGCGGTTGGCTCCGTTCACACTTATGCACGCAGCTTCCCCCGCACCCCAGAGTCCTTTCACCGGCGTGGCGCCATCGATGTTGGCATGTATGCCGCCCATGGTAAAGTGGCATACGTATCGGATAGGAATGGGCTCTTCTATGGGATCTATGCCGCGCAGTTTGATGCAGACCTCGCGAATGTCTGAGAGCCGTTCCTTGATCTTTTCACCGCCCAAGTGGCGAAGGTCAAGATGAACGTAATCGAGTCCGCTTTCGTCATGGAATCCTCGTCCTTCGCGGATTTCGGATGCGATGGAGCGGGCAACAATGTCTCGCGGGCCAAGTTCCAGTTTCTGAGGTGCATATTTCTTCATGAACCGTTCCCCGTCTTTATTGATCAGGTATCCCCCGTCGCCTCGGGCGCCTTCGGTTATGAGCACGCCTGACGGCACGAGCCCTGTAGGATGGAATTGAACGAATTCCATGTCTTTCAGGGGAATCCCCGCCCGATAGGCCAAGGCGAGTCCATCTGCGGTAGAGGAGTGGGAGTAGGTCGCGAAGGCGTAGAGTCGGCCGGCTCCGCCAGTCGCTATGATGCCTGCTCTCGCTTTGAATGCAGTGAAGTTGCCGCTCTTGATTTCGATGGCCGTTGCTCCACGAAACTCTCCTCCGTCAACGATTAGTTTAGTTACGAACCATTCATGGTAAAATTGGATATTCGAGTAGCGGAGGCATGTATCGTAGAGCGTTTGCATTTCATAGAATCCGACTCGATCGCCAGCGAAATTTCCTCTTGGATGGCTATGGCCTCCAAATGGGCGTTGAGCAATGCGCCCATCGCTCTCGCGACTCCACGGCATTCCCCAATGTTCAAGCCGGTAAATTTCCTCTGGCGCCAAAGAGACCAAACGTTCGACTGCGTCTTGATCCGCGAGGTAATCGCTACCTTTGACCGTGTCAAAGATGTGAGATTCCGCAGAGTCGCCGCGGTCTAGACGAAGCACCGCGGCGGTGCCTCCTTGGGCGCAGACAGAATGCGACCTCATCGCATGCACCTTGCTAACGAGACCAATGCTCAACTTTCCTTCGCTACGTTGGCTGATCTCTATCGCGGCGCGTAGACCGGCAAGGCCAGAACCTATAATCAAAACGTCGTGAGAAATTGTCTCCGTCATGTATGAAACATTCCAGCCCGGTTTTCACTGGCGCAAGGAAGGAAATTTACCATTGTGGCACCGTTCAACCTCGAAGGGCGAGTTCCGCAGTTCTTAAGCTAGTTTGCCAAATTTCGACATAGAAACTATGATTGGAGACCTCTGTAGGCAGGTCTCGAAACAAGCCTCGATGTAAGACCATCGATCACATCTCTCGTGAGAGTGTTGTTTGGAACAGCTGGATCTATAGGGGAACAATCTTCAACAATCGTTCAGGCGTACCTACGCAATATGCGAGTTAGCGAATACTCTGAAATACGGGTTCACTGACGAAAAACGCGCAGGCGTAACGTTTGACCTCTACCGAGAAGCCGAGACATTATGACGTTGTGATTATTGGTGCCGGAATCATAGGGCTCTCAACTGCATATCACTTGAAGCAGCGTAATCACGACCTTAACGTTCTGGTGATCGATCGCAATGCCGCTCCAGCGCAGGGTGACACGGCCAAGAACCAGGGCGGTGTTCGGGACGTCTTCACATCAGATGTGAACCGGCTCCTAGCGAAGAGCACCATAGACTTCTGGCGTCAAATCCAAAACGCAAGACACGTCAACCTCAACTTGGATTTCGTTGGTTATCTTTGGCTTCTAAGTGAGAGCAGATTCGAAGCGTTTGAATCGTTTGAACCCAATATGCGGAGACAATCAATACGTCTGAGAACATTTGAACGCGAGGAGCTAAGAGACATGATTCCGGATCTTGTATTGGCTCCAGAATCGGAACAGAGCAGAATCGTCGGAATCCCGGGGATATGCAAGGGTGTGCAGGGTTTAGATTGCGGAATCGTCTCGCCTGAGCTAGTCGCTAAGTTCTACGAGGAGGAATTCAAGAAACTCGGTGGACAGCTGGAATCTGGAACAGAGGCCAAGTCACTCCGCCTCGAAGCCAAACGCAAACTCCACTTGCCCGGGGAACCGTACGTCTGGCAGGAGAAAACCTTCAGCGGCGTGGAAACAAACCGGGGATTCATAAAGGCGGACACGCTAGTGCTTGCAACGGGCGTCCGAACCCCACTCCTTTTGGACCAGCTGGGGTTTGATTGTCTCATCAAACCGCAGAAAAGGCAGATATTTCCGGTTCAGGGCAGAGCGCTGGAAAGACTGCTAAACACTAAAGGGTTCAACGAACACGGCACCCTTCCAATGACAGTACTGCCGAGAAGTGGAGTGATCCTACGGCCGGTCCGAAATGAAAAGGGCTTCTGGGTCCAAGCGGGGGACGGTCTAGGTCGACCGTTCGGCTTGGAAGAGGATCCGAGGGCAGAAGAACCATTTTTTAACCACAATATCTACCCAATCCTAACGGAATACTTTCCTTGCTTTGCTAACCTCCATCCCTCAAACGCTTGGGCGGGTTTCTACGACTTGAACTCGGTTGACTCAACGCCGATAATCGCTCAGGTGGGTAACTGCATTATGGCTGTAGGAATGAGTGGTAGCGGATTGATGAAAGCCGACGCGGTGGGACGAGTGGCCACGGCAGTATTCGAAGGAAAGGAGGAAGCGACTCTGTTCGGGGATAGGAGGATTTCAACCTCGCACCTTGGGCTTACAGACCGCGCAGTTGGAAAAGAGGAGTTAGAAAGCGACTCCCTATCATAGGTTCAGTAATCTGAAATCTATTTTCAGTGCATGCTTCGAACAACGGGTACCTGGCGTGAAGGCTAATATGCTGTATTGCTGCAGGAAATGTGGTGGGTTCGCGCTTTGAGAACTAAGGCTGAATTTGTTGCGAGCTTGAGGGATGGAAGAACGGTCTACTTTAAAGGGCATAAGATCGAAGACATCACCCGAGATCCGTTTTGTGAACGAGTAATAGCTCACCTAGGGCTTGAATTCGAGATCCCTGAGAATCCTCAGTATCGAGATTTGGTAACGTTCAGCCCTGATGGAAAGACACGGTACAGCAGATACTTCAAGCTCCCGGAGAATTCTGAGGATCTTCTCAAGAGGAGTCAAATTATCGACTTAGGTACGAGGCTGGCAAGCACGGTTGTTATCCTTATCAAAGAGATTGGCACGGACTGTCTATTCACCCTGAATATTATTTCAAAGCAAATGGACAAGCAACTTCACACCGACTACTTCAACAGAGTTAAGCGCTACCATGATTATTGCATGAAGAACGATCTGGCTATGGCGGTCGCCCAGACTGATGTGAAAGGCGATCGTTCTCTTGGTCCATCAGAGCAAGAGCATGAAGACTACTATGTCAGGATTGTCGAGGAGAGAAGCGACGGCATAGTCGTGCGGGGAGCGAAAGCACACACTTCCTACGGACCATTCGCTAACGAAATCATGGTCATTCCAACCCGAGCGCTAGCGGAAAAGGACGAGCAGTACGCCGTGGCTTTTGCTGTGCCGGCAAATACGAAGGGAGTCAAAATGATTGCAAGCCCGTTCGGTGGGACATCCTCTTCGGAATTTCACAACCCCATAAGCTCCAAGCATCACATGGTTGAATCAATAACACTCTTCGACGATGTTTTTGTGCCATGGGATAGAGTGTTCATGAAGGGTGAGACTCAGTTCGCTGGTCCACTCGCTCTGACTTTCGTTGAATACCATCGTTTTACTGCGATTTCGTACAAGGCGCCTATACTCGATCTACTGATCGGGGCCGGTATATCGATGGCACAAATGAATGGAATAATCGGTGCTTCACATGCCAGAGACAAGATAGCTGAGCTAATTCGATACGGAGAGACCGTAAAAGGGTTGACAAAGCAGGCTGCTATCAATTGCCGGATGGTTGAGGGGTTAGCAGTACCTGACCCTGTTTACTCGAATATTGCGAAATGGCATTTCGCATCGAATTATCATCAGCATGTCGCTCTCGTCCAAGACCTTACAGGAGGCTTGACCGTCACTGGTCCTTCGGAGGACGACCTACGCTCTCCGGACACCGGCCCTAGTCTTCGCAAGTACTTGGGAGGAAAGAAAGGTGTGGGTGCTGAGAACCGACTCAGAATGATAAATCTGGTCCGCGACTTGACTGCCTCGGATTTTGGAGGCTACAATGAAATCCTGCAGATACACGCCGAGGGTTCGATTGAGGCATCAAAACTCACTTTGTTTAGGCAGTACAACGCCAAGAACTGCGTCGAACTCGCGCGGAAAATTGCTAACGTAGGTAACGGCTTATCAGAATGAAGCAAACACTCGGCGGCGCGTTACCTCCGGAAACTCGGGATTACTACTTTGCTTACTTGGTCGACAACATCCTTTACGGGGCATCCCATGGGTCTGATTCCAATGTGCGTCGCACCAGCTTTGACGTACTGGTCGATGAACTCTATGCACTCGCTCCCCGTTTCCTTTATCATGCATGACTTGTAAACGGCCTCTTCAGGCACATCCTTCGCTGCCTCCAACATTGAGTCCCACGTGAGGTACGGCTCGTGAGCCAGCATGTGTGTGTAGTGAGCTGTGTTCGGTACAGGGTACCCAAGCCTACGCAAAATGGTCTTGGAAACGAATAGGCCAACTTTGCCCGCGTCAAGGGCCGCTCGAAGGACTTTTCTGTCTTTTGAAATACAGCTGTAAATCCAGGCCACTCTGTCTATCTGGTCTATCTTTCGCCCTGAAGTCCTCGCTGCATCGCTTATCACTCTGAATCCGTCGCCAAACATATCCGGGGTCGTCATCCAAGGTAGCCAACCGTCTGCAATCTCCCCCGTCATCCTGAGGAGCGTGTTTGATTCAATAGCTCCGATGTAGATTGGCGGATGTGGCTTCCTGACTGGTTCTTGAATTATGAAAGCGTCATGCAGATTGTAGAACTCTCCCTGATACATGGCCCTGTTTCGTCTATTTGCGCTCCACAGAAGTTTGAGGACATCTATGTACTCCTTGAGTCTCTGGGCTCGAGCCTTTGCTTTCTCAAACTCAATCCCGAAGGGCACGATGCTCATAGCTTCACCTGCACCCAAGGCGACCATTGCGCGGCCTCGTGTGAGTTCGTCTAAGGATGCAATGATCTGTGCCGCCTTAGCTGGGTGAACGATGTGAACATCGGTTACGGCTGGGCTAAGGTCAACCTTCTGAGTTTGTACCCCTATACCCGCTAAGACGGTCCAGCAGTCAATTCGAGCTCCGCCATCATAATCGGTAAGGTGGTCTGGTATCCATACCGAGTCGAATCCTGATTTTTCGCCAAGTACACCGTCCTTAACAGCTTGGGACGGAGAAAGTCCCGCGCCGTCAGAAAGAATCAGTCCGAATTTTGGCCCCATCGTCATATCCATCTCGGTTGTGTCTAACCTCACTATATATGCGTAAGTGGGGGATTCCGAGTCAAAGGCGTTAGTTTCATGCAATAGTTTCGTATGCGGCTAATCGCTTCCTTAATGTTGTCGACGCTTGTCGCAAATGAGAGCCTTATGTAACCCTCTCCGGCTTCTCCGAAGGCAACACCGGGCACCGTTACAACTTTTGCCTGTGTCAGGAGTTTTTGAGCTATAGCCTTTGAATCGTAACCTGTCCTCGTTATATTCGGAAAGGCGTAGAATGTTCCTGCCGGTTTTCGGCAGGTTATCAGATGAGTTTCGTTGAGGCCCTTAATCAGCAGATTCCGTCGACGAGTGTATTCGGCCAGCATATCTGCAACGCAATTCTGGGGGCCGCGTAGCGCTGCTAATGCAGCCTTCTGCGCGACGGCGTTCACGCATGAAACGTAGTGCTCCTGTAGCTTGGTCATCTGACGGATGAGCGTGGCCGGGCCCGTCATATACCCTACCCTCATTCCAGTCATCGCATATGTTTTTGAGAACGAAAAGATGCTTATTGTTCTGTCATGCATTTCAGGCAGACTCGCAATGCTGAAGTGCTGGTTGCCCGGATACACAATTCGTTCGTAGGATTCATCGGACAATACTAGAACGTCATTGTCGATCGCTAGTTGTGCAATTCCGTTCAAGTCTTCCTTCAATTCCATCCCGCCCGTTGGATTCGAAGGAGAGTTGATGATGATCATTCGGGTCTTCTTGTTGACTGCCTTCTGAACATCATCTACGGTTAGGCGGAAATCGTTCTTTTCGTGGAGCGGTGCGTAAACTGGAACGCCATCGGCGAGAAGCACTAGCGCGGCAAAACTTACGTAACCTGGGTCTGGGATTACAACTTCATCACCGGGGTTGATCGTTGAAAGAATTGATAAGGAGAGGGCATTTACCGCTCCCGCTGTAACCACAATTTCGCTCTGTGGATTTATGTCAAGCCCGTTTTCGCCCTTCAGCTTTTCAGATATCGCCACTCGAAGCTCTTCCAACCCTGCGTTTGGTGTGTACTTCGTAAATCCTGCTTTGAGCGCTTGAACCGACGCTTCAGTTACATGATTCGGCATCTGGAAGTCTGGTTCCCCAATCTCAAAGTGAATTAGGTCAGGAACGCCGCGTGCTAAATCAAAGATCTCTCGAATTCCAGAGCGTGGAACCTTCGCGACACGATTCGAACCATCGATCAAAACTTGGCGCCCTCGGTTCTAGGTCATCCAAGTTCTATACGTGGAGGCTAAGACGTTTGTGTTAGAATTCCTGTCTTATCCAACTTTTCTTGTACATCTTCGAATCCTAAGTTGAATGCCTTCAGGTTGTTTTGCTCGGTCCCCTTCGGTACAAGATTCGTGATGGCCTCGATGAATGTTTCTTTTCGTATTGGCGTGCAACCGGTCCCTGCTAGCGCTCCTACCATCACAATGTTAACCATCAAAGCGTCACCTGCTTTTATCGCGAGTGCGGCGGCGTCTAGCATCACGGTTTTCTTCACTAACTCTTGGAGTATGGCTGTGATTTGTTTCAATGGGGGGTAACTGGCTTGACCAAGACTTACTGAGGATGGCACGATGGTTCGTGTGTTTACTATGGCGGTGCAGTCGGGTCTTAGGAAGCTGGCGGCCCTCAAACATTCTACAGGCTCAAATCCCAGTAGAATATGCGCGCTGCCTTGAGGCATTACTGGGTTGTAGACTTCTTTGCCAAGGCGTATATGGCTAGTGACCGCGCCCCCTCGTTGGGCTGCGCCGAAAATGTCCGCAACGCGAATTTTGAAACCCTGTTTGACTGATGCCCAAGATATGATCTCGGACGCTAGAAGGTTTCCTTGCCCTCCGACGCCGGCGATTAGGATGTTAAGTTCCTCTGGGCTTTCGTCCACTATTGAGCACCTGCGGGACTTACGGCCTTCATTGGACAAACTTGAGCGCAAACGCCGCAACCAGCGCACAAGACTTCATCAATTTCCACTTTCTTGATATCGCCCTTCCAGGTCATGGCTGGGCAACCGAACATGCTGATACAGACCTTGCAGCCGTTACACTTCTCCCAGTCAACGGCGTACAGCTCAGTGGCTACTCCCTTTTTCCTCGCATCTCTTAACACGTCTCTTACGCACTGACCTCTCGAGATTATGACTGACACACCGTCGAAACTCAACCCTCTGCGCATCACAGCGATCGCATCCTCCAAGTTGTGAGGATCGACGACCTCTACGAACCCTGCACCGCATGCCTTTGCCACATCCTCTATCAGCACCTCTCTCGTCTTTTCACCCGTCGCTGTAACACCAGTCCCTGGGTGTGGTTGGAAACCCGTCATCGCTGTCGCTCGGTTGTCGAACACAACGACCGTTAGTTGGGCTCTATTATACACCGCATTGATGAGGGCTGGGATACCTGCATGAAGGAACGTGGAATCGCCTATGGTGGCGACGATAGGTTCTTTCACACCAGCTTGCGAAAAACCACATCCGACACCGATGCTGGCCCCCATGCAATAATTCGTATCTTGCATATCGATCGGCACGTTAGCGCCCAGGGTATAACAGCCTATATCGCCACTGTAGATCGCAGGCCCCTTAGCGAGTTTGTACACGGCACGTTTCAGAGCATAGTAGGTCGCCGCGTGAGGGCACCCTGCGCATAAAGCTAAGAATCGAGGAGGAGCTATCTCAACTGCCTTCTTCACCAATAACTGTCGGTCTTCCGGAACCGGTTCATTTCTGAGATTCAGAACTCGAGCCAAGGAATCAATAACTAGGTCCACATTCAGGTCCCATTGGCGTTGGACATCTCCCGTCAGTCTTCCCCTGATCTCAACTTCCTTCTTATCATCAAATGCGACGGTTTTGACGTACTGCTCAATTATCGGATCCACTTCTTCAAAGATTAAGACGGTACTTACCAAATCTATGAGCTTCGTCACTAAAGTTCTGGGAATTGGATAGGTCGCGACTTTGAGAACGGAGACTCGATTATCTAGGTTGAGTTTCTTCACAGCCTCCTTTACGTAAACGTATGAGACTCCTGAGGCAATAATTCCAAGTTCTTTCCCGCCGATTTCAAGTCTATTGAATGGGAGGGCTCCAACAACCTCTTGCACATGCTGCTGCCGGTCGCGAAGCCATTTATGCCTAGGCCGTGAGCGGCCGGCCATCATGACCCAGCGCATGGGGTCTTTGTTGAATTTCGCCTCTCTCCTTTCTTTCCTGATCGGGCCCAGAGTTACATCAGCCCTAGCATGGCAAATTCGCGCGGTGAGTCTCAACATAACGGGCAACTCAAGCTCTTCGGAGATATCGAAGGCTTTCACAGTCATCTCTTTCGTTTCCTGAAGATCGGCCGGTTCCAGCATTGGCAGTTCGGCTGCTAAGGCATAGTTTCTGTTGTCTTGTTCGTTCTGCGAGGCGTACGCTCCTGGGTCGTCGGCAGTTACCAGAAGGAGGCCTCCGACTACCCCGGTCTGGTTGATGCTGAACAAGGGGTCCGCAGCCCAATTGACCCCCACATGTTTCATTGATGATATTGACCTTACTCCTGATATCGCTGCACCAATGGCGACCTCGAAGGCCACTTTTTCGTTCGTTGACCACTCCGCGTAAATGCCTAGTTTGCGGCTGACGCTTGCAATGGCTTCGAGAATCTCTGAGGACGGTGTTCCCGGGTACGAAGTTGCAACTTGCACTCCAGCCTCTACGGCGCCTCTAGCTACCGCTTCGTTGCCGAGCAGGAGGATCCGTTCTCCAACTCTTTCTAGCCCAATTACATCAGACTTGACCAATTAGGTACAGCTCAACTGGATTCTTGGCAATTCTCATTTGAGGGTCGAAATTTATGTGGCGCGCATATATTATTCGATTAATATTTTTCGATTAGTATGTTTGTAAAGGCTAGGTTCCAGTCCTAAGGTGGGCTTGCGGGTGCTAAGGTCAAGTAGCGGGCGATTTTTGTCGACCGACCAATGCCGTACAATTTAGCCTAGATTATGGTCCCAAGTGTTTTCCTGGGTAAGAAATCTATAGCCCATTGACCAGATACTTACCTTGCCACTACCGCGAATATACTACTTACAATGGTGTTAAATCATCTCTTCACCGCCTACTTTTCGATGATGAAAATGCCAGTTTCTACCAAAGTACTTGCAGGAATAGCCATAATTATGCTCGTGATTGGCGCAGGGATTGGTTACGGCATTTCGGCCGCAATGATGCCTGCACCGACGACAACCACAACTTCTGCTCCAACAGGCTTGAGTGGGACGATCCCAATCGGCGCTGTCATGCCCTTGAGCGGCGACTTATCTGATTACGGAGCCACTGCCAAAGCTGCACTGGCGGTGGCCCAAACCGAGATCAACAACTTCACTACCACTTCAGGGTCAAAAGCTAGCTTCAGCTTCCTTATCGAAGACAGCACCACCACGCCGAGTGTCACTCTGACGGAGGTACAATCGTTTGCAGCTAAGGGCGTGAAGGTAGTCATCGGGGGAATGGACAGCGGAGATCTAGAAACGATCTCATCGTACGTCAACTCAAATCAAATAGTAGTAATCTCAGGCGAGTCGACGGCTCCAAGAAGCAGCGTT
>Ga0187771_10000483_pt1 | contig 24780 bp, 26 predicted proteins | sample 0116_SJ02_MP15_1_FD_133139 | JGI IMG/M metagenome (GOLD analysis project Ga0187771, IMG submission 133139) | Tropical peat soil microbial communities from peatlands in Department of Meta, Colombia - 0116_SJ02_MP15_10_MG | ecosystem: Environmental > Terrestrial > Soil > Wetlands > Peat | place... | reverse complement strand
GAGCCGGCCCGGCTCGGCGGGGGGTCAAGAGTCGGCACCACGTTCGATGGCCGGGACCTGTTCGCACCCGCGGCCGTCCGACTGTTCCTCGGAACTCCCCCTTCTCGTCTCGGCCCCCGCATCGACCCGGTCCGTTACGAACTGCCCGTCCCCGAACGGACCCGAAGCAGCGCTCAGGGGGAGGTCGTCCACGCCGACCGCTTCGGCAACCTCATCACGAACATCCCGTCCGAGTGGGTCCCTCGAGGGACCGATTCCGTGAAACTGACCTTCCAGCGCGGACGACCCCACCGCCTCCCGTTCGCCACGAGTTACGCGGCGATCGGCCAGGGTCGGTTGGGCGCGCTCGGCTCCAGCTTCGGGACGGTCGAGGTCGCGGTCGGAGAAGGGCGGGCCTCCGCTCAGCTCCGGGTAGGGGTTGGTGCACGAGTGGTCGTTCGGTGGGGACCCCCTCACCGGCGTGCGTCGCGCACGGTAAATAGCGCCCGCCCTAGGCGCGGGTGAGAACGGCGCGGGGTCGCTCCGGTCGATGGCGAAGCGCGATTACTACGATGTGCTCGGCGTGGCGAAGACCGCCACGACCGACGAGATCAAGTCGGCGTACCGCCGGCTCGCCCGCCAGTACCACCCGGACGTCGCGAAGGAGAACCCGAAGGCGGCCGAGGAGCGGTTCAAGGAGATCAGCGAGGCGTACGAGGTCCTGGCCGACTCCGAGAAGCGCCGGAAGTACGACCAGCTCGGCTTCCCGGGCGTCGAGACCGAGTTCGGCCCCGGCGGGTTCACGTGGCAGAATTTCACCCACGCCCAGGACCTCGAGGACCTCCTCGGCCAGTCCCCCCTGTTCGAGCAGTTGTTCGGGAGCTTCGGGTTCCCGTTCGGGGGAGGGCGATCGCGTGGACCGCCGCGGGGCCGGGACATCGAGGTCGCGGTCCGCCTGCCGCTCACGGCGGCCATCCAGGGAGCCAGACCGACCGTGGAGATCCCGCAGACCGTCGCCTGCCCGGACTGCCGGGGGACGGGTGCGCGGGGCGGCACGGCCTACGAGACCTGCCCCGAGTGCAACGGTCGGGGCCAGGTGCAGCGGGTGCAGTCCCGCGGCTACAGCCAGTTCATCACGATCGGGGCGTGCCCCCGGTGCCGGGGGACCGGACGGCGGATTCTCGACCGGTGCCCGACGTGCGCCGGCTCGGGCCAGCGCCAGACGATCGAGCACATCGAGGTCACGGTGCCTCCGGGGGTCGAGGACGGCGCAATCTTCCGGGTGCCGGGGCATGGCGGGGACGGTGGGCCGGGCGGCCGAGCGGGCGACCTCTTCGTGCAGGTGCTGCTCGAGCCGGTGCCAGGGTTCCGGCGCGACGGGGCGGAGGCGTTCTCCGAGACGACCGTCCCGCTCCGGGTCGCGGTGCTCGGGGGCGTCGTCACGATTCCCACTCTCGACGGGCGGGTCGACCTCACGATTCCCGCCGGGACCCAGCCCGAGACGCCGTTCCGCCTGAAGGGCAACGGGTTCCCGCGGCTCGGTCGCGGAGGGCGGGGCGACCTTCTCGTGACCGTCCACGTCGAGGTCCCGCGGTCCCTCTCGGCCCGGGAGAAGGAGCTTCTCCGCGAGGTGCTCGGGAGCCCCGACCGACCGATCCCGCGACGGGAGTCGCTCTTCCGACGCCGCTCGTGAGCCCGATGGACGAAGAGCCGAGCCCACCCGACCACTACTTCTCGGAACGGCCCCGCTCCCGCTCGGCCCGGCACGAACTCCGCTTCCTCTTCCGAGGGGAACTGCTGACCTTCTCGGTGGACGCCGGGGTGTTCGCGGCTCACGGGCTCGACCCAGGGACCGCCCTCCTGATCGAGAACCTCGCCCTCCGCCGCACGGACCGTGTCCTCGACTTGGGCTGTGGCTGGGGTGCCGTCGGGGTCGCCGCCGCGAAGTCCGCGACCGAAGGTCACGTGGTCTTAACCGAGGTGAACCGCCGGGCGGCGCGCTTGGCCCGAGAGAACCTCGAGCGGAACGGTCTCACGAACGCCGAAGTGAGGGTCGGTCGGCTGTTCGAACCGGTGCGCAACGAGCGGTTCGACGCGATCGCATCGAACCCCCCCTACCGAGCGGGGCGGGCGTTCGTCCTCGACCTGCTCGCCGCCGCACCCCAGCACCTTTCTCCCGACGGCCGCCTCCTCCTCGTGGGCAAGGGGAGCCAGGGAATCCGGTACTACCAGGAATGGCTGCGGGAGCACTGGAACGGAGAGGTCGCGGTGCTGGGGCGAGCCTCGGGCTACCGGGTCCTCGAAGCGCGGCCGACGTCTCCCGGTGGCCGAAGCGCTTAAAAGCCGAGGGTTACTCGGCGCCCGCACTCTCGGTTCGAGGGGCGACCGACGGCCCGTGACCGTCGTTCGACCCGATGCCGGGACCACCCTCTTTCAGGGGAGTGAGCACCGCGCCCAAGGAAGCGAAGGAGCCCAAAGCTCCCGAGGAAGCCGCGCCGGCGGCGGCCGCCGAGCCGGAGGCCTCCACCGAGAAGACGGCGAAGCGGGAGAAGGGCGCCAAGGGCAAGGAGGCGAAGGAGCCCAAGGAGACGAAGGCCAAGGCGAAGGCCGGGGCCCCCGCCAAGGCCGCGAAGTACGTCTCCGACAACCCGAACTTCCGCTACATCGTCCGCGTCGCGAACACCGACCTCGACGGGACGCGGCCGGCCGCGCTCGCCCTCACCGGGGTGCGCGGCGTGGGCCTCCGAATCGCGGAGGCGACGCTTCGGATCGCGAACGTCGACCCGACCGAGCGGATCGGTGAGCTCCCGGAGCCGACCGTGGAGGGGATTGAGGCGACACTGGCGACCCTTCCGACCAAACTCCCCGCCTGGATGGTGAACCACCCGACCGAGCCGGTCCTCGGAGACTCGCCGCACTACTTCGGCCCGGACCTCGAGACGCGCCGCCGGGACGACATCAACCTGATGAAGATGATCCGCAGCTACCGCGGCGTCCGCCACGAGCGCGGGCAGAAGGTCCGCGGTCAGCGCACCCGCTCGAACGGGCGGACCGGCATGGCGGCGGGCGTCCTCAAGAAGGCGGCGAAGGAGGCGGCAGCGGCCGCCGCGAAGGAAGAGGCCCCCGCGCCCGCCGCGGGTGGTGCCGCGAAGCCCGCGGCGAAGTGAGGTCGGACGATCGATGGGCGACCCCAAGTTCCTGCGGCGGACGTACGACACGCCGAAGCACCCGTGGGAGGGGAGCCGAATGGAGGAGGAGCGCAAGCTCCTCGACAAGTACGGCCTCAAGAACAAGCGGGAGCTGTGGAAGGCGCAGTCGATCCTCCGCGGCTTCCGTCGTCAGGCCCGTGAGCTGCAGGCCCGGCTGAGGACCGGCGCGCCCCAGGCGCGTCGGGAGACCGACCAACTGATCGGCCGGCTGACGCGCCTCGGCGTGCTCCCGGTCGGGGCACCCACACTGGACGACGTGCTGGCCCTGTCCACCGAGGACATCCTTCGGCGCCGGTTCGAGTGGGTTGTCTATACGAAGGGGCTCGCCCCGACGCCGTTCGGGGCCCGGCAGTGGATCGTGCATGGCCACCTCTCCGTCGGCGACCACCGCGTGACGCGCCCCGGTTACCTCGTTCCTTCGGCGGACGAAGTCCGCATCAACTATTCCCCGACCAGCCCCCTCGCGAACGACGACCATTCGATGCGGGTCGCGCTCCGCGAGCGGGCCGAGGCCCGGGCGGCCCCCGCGGAAGCGCCGGCCCCCGCCGAGAGCCCCGGAGCGTGAGCGGCCGATGACGAAGATCGGGATTGCGCACATCTTCGCGAGCTACAACAACATTCACATCACCGTCACGGACATCACCGGCGCTGAGACGCTCGCGAAGGCGACCGGGGGTATGGTCGTCAAGGCCGCGCGGGACGAGTCGAGCCCGTACGCGGCGATGAAGGCGGCCGACCAGATCGCGACCGTCCTCAAGGAGAAGGGCTACACGACCCTCCACGTGCGCGTTCGCGCTCCCGGAGGGAATCGCTCCCGTTCGCCCGGACCCGGGGCTCAGGCCGCGATCCGCGCGCTCGCACGGGCCGGGGTCAAGATCCAACGCATCGAGGACGTCACGCCAATCCCGCACGACGGCACGAAGCCGAAGGGCGGTCGGCGCGGCCGGAGAGTGTAAGATGCCCGTGAACCTCCAGGAGCTCAAGCCGCGGAGCGTCTCGCTCGAGGTCGAGGGCGCGACCGCTTCCCAGGTGAACGCCGTCCGTCGTGTCCTCCTCTCCGACGTGCCGAAGCTCGCCATCGAGGACGTCGAGTTCCACCTGGGCCCGATCCGCGACGAGGCGACCGGCAAGGACTACGACTCGTCGACCAGCATGTTCGACGAGGCGATCGCGCTCCGCCTCGGCCTCCTTCCGATCCCGACCGACCTCTCCCAGTTCCGCCGGAAGTCGGAGTGCGAGTGCGGCGGCGCCGGCTGTCCGCACTGCCAGGTGATGTACTCGATCGACAAGAAGGGACCCTGCACCGTCTACGCGAAGGACGTCGTGCCGCTCGGGGACCCGACCCTCGCCACCCTCGAACCCGAGGTACCGATCGTCCGGCTCGGCGCCCGCCAGGCGCTCCTCACCTACGCGACCGCGGTGGTCGGCTCCGCCCGCGAGCACGCGAAGTGGCAGGTCGCCCACGGCGTGGGGATGTTCCCCCACCCCCACGTGAAGGTCGCGAAGAAGGAGGGCTGCTCCGAGGCCTGCTTGAAGCGTACCGGAGCCTCCTGCCCCGTGAACATCCTCGAGTTCGCGAACGGGAAGCTCTCCGTGACGGACGAAACGAAGTGCATCTACTGCGGCGCGTGCGAGGCGACCTGCCCCCACGGCTCGGTCCACGTCGAGGAGGACCCGGAGCGATTCTTCCTTCGGTTCGAGACGGACGGCTCGCTCTCCGCGCGCGAGGCCCTCCGGTTCACGTTGAAGGACCTCAAGCGCCGCTTCGAGGAGCTCCGCGAGGGGATCCAGGCGATCCCGTAGCGCGCGCCGAGCTGACCCAGTCGTAGCGCAGGATCGCGGCGATCTGGCCGAGCGCGGCCAGACGCTTCCCCGCCTCGCCCTCCTCGCGGACGATGAACACGCGGACGCGCGAGGTCCGCGCCATCTCCAGGATCGGGTCGACCTCCGGGTCGGCGATCAACGCCTCCGAGACGAGCAGGGTCTCGACTGCCCCGGCCTCCACGGCCTCGCGGACCTCCGCCCGGCCCACGGCCGCTCGGACGCCGCCGGCGAGCGCGCGAACGAGGCGCTCGACCATCCCGGCCTCCTCGGCCGCGACCGTGCCCCGGAGCGCTTCGGTCGCGCGGCCCGACCGCAGTAGCTCGTCCACGCCGACACGGCCCGACTCGGACGCGGGATAGATCCGCGTCTTCGCGGCCAGGGCGCGGTCCTCCTCCCCCAGTCGGTGCGCGAGTTCCTCCTTGAGGAACCCGGGCCCGGCGAGGACGAGGACCGCGGCGCCCGCCCCCTCGCGCTTGAGCAGGGTCAAGAGCTCCTCGACGTACGCCCGGCGGTCCTTCTCGCCCTGCCCTCCTTCGAACCGCTTCCCCGCGAGGGTCCGGCGGAGGTCGGCGACCGGCTCGACCGCGCGTCCTCGCAGGCGGACGAGGGAGGAGTCGCCCCAGTCCACGGCGGCGATCACGATGGCCGGGTCGCCCTTCCGCTCCAGCCCTTCGTCCAAGAGGGTCCGGTCGGCGGCCGTGATCCGTTCCTTCTCCACGGTGACGTCGTCTCCCTCGGCGACGTCCAGCGTATGGTGGCGGCCGATGTCGAACGGTCCCTCGACGATCGGGCCGGTGAACCGCACGTGCTTCGAGAACCCGTGGAACTCCACCTGCTCGACCCGGATCGTGAGGAAGACCCGCCGTCGCGTCCGTTCGGCCCCGGCGACCTCCTCGGGAGCTTCGGGGTCGCGTCGGGTGGTCGAAGCTCCCACCCGGTCCGACGGGCGGACGAGTCGCGCGATCCGCCAGAGGTCGCTCGGGGTCTCGAGCCGGAGCTTGAGCGCCCCCGTGGTCGGGTCCCGGTGGACCAGCCGCACGACCGCCCGTCAGGGTCGGCCGGATTAAAACGCGGGTCCCCGAACGGCCCCGCTTGGGTGGAGCCGATTTGGAGAGGCTTAATCCGCCACGAAGCGCCTCCCCTCGGGGTCGGGAGGGTTCACCCTGAGCCGGTATCGCGACCTTCTCGCGGTCCGTTCCTTCCCGTCGTTCCTGACGGCGGGGGCGCTCCAGTTTGCGGCCCCTTCGACCGTGCTGGTCGTCCTTCTGTTCGCCGTGGTCTTCGCCTACCCGCGGGCGGAGCAGACGACCTACGGGGCGCTCGCCCTCGCCTTCCTCGGCCTTTCCTCGACCGTCCCCACCCTCGGGACCGCGTTCATCGCCGGTGCGGTCGCAGACCGCTACGACCGTGGTGCGCTGATGCGGACCGTGAACCTGGCGTCCCTCCTCGCGACCGCCGGGATCGCGCTGGACGTCTACTTCGCTCCGGCCGCTCGGGTGCACGTGCCGGGGATCTCCGGCTTCTACCTCCCGATGTGGACGCTCCTCCTCTACCCTCTCTGGGCGGGCGTGACGGTCACGTCAACCCTCTTCCGGCCCGCGTTCAACACCTCGGTACCGCGGCTAATCCCCACGCGAGACCTGGGGAGCGCGAACGGACTCATCTACGCGGTCGCCGCCGGGGCGAGCGCCTCGGGCATGCTCGCGGTCGGGGTCGTCATGAGCTTCCGCCCGATCGTCGAGGCGCTCGCGATCCCGTTCGTCCTGTTCTTCGCGACCCAGGTCGCGCTCCTCGTCATCAGCGCCGACCTCTCCGTCCACCGAACGGCGGCTCCGAGGGCTCTCGGGACCGAGGCCCGCGAAGGGTTCCGGTTCCTCTACCGGCGGCGCGCCCTCCTCGAGTTCACCCTGGCCGCGCTCGCGGTCAACTTCCTCTCGGCGGTGGCGACCGTCGAGCTCGCGCTCTACGTCGCGGACTGGCTCAACCTTCGGGTCGGGATCTGGTACGGCGCGATCGTCGGTGCCATGACCGTCGGAGCTGCGGTCGGTCTCCTGTCGATCGGCCGGCTTCGGTTCGAGCGGCGGGCCGGGCGCGTGGCGATCGCCCTCATCCTCGTGATGGGGCTCTCGCTCCTCTCGCTCGGCCTGGTTCGGTCGGTGTGGGTCGCGCTCCCGATCGTCTTCGTCTTCGGGATGGTGCCCGGCATGCTGACGACCGTCTTCCTCTCGACCGTCCAGGCGACGGTGCCGGATGAGGTGATGGGTCGCGTCTTCGCCGCGGACGAAATGGGGAGCTACGCGCTCGTCCCGCTCGGGCAGTACGCGGGAGGTCTTCTCACGCTCGTGGTCGGCATCCAAGGAACGTTCCTGACCGCGGGCGCCGCGATCGCGCTGTTCGGGGTCCTGATGCTCGTCGGATTCGCCGCGCTCCGCCAGCTGAGCTACTCTGCCCCGGAGCCGGGACCGACGGTCCGTGGGACGGTCGGGGAGGCATAGCCCTCTCCCGGCCCGGTGGGAACGAGCCCGGAACGGAACCACTCGCGGCTCGGACCGATGGTCCGCACGAAGCCCGCCCGCTCGTAGAGGCGGAGGGCCGGGGTATTCCCGACCGTGACGTTGAGCACGGCCGTCGTTTCTCCTTGAGCCCGGAGCCGGCTGAGGGTACGGAGGAGCGCCTGGCGGCCGATCCCTCGGCCCTGCCGAACCGGGTCGACCATCACGTCCACGATGAGCGGCCCATACGGCCGACGGACGACCAGGCACGCCCCGATGAGCGACCCTTCCTCTTCGACCACGCTCGAGGCCCCACCGAGGAACTCGCCGTGGGACCCTGCCACGATATCGTGCATGTAGAGCTCCGCGTCCCGGACCGGGTCGAGGTCGGAGAGGAACAGGTAGCGGTCGAAGTGGTTCCCGTAGGCCGCGGCGTGCAGGCGGGCCAGCTCCTTCTCATCGCTCCCCCTCGCCTCTCGCACCGAGACTCCGCGGGGTTCGTTCGGCACGGGATCGAGCCGACCGAGCGGAGAGCGCATCTCGAGCCGACCGAACGGGGCGAACCCGAGAGACCGCATGAGCGCGCTCTCTCCTTCGACCGAGAGCCCGGCGAGCGGTCCGGAGACGAACGGCACCTTGCCGAGGAGCTCCTCGGCCCGGAGGAGCAAGTCCCGGTAGAGCTCGGCGCGCCCTTCCGAGGAATCGATGTGCACCAGGGAGAGGCCGACCCCGACCGGGCTCGTCGGGTGCCAAAGGACCAGCCCCCTCGGCCGCCCTTCGCTCCGGTAGAGTCGCCCCGGCGGCGCCGCCGATTGGAGGAGTTCTTCGGCCATCGAGTATTGGGGTTCCGTGTCTCCTTCGACGACCCGGCGGGCCGCCAACGCCTCCCGCGCGAACCGGAGGACGGTCGCGCGGTCCCGGGGGAAGGGGACGAGCTCTCCCACGGGGGAACCACCAACCCAGGGCCTATATCGGCTCGTTCCCCGGGCCCGTCCACGACCCGAGACCTCTTCCCATGCTCCAGGTCCGCACGGATAGAATCACCTTCAATACGATACGACGTGTTGAACTTCGCACGAATCCATGCGGACGCTCGCCGACCTCGCTCGCGCGCTCGGTCTCGACCCGAACGAAGTGCATCCGGCCGGTGCCTCCGCCGGGAAGGTCCCCGTCTCGGTGGTGCGAGAGCGGGCGGCCCGTCCCCACCGCGGGAAACTCGTCCTGGTGACGGCGGTCACGCCGACCCGCCACGGAGAGGGAAAGACCGTCACCGTCATCGGACTCGCGAACGCGTTCCAGAAAATCGGCCACCGTCCGGTCGCCTGCCTGCGCCAACCATCCCTCGGCCCGACCTTCGGGATCAAGGGGGGAGCGACCGGCGGCGGGCGGGCGACGGTCGAGCCGGCGGCGGACATCAACCTCGGGTTCACCGGAGACATCCACGCGGTCGCGGCCGCGCACAACCTCCTCGCGGCGCTCATCGACAATCACATCTTCCACGGCAACGCGCTCGAGATCGACGCGGCCCGCATCGTCTGGTCACGGACGATGGACAACGAGGACCGCGCGCTCCGCCGGATCACGGTCGGCAAGGGCCCCGACCCTCGCTCGGCGGTCCACGAAAGCTCGTTCTGCATCACCGCGGCCTCCGAGGTGATGGCGATCCTGGCCCTCGCGCGCGACTACGCCGACCTGAAGGACCGGCTCGGCCGCATCCTCATCGGCTACGCGAGGAGCGGGGCCGCCGTTCGGGCCTCCGACCTCAAAGCGGCGGGGGCGATGGCCGCCATCCTGCGGGACGCGCTCGAGCCGAACCTCGTCCAGACCTCCGAAGGGGTCCCCGCGCTCGTCCACGCGGGTCCGTTCGGCAACATCGCGCACGGGACGTGCAGTCGGCTCTCGATCGAGCTCGGCCTCGCGACGTCCGACTACTGCGTCGTGGAGGCCGGCTTCGCGACCGAGCTCGGCGCCGAGAAGTTCGTCGACATCGTGACACCCGTGCTCGGGGTTCCGGTCGACGCGGCCGTCTTGGTCGCCACCCAACGGAGCTTGCGTTACCAGGGTGGGGCGACCGAGGCGGAGTCGGTCCAGCCGGCACCGGGCGCGCTCGAGCGGGGGCTCGAGAGCCTCGACCAGCACCTCCGCAACCTGGAGGCCCTCGGCCTCGCCAGCGTGGTCGCGCTGAACGCGTTTCCCGGCGACAGCACCGAGGAATCGGAGCTGATCCGTTCGTTCTGCCGGTCCCATGGCGTGGAAGTGGTCGAGTCGAAATCGTTCGAATTCGGGGGAGACGGGGCGATCGACCTCGCGCGCGCCGTGGAACACGTCGCGAGCCTCGGCCGCAAGAGCCATCCGCTCTACCGCGCCGGCACCTCGCCGCTCCGGCAGGTGGAGACGATCGCGACCCGACTCTACGGGGCCGAGGGCACGCGACAGCTGCCTGAGGCGATGGACGACCTTGCCCTCCTGCAACGGATCGACGAGCTCGCCGGTCCTGTCTGCGTCGCGAAGACCCCGCTCTCGCTGTCGGACGACCCGAAGATCCTGAACCGGCCACCGAAGGGGTACCGGGTCACGATCGACCGGTTCACGAGATCGGCGGGGGCCGGCTTCACCGTGGCGCATTTGGGTTCGATCGAGTTGATGCCCGGGCTCCCGACCCACCCCGCCTCCGAGACGATCGACGTCACCCCGGACGGCCAGGTGGTCGGAGTCCACTGACCGGAACCGGACCCCGGGGAACGGGGGTCCGGTCCCGGATCAGGTGGGGGGCGAGCGGGACGCTTCGAGGGCCTCGGACTCGAGGGCCTTTTCCCCCGTAAGCCAGGTCTGCTGCCGCCGGAAGCCGAGCCGTTCGTTGATCGACCACATCGGGGCATTCATCGAGTCGTTCCCGGTCCGCATCCCCCGATAGCCCCGGGCTCGGGCCCACTCGACCGACCTGCGCTTGAGCTCCTGCGCGATCCCTCGACCTCGGTACTCGGCCCGCGTCCCCGTGAACCCGACGTTCAGTACGCCCGGCTCCCGCGCTCTCTCCTCGAGGATGGTGAGGCCGACATAGGTGTCGCCGGCGACCGCAAAGAAGGTGCCCTCCGGGAGGAACCCCGGGCGACCGAACTCGAACCGCTCGAACTGGTCGTAGGAGAGGTCCGAGGGCGACACGATGCTGGGGACATCCCGCGAGGCCTCCCGGTGGACCTCGTAGTAGCGTCGTCTCACCTCGGGTCGGTCGGGCCCCTCCTCCGCGAGGGTCGTGAACCGGATCCCCTGGGCCGCAAGGGCGGCCGAGCGGTCCGGGAATGCGTCGACCTTGGCGGTCGCGAGGTCGAGGCGGGAGATCCAGCTTCGACGAACGACACGGAATCCGGAGGCCTCGAAGAAGCGCACCGAGCGGTCGTCATCGCTTACCACCGTCGTCCAGAGGCAGAGCGCGCTTTCGTCCCGCGCGTCGGACTCGAGGTGGGAAGCGAGGGTCCGGCCGAGCCCGCGGTGCTGGTGGTCGGGGTCGACCTCGACATCCGCCCAGAACTTCCTCGGCTGGTAGGTCCACGGGTGTTGTTCGAGGGCCGAGAAGGCGACCACCGTCTTCGACTCTCGTTCCTCGACCACCCGACGGAGTCGAAGGAGGCGCGGGTCGGCGAACGCCGAGTCGTACGACAGGACCTCCTCGGGACTCGTCGGGTTCGTCGGATCGACCCGGCTCGCGATCCGAGCCAGGGCGGCGAGGTCGCTGGGCGCGTACTGGCGGAGAGTGTAGCGGGAGAGGTCCATCGGAATCTCGTCGAGCCATCCCACGGCGACGGAGCGCTCGGTCTCGGCCGCCGTTGAGGGCGGGGAGGGCGGCCTCACGGACTTGCGCGCCTCGGCGTGGGGAATCTCCCGGGACCGCCACCAGGCGGCCATCAGCCACACGAGCGGGATGAAGCAGACCGCGAGAACGACCTCCCCGGGGAGAATCCGGTCCACCGGTGGGGCCGTGGCGAAGGCGTCCCATCGGTAGATTCCGGCGAGGAGGAGCACCATCCCGAGAGCGTACAGCACGACGATCACCGGCCCTGCGATGAGGGCCCTTCGGCGGAGCGTTTCCATTCCGCGGGGGCTCACTCCTCCGTCCGCAGCCTCCCCGGCCGGCACCTGCGGGGGGATCGACTTCGATGGCTCGGTCATGCACCGGTCGCGCTCGCTCGAGGGGGATGGTCGAGGCGAGATGAAGCCGCGCACCTCGGCCGCGCGGAGACCGGCCGAAGCCGGATGCAGCCCATCGATTCAGTTCATATACCGGAACTCCGATATGTCATTCGTCAGACAAAGATAGGGGCCTTGTCTGACGGACATGGTCGACACGTCGGAGCGGGTGACGGTTCGGATCCCCCAGGACCTTCTCGAGCGGCTGAAGCAGATTCAGCAGACGAAGGGGACCCCCACGATCTCCGACACGATCCGCGAGGGTCTCGATCAGTACGTCGAGTTGAACCTCCCTCCCCAGAACATCCGCAAGGTCGTGGTGGAGCTCTCCCGCCAGGACAACTCCCGACTCGAGGAGTTCGTCCGCGAGGGCGCTTCGGTGAGTCTCGACGACGCCGTCCGTTCGGCCGTCCGAGAGTACATCCGTAGCCGCTTGGAACAGATGGGACCCCCCGCGCGGGCCCATCGACGGGAAGGGGAGCCGGTGGTCGCTGAAGGTTCCCCGCCGCCCTAGGGCGGTCGAGGGGACCCATGGGGACGAACGACCAACCCTACGACTCCTTCGCCTCCCTGTCGTCCACCCCCTCGGTCGCCGTGGTCGGCCTCGGCGGCGCGGGGAGCGAGGCGGTCCAGGACCTCGTCACCCTCGGGATTCCCGGAGCGCACGCCATCGCCGTCAACACGGACGCGAAACACCTCTCGCGGGTGGGGGTCGAGGAGCGGATCCTCCTCGGGCACCGCGAACTCCGCGGCCGGGGGAGCGGTGGGGACCGCGCGGTGGTCCTTCGGGCCGCCGAGGAAAGCCGGGACGAGATGCTGAACCGACTCCGACCGTTCGAGATCGTCTTCCTGCTCGCCGGCCTCGGCGGAGGGACCGGGAGCGCGTTGCTCCCCTACCTGGCCCGCGAGCTCCGCGGCACCGAGGCGCTCCCGATCCCGGTCGTCTTCCTCCCCTTCCAGGTCGAGCTCGAGACGAACCCGACCCGGCGGGAGAACGTCCTCGCGACCGTGGACGAGCTCGAGGAGATGGGAGGCCTCCTTCTGGCCCTCGCGAACGAACGGCTGCGACGGTTCGAGTCGCTCCCGATCCACCGTGTCTTCCAGGTGCGGAACGCCTACCTCCACTCGCTGGTCGCGAGTCTCGTCGACATGGTCGAGAATCCCTCCCAGCTCAACGTCGACCTCGCCACCCTGAAGACCCACCTTCGCGAGTCCGGACTCTCGACCCTCATCAGCGGGGAGTACCACGTCTCGGAACCGGAGCAGCTCGTCCAGCAGGCGCTCGCGGAATCGCTCATCGACTACCGCCTCTCCGACCGGACCACCGCCCTCATCCACCTCGAGGGAGGTTCCAACTTCACCCTCCGGACCCTCGACCGGGTGCTCCGCGCTCTGAGAGCCCGCTTGGGCGAGCCGGAACGACTCGTCTTCGGCACCCGGGTCCGGCCCGAACCGAGGGAGGTCGTCCACCTGACGGCCGTCGTGGGAGGCCTCCGGACCCGGACCGTGCGGGACGCCCTCGAGGCGTGACGTTCAGGGAGGGGCCCCCGGTCCCTCCTCGGCCGGCCGGCGGAGCGTTTCCCGCCGGTCGAGCTCCCGGTGGACGGCGTCGACCACTTGGCTCGTCCGCAGGGACCGCCTCCCGACCGAGAGCCTCGGGACGCCGGCTTCGGTGAGGAGGGTCGTTTCGTCTGGGGTGGGGTCGTAGGGGTCGGAGAGCACCGCGGCGACCTCGCCCTCGGGCCCGGTCCACTCCTCGATCGGCCGGCCGCCCTCGGTGAGCCAGACCGCCGCGGGCGACTTAAGGAACTCCCGAAGGTCGTGTGCGGGTTCCACCGGCCCCACTCGCACCCCGGGCGAGGACTCGAATTCTCGAGGGTGGTCGGCCGACCGCACGAGGGCATTCTTGAGGAGGGCGGCGGTCGACCGCTCGTCCGGGTTGAGGTATCGCAATCGGGCACCGACCAGATGGATCCGCCGGGCGAGCGGAGGGGGTTCGGCGACGAATAACACCGTGAGCTCCGTGTCTCTCCGGAGGTCGTTCGAGAGCGTGAAGGCCGTCGAGACCGCCCGCGCGACCTCGTCCATCCGACCCGCGCCGCCGGCGAGGTCGTTGAGCGTGAACCCGCCCCGGACCGGAACGCGGTGCGCGAGGAGGAGGAAACGACGCATCGCCCCCGAAGGGGGTCCGGTCAGAATACGGTTCGGGGTCTACTCGTCGGAGCCGGGATGGCGGTGTCCGCGCGGTGGGGTCGGGGGCTCCGGAGGTGCCGGATTCTGACGGCGCTCGAGCCAGATTTCGTCCCCGAGCTCATGATATACTGCATGGGCGGGCAGGCCGGTGCCGTGCTCCCCGTGCGGGAGTCGGAAGCCCCCCGAGCGGTGCGAGTTCGAGGAGTAGACGACGTCCGCCTCGCCGGCGGCGGCCATCGCGGCGCTCTCTTCGTGGGCGAGCTCGAAGATCCGGTCCTTGCGGAACATCCAGTAGTGGATCCGCCACTCGCGGCCGTCGTAGAGGGTCGTCTCGTCCCTCTCCGTCTCGAGGATACCGGTGTCCTCGAGCATGTAGAACGTGTCGCGGTCATCCGGCTCGAGCACGTTGTCGATGATCCGCTCGTTGAACCCGAAGAAGTTGAGCACGTGGGCCGCGATCGCCCGGGCGTCCTCGGGCCGCATCCCGTCGTGCCCGACGGAGCGGCGGATCGCCTTCGCGAGGGAGTCGAAATCGACCGGGCCGGAGGTGGCCGGAAGGGTCTCGTCGGACGGGATCCCGGCACGGGTCGTGCGCAGGTCCTCGGCGGTCCGGAGCGGGACGGGGTTACGCAGAGTGTAACGCTGACCGCCCGCCGACTTAGGGGCGTGCGCCTCCCGGTTTCGCATGCGCGAATCTATCCTTCGGGTCACTATAAATAGGTTCGTAAAGCGCATAGAGCCTCGTAAGTGGGGGGGGTCCCCGGTCGTCCTGAAGGACCCCTCCCGAGCCCCTAAATACGGGAGTTATCCGTCGGCCTCAGTAGCTCCGGTCAGCCGTGGCCGACCGGGCGGACGGGGGGCCTTTACCCCCTGGTGTTCGAAGGCGAGGAACTCGTTCCCGTCCGGGTCGGCGAACCTCAAGCTCCACTCCCCCCAAGGCTGTCGCTCCGGGGGAGCGGTGATCCGCGCCCCCGCGTGTTTCAGCCGGAGCTCGAACGCCCGCACGCTGTCGGTCTCGAAGCAGATCCCGGTCGGGGTGCCCAGCCGGGCCATCGCGTCCGTGTAGTACGGTTCCCCCCAGTCCGGCTGGGGGGCGATCAGGGAGATCGCCGCGGTACCGGCCCCCAGGGCGAGCTCGACGAAGTGAGTCTCCCGGTCCTCGACGATCACGGTGAGGCCCAGGACATCCCGGTACCACGCGAGGGCCTTCGCCTGGTCGCGGACGACCACGGAGACCCTCTGGAGAAGGGTGAGGCGGCCCGACCCCAGGGCCGGAGGCGGTTCCAGGTTGACCCCGGCGCCGAGGTCGCTCGCCTTCCACTCGAGGACGGCGTAGGAGCTCCCCGGGACGCCCTTCAGCGGGTCGGTGCGGAGCAGGCGCTCGGCGTGTTCCAGGTCGTCCGCCCGGAAGACGAGGAGGTCACCGGGGGGACGGGTGAGGGAACCATGGGCGACCAGCCGCCCCGCGCGGTCGAACCCGGCCACGAACGTGCGTATTGTGGAAGCGCCGGGAGACTCGGACGCCTCGGGGCGGTCGAAGTGCGCCACCCGGGCGTAGAGGCGCTTCGGCTTGCGCCCGGTGCGGTGTTCCCCTTCGGAGGTCATGATTCCCGGAGGGTATGGGTCCCCCACTTTAGAGCCCTTACGAGCCCCATTTCGGGAGCCGAGCCTTCCTTCCCTCACGACGCGGCACGACGGGGTCGACCGACCCGCTGGAGCGCTTCGACGGCGGGCGCCCACTCCTCCTCCTCGATCCGGACCTCGGCCTCGGCCAGCTGGGCCACGTCCCGCGGGAGGGGAAGGAGCGACTTCGCGACGTAGACATGGGCGAACGGCCCGCTGGACGGCGCGACCCAGGCGCGACCCGCGGCGACCACCGAGCGGTACTCGTAGTACTCTGGGGCCGGGACGAACCAGACCAGAGAGTCGTCCGTCCCGCGGAGATGCGGCCCCTTCGAGTAGACCTTGAGACCGAGATGCTGGACGACCGGCGCCGGGAGCGTGAAGAGCAGCCGCTCTCCCGGGCGGGCCGTCGCGAGCAGCCGGTTGCGCACCGTCTCGACCGCGAGCGCCTCCCGCGCGGGGTGGGTCGCGATGACCCGGGCGACCCCGGCGCCACGTGCGAGGAAGGAGACCGAACGGCTCGTCTCTCGGTGGAGGCCCTCCTCCGGACGGAACCGGATGAGGTCGGCGACCTCGGCCGGGAGCTGCATCGTGAGCCAGGTCGGGTGCATGGCGCGCACGATGACGTACTCCATCGCTCGACCGAGGGCCGAGCGCGGTATAAGATTCCTGTACGCCGACCCCCACCGTTCACGCCCGAGGGGAGAGCCGCCGAAGCGCGTCCACCACGTCCCGGAAGTCCCGGGTGGTCAGCGCCACGTCCGCCGCTTCCGCCACCTCGGGACGGGTCGTGTTAACGGAGACGCCGCCCCCGACCCGGCGGAACAGCTCGGCATCGGCCCAGCCGTCGCCAACGTGGACGGTCTGGCGGGGGGAGGCCCCCGAACGCTGGAGGAGCGCGCGGAGACCGCCCTCCTTGTTGGCTCGAACGGGCCCCGGGGCGGGAATCCGACCGTCCTCTGGCGGCGGGAGGGGGACCCCTTCGGCGTCACGGAACCCGAACGTCCGGCGGTACCAATCGACCACATAGCCAGGGTTATGGGAGAGGAGGGCAGGGACGGCGCGGAGACGTACGAGCTCGGCGACCCCCTCGCGAATCCCGGAAAGTCGGGGGGTCCCTTCGAGAATGGCCTCGACCTCGCGAACCGTGTGCCCTTCGGCGAGGGCGAGAAGGTTCGCGAGATGCTCGTCCTCGCCGATCTCATGGGCGTGAAACCGACGATGTGTCGAGTCGAACTCCGCGAGGCGCCCGAAGGCGACCGCGATCGGCCGCCAGCCGTGGCCGACCGTGAGGGTCCCGTCGATGTCGACAGTGACGAGGCGCCAGGGGAACTCCGTCACGGCGGCCTCACGACCGGCTGCCCGATCCCATCAGGATCCCGCCGACCCAGAGTGCGACGATGCCGACCGCCGCGACCGGGAGGACGCGCGCTTCGATTCCGGGGGCCGTCGGAAACAGCACCGCCAGGAGGAAGAGGCCGACCAGGGTGAGGAGGAGCCCCAGGGCGACCCGACCCTTCCGAGACAGGCGGGGGCGACGGGCACGTGGCCCCGGAGGCGGACCCGCTGCGGCGGACACGGCGCCTCGAGGCGGGAGGGGTGTCTTAACCGTGCCGGCCCGCAACCCTAGGGGTTCGGGCTCTCCTCTCGGCCGATCAAGATCGGGTGCGGCATCTCGACTTCGACCTTCGCACGCCGGGCCTCCTCCTCCCGGGCCCGCCGGTCTGCCGTGATCGACCGCACGAAGGAGCGGGCGCCGATGGGGGAGAGGACGGTGGTGATGACGCCCACCCCCGCCACGATCGTGAACAGCTGGGTCGAGAAGACCCCGAGGCCGAGGAGGATGACCGCCATCGCCAGCTCGACCGCGCCCCGGCTCGACACGAGGAAGCCGGCGCAGAGCGACTCGTTCCCCGACCAGCCGAGGCTCCTCGCGACCCCGGCGCCGACGAACACCTTCGAGAAGAACGCGAAGATCGCGAGCGCCACGAACCCGAACCAGAGAGCGACGTTCACCCCGAGCTGCGTGAAGTCCATCTGGAAACCGATGTAGGCGAAGAAGAACGGGATGAAGAACCCCCAGGTGATGATGTTGAACGTCTGCGTGATCTGACGGTGCTGCCTCCGCCCGGCGCTCTCGGGGGTGATGAGCAGGCCGGCGTAGAAGGCGCCGACCAGGAACGTGAGCCCGAGGAACTGCGAGTAGAGCGCTGCTGCGAGACCGACCACGATCAGGAGGGCGAACCAGGACTCGCGCGACCTCCAACTGGTCCGGAACCAGTTCACCAGTCGGTCCCAGACCTTGAGCTGGCGGAGGGTGCGGAGACCGAAATGCACGGCGAGGATCGTGGAAAGGAACACCCCGACGGTCATGACCGCGGTGATGCCGTCCAGCACCGTGCTCCCCGACTTCGCCTGGATCCGGAGCAGGACGGCGAAGGTCGACACCGCGGCGAGCTCGTTCACGACGGACGTGTTCAGGAGGAAGGAGCCGAACCGGCTCTCGATGAGGTCGAACTCCCGCAGCATGATCGCGAGCACGGGGAGCGCGGTGATCGAGATCGTGAGGGCGACGAACATCCCGGTGAGCCACGACAACGAAGGGAACAGGAGGTGGACCAGTCCCGCCCCCGTGAGGAACGGGACGAGGAAGATCGCGATCCCGAGGAGACCCGCCGAGAGCCCTGTGGCCCGGATCTGTTCGGGGGTGACGCTGAGCCCGGCGAGCATCAGGATGAGGAAGGTGGCCAGGAAGTCGAGCGTCTGGAAGGAACTGGAAAGCGCGGTCAGCCCGAGCGGGTCCCCGAGGACGGTCGGACCGAGGATGATCCCGACCAGGATCTGCCCGACCAGCGCGGCCTGCCCGATTCGGATGAACAGCTCCCCGACGATGACCGCTGAGGCGACCAGGAGGAACATCCCCACGAGGAACAGGGTCGTTGGGTCCACAGTCCGTCCCGGTGTTCCTCCCCCGGCGACGTCAGGACCCCGCCGCCCTCGGCCGTGCGGCGGTCCTTTCGACTCGGCGAGGAGGGTTGCCGAGCGTTCGACGGCTCGCCGACAATAACTATCTTTGCTCTCGACGGAAGAACATGCGGTAAAGAGCGGGTGGGACCTTCTCGCGCTCGTGCGCCGGCGACGCGAGACGAATGCCCGGGAGCTCCGCCCACCCCCCGACGGGGCCGCCGTGCTCGAGCGACGTACGCGGGCGCTCGAGGAGTCGCTCGACGTTCGGCTCCGCTCCGTCCACCCGTACGCCCTCCTCGAGGTCCGCAACCCGCTCCACGGGACCTCCTACCTGGTGATGTTGCCCGGGTTCCCACGCTCCGGGGTCGCGCTCTGCACCTGCACCGACTTTGCCCGTCGGGGCCTCGGCACCTGCAAGCACATCGAGGCGGCGACGCGGTGGTACTCGGACCACGCGGACGCGCGCCCGCTTCTGACCCGTCCGAGGACCGACCCCGCGAAGATCTGGGCCGAGGTCGACCTGCGGGCCCGGTCGAGCGAGAGAGAAGGGTCCCTCCTCCGCCAGCTCCGTCGGGTGGGGGCAGCGCTCTACGAGACCGAATAGCTCCGCGGGAACAACGAAGCGCGGAAAGGGTTCGACACGGAGCGAGCCGAAGCGTCTAGCTCGTCATCCCGGGGGCGTTCTTCAGGGCCCGGATCTTGTAGTACTCGGGGTCGACGATGACCTCGCCGTTGACACCCATCGTCTCGATCGTCTTGAGCGGGGCCCCCAGCTGGCGCTTCGCGGACTGCCAGTCGGCGATCGGGATCGAGAACTTCTGCTCGACCTCCGTCCGGTAGATCGGGCCCGAGTTGTACGAGCAGAACGGGATGATCCTTCCGTCCGGGACCGCGTAGTGGATGTCGCAGCGCATCAGCCGCTGGATGTCGTAGTCGTAGGCGTCCTGGAAGTGCATGTTCCCGATGTAGAGCGTGCGCCACGTGAACTTCGCGAGCGCCTCCTTGTTGCCCTCGGTGAAGATCGCTGCGATGACGCGGACGCTGTTCTTCTCGTTGAGTCCCTCCGGCGCCTTCGAGAAGTCGAAGTACTTCGCCACGTCGTGGAGGAGGCGGGCCCCGGCGACCGCGGTGCGGACGCGGGCGAAGCGGGCGTCCCGGTACCGCTCGATCATCGACTCGACGTTCTCGAAGAACCCGTCGACGTCCATGAACCGCGGGAGCGGGGTGATCTTCTGCCCGTCCTTCGACACGAAGGCGAAGGTAGCGCACCCGCACCCGGGGTGGGTCGTGAGGGTCATCTTCTCCTCACCGTGGATGATCGAAACGAGCTCCGAGATGGGCGCGACCGACGGCACCGGGAAGAAGTCCGACTTCTCGAACGGCCCCTCGGTGCAGAGGATGCGCACGAGGTCCGACTGGGTGAACCGCATCTGGAAGCGGTCCTTGTCCGGTATCCGCGCGGTGAGCGCGACGGGCTGGAAGTTGACTCCGCGGACCACGTCGATGTTCTCGATCCCGAACTTGACGGTCGGCCAGATCTCCTTCTCGTTGAAACCGCCGACCAGCGTGGGAACCAGGACGACCGAAATCGGCTTGTCGGCCTTCCCCTGGGCCAGCTCCGCGGCCGGGGTGTGCGTCTCGCGGGCGGCCTGGATCGCCTTCTGCTTCACCTTGAGGAGCGGGACTCCCCGCACCTTTCGGTAGATCTCCTCGTCGAGCCCGTCGAACTGGAGGTAGAGCGTGTGGAGCCCCGCGTCCCGCGCCGCCTGGGCGAAGCCGGGCTCGTTCGCGAAGCGAATCCCGTTGGTCGCCACCTGGATCTGCTTGAACCCGAGGTCGCGGGCCATTCCCACCGCATCGAGGAACAGCGGGCTCAGGGTCGGTTCGCCGCCCGAGAACTGGACGGCCACCGTGCCCACCGGCTTCTGCTCCCTCAGGCTGCGGAGCATGAAGTGGATCTGCTCACGGGTCGGCTCGAAGACGTAACCGGCCGCGTTCGCGTTCGCAAAGCAGACGGGGCACTTCAGGTTGCAGCGGTTGGTCAGGTCCACCAGCGCGAGCCCCGTATGGGACTTGTGGTGGCTGCACATCCCGCAGGTCGTCGGGCAGCCGATGAACTTGTCGTAGTAGGGGTTCTCGTAGCCGACCCCGTCGTGGGCGTAGACCTCCATCCGGAGGTAGAAGTCAACGTCGTTCGAGATGATGTCCCAGAAGTAGCCGTGGGAACGGCAGGTCTTTTCCATGATGACCCGCCCGTCCTTCTCGCGAACGACCGCCGGGATGACCTTGATGCATTCGGGGCAGACGGACGCCGTCTTCCGCGGAAGGCCCCTCGGGGCCTGGAACTCCTTCATCACTCGCGCCGGCATCTTCGAACCTCGTTCTTCGTCCGGCCCCCTGGGGGGCCAAACTCTACTCGGGCCACCCATGCCGTCCTACATAACCCATCTGTCGTCCTCGTTGCGACAAGCTGGCGCTCCCGTGACGTAGAGTGGCACGGTCCGAATCGCGACAGAATGAGGTATATCGTCTCCTCGGAGCATCGACCCCCTCTTGCTTGACGTGGGAAAAGAGGTCGGTCGACACTCCGCAGTCGGCCACGTCCAACCAGGTAGATTCCCACCGTCGGCTCGAGCACGACCAAGGCTTATGGGCGAGAGACGTTCCGGCCCCCGCTCATGCCCACCCGACCCCGCTCCACGCGCCGACGCGCTGCCCCTTCCCGAAAGAGAAGCACCTCGGCCCGCTCCCGCGCGGAAGCCCGTCGGTTCGTCGGGCGGGACGGCTCTCCCGTCCTAGACCGGTACCCCCCGAAGGATTCCGGGATTGCGGCGCCTCCCCGCCCGATCGTGGTCCCGGCCTCTGCCTCCGGCCCCAGCGCCACTCCGCCCCCTCCCCCCGCTGGCCCGGCGGCCGCCCCGGTCCCCCTCATCACGCTGGACCGGGGCTTCGACCTGGACGAGTTCTCGAGCCTCCTGGGGCAGACCTCCATCCGTGTTACGGTCCCCACCTCGGACCTCCTCGCCGTGTTGCAGCGGGTGGCCGAGTTCATGGGGTTCGGCATCTACGTCTACGCCATCTCGGTCCGTCCGGCGCCGGCGGAGCTGCTCAAGGAGGTCGTCCTCGAGCTCCAGCGGGTCGACTACTCGGCCGAGAAGGGCGCGTGGGTCCCGTTCACGGAGAAGGGCGCCCCCGGCGCCGCCCCGCCGTAGGCGCTCCGGTCTCTCCCCGCTACCGCGCCGGCGCGAGGGCCCTCGCCGCTAGGACGACGGCGAACAGGAACATCCCGACTGCCCAGCCGGCGAGGCCGAGCAGGTAGATTCCCGGCGAGTAGGTGTAGTAGCCCACGGACCCCGAGAAGAGGTTCTGGCGGATCACCTCGACCGCGAGGGTCACGGGGTTGTACGAGGCGATCGTCTTGAGCCAGTCGGGGAGCCGACCGACGGGATACAGCGCGGCCGAGGTCAGCAGCACCGGCAGGTTGATCGCGTTCACTACGGCGAAGTAGGTCTGGGGCTGCTGGAGCGAGAAGCCGATCGCCAGGAACAGGGACGCGAACATCAGCGACAAGATCACGATCGCCGCCACGATCTCCAAGGCCCCGAGGGGGGAGACCGATTGGGTCACGCTCAACCCCGCGAGGCCGACGTGGCCGAGGAGGGCGGCGAGCCCGAGCACGAGGAACGCGAGCCCGATCGGCTGTACCGACCCGGCGAGGAGACGAGAGCCGAAGATGGAGGCCGGGGTCGCGGGGGTCGCCGACGTCCGCTTCAGCACCCCGAAGAGACGGTCGAAGATGACGTTCGCCCCGAGGAAGAGGGTCGCGGTCACGGCGACGAACCCCGCCATTCCGGCGGAGAAGTAGGAGAAGTAGTCCGGGGCGCCGGCGATGTAGTACGAAGGGTAGGGGAGGTTGAATCCCTGGCCGAAGAGGATGAGGTAGAGTACGGGCAGCAACAGGGAGGCGCCGATCGCCTGCGGGTTGCGAGCGATGCGAAGAAGCTCCCGCCGCGTGAGCGCCGTCAGCTGGCGCATCATCGACGAGCCCTCCCGAAGGCCTGCTGGACCTGCCCCACCCGTACCGCTCGGTCGGTCGCCGTCAACCCCTCATCCTCACGGTACTCCCGGCCGGTGAACTCGAGGAACACCTCGTCCAGGCTCGGCCGCTTGAGGGAAACCCCAGCGAGGCCGATGCCCGCGTGGTAGCACGCTTCCACCAGCGCTGGGACGAGTTCCTCTCCCTTCGGGCACTTCACTCGGTAGGTCCCGTCCTGGGCCGCGACCGAGACCACGCCGGGCACTGCTCGCAATACCGGTTCCAGCCTCCCGTCGCCGTGGGCCGGGCGGAGGGTGATGACGTCCCCGCCCAGCCGGTCCTTGAGCTCGGAGGGGCTCCCGGTCGCGACGATGTGGCCATGGTCGATGATCGCGAGCCGGTCACAGATCGTGTCTGCCTCGTCGAGGTAATGGGTGGTCACGAAGACGGTCATTCCGTGGTCCTTTCGCAGCTCCTGAACGTACTTCCAAAACCCGGCCCGGCCCTGGGGGTCGAGGCCGAGCGTCGGCTCGTCCAGGAACAGCACGCGGGGAGCGTGGATGATTCCGACGGCGAGCTCGAGCCGCCGGCGCATCCCACCCGAGTAGGTCCTCGCGAGACGGTCCGCTGCGTCCCCGATCTCCATGCGCTGGAGGAGGGAGTCGACCCGCTGCGCCGTCTCTCGGCGCGGGACGTCGAACAGCGAGGCCGCGAGCTCCAGATTCTCGCGGCCGGTGAGGTCGGAGTCGGCCGTCGATTCCTGGAACACGAGGCCGATCCGCTTCTTGATGTGTACGGGGTCGGCGAAGACGTCCACACCGTCCACGATCGCCTTACCGGCGGTCGGGGCGAGGAGCGCCGTCAGCATCGAGACCGTCGTGGTCTTGCCGGCGCCGTTGGGCCCCAGGAAGCCGAACGCCTCGCCGGGGTGGACATCGAACGAGACCCGGTCGACGGCCTTCAGGGTGTGATTGAACGTCTTCGAGAGACCCTCTACGTGAATCGCCTCGGACTGCATGGTCATCCTCCTCACTTCGCGAGCTTAGTAAGGCGTTCGACCACGCCGGAGAGGGCGGGAGCGGCCTCGGAAAGGGCGTGGGGGTCGGAGCGCGACAGGTCCTCGAGGAAGGAGACGAGGGCGCTCAGGTCACGGACAGCGTCCAGCGCCGTCCGGGGGCCGGCCCCGGGGAACTTCCAGGTCGCCTCCCACCCAGCCGACTGCGCGAGCTCGTAGCGTCCGTCGTCCCGGCGACGGACGACGCCCTCCTGCGTGAGCTGCTCCAAGAGGGGATAGACCGAGCCCGGTGACGGGCGCCACCATCCCCCACTCATCCGCTCCATCTCGTCCATGATCTCGGCCCCCGTTCTCGGGGCGCGTCCGAGAATGATCAAGACCCATGCTCGGAGGCCCCGTTTCTTCCTTGACATCCAAGGTGCTCCCCAATCGCCCCGCATCGGATTACCGATATCGAAATATCGATACTCCTACTTGAGCTTGGCGCACCACGGGTGAACGCAATGGGTTCCCCTGGGGGACATTGAGAAACCGTCCTGTCCAACCGATCCGTTCGCATTCGCGGAGCTGAGTGCGGGAGAACCTAATCTTGGGAACATCCTTGCCGCCGCAGGTGCAGAACGGTGTCGGTCGGTACCGGAGAGGCCCGCTGGGAAGCGGAGCTTCGGGCGCTGCGTGAGGAGCTGAAACAGCTGAGGGCCGAGCAACAGGAGATGGCACTGGCGATCAATCAGCTCGTCACGACCTTCCGGTCGCTCGCGACTCAGCTCGGGATCGCCTCCGAGCCGTATCAGCGACGGGGCACCGAGAACCGCCGGAGCGACCACTCCGGGTTCGCGTAGAGACCTTCCGATGGCGATCCATTACACCGTTCGGGCGGCGGAGCCCGAAGAGCATCGGGGTCGGTTCGCGATCGACGTGGACGCGATCACCGAGCCGACGCTCGACTTCGTGCTCCCCTCCTGGGTGCCCGGCTCGTATCACATCGTGAACTACGTTCGGGGGTTCCGGGGGTTCCAGGCCCGCGACCCATCCGACGGACGCCCTCTCACGGTCGAGCGGGTCGACAAGGCCCGTTGGCGAGTACGCACGGACGGAGCCTCCGCGATCCACGTCGAGTACTCCGTCTACGGCCACGACCTCGTAACGGAAGGGTTCGACCTGACCACCAACCATCTGTTCGTCAATTCGGCGCTCTGCCTTCCGTTCGTGGACGGCCACCTCACTGACCCGGTTGAAGTCACGATCCAGGCCCCT
>Ga0187771_10000482_pt1 | contig 24793 bp, 22 predicted proteins | sample 0116_SJ02_MP15_1_FD_133139 | JGI IMG/M metagenome (GOLD analysis project Ga0187771, IMG submission 133139) | Tropical peat soil microbial communities from peatlands in Department of Meta, Colombia - 0116_SJ02_MP15_10_MG | ecosystem: Environmental > Terrestrial > Soil > Wetlands > Peat | place... | reverse complement strand
TCGAGATCAGTTATCTGACCTTTCTCAATCTTCTCTTGGCACTTGCGGCAGAGTATGCCGCTCTTGACGCAGAACGCGTCCAGTATCGTCTTGACCATTAGTCTTCATCGTTTCGTTGCCCTTTGCCATCGCTTCAATGTCCGAACTCCGTAGAGCCGAACATTTCATCGAGACATTACAATTCTGCAACTCTAATTAAGCTTGCTCGGCTATCAAGTCTGAGACCTCACAGAGGAGAAAGCGGCCGGTTCGCCGACCCGGAAGGCGTTATATCAACCGACCAAAAACAATAGGCCGCTCCCGAAAGTCCGCGCATTGAAGGTGCAGACGACTGAAGATCTTCGAATATGAGGCGAAACAGATCGCTTCAAAATACGGCCTGCATGTGCCGCAAGGCTATCTTGCATCAACCCCTCAGGAAGCAAAGGTGGGCGCGCAGAAACTCGCTTCTCCAGTTGTCGTGAAAGCGCAAGTTCTAGTTGCAGGCAGAGGAAAAGCAGGCGGAATCAGATTCGCCGACACACCCGATGATGCCGAAAAGGTTGCGTTCGCCATCCTCGGATCGAAGATCAAAGGCGAAAGAGTCACCAAGCTACTGATCGAGAAGAAACTCAACATCGCGCATGAAATGTACGTCGGGCTCGTCGTTGATCGTCCAGCTAAGTGCTATACTCTGCTGGCTTCTCAGGCTGGAGGCGTGGACATCGAGGATGTCGCGCAAAAAACACCTGAGAAGATGATCAGGCGTTCCCTCGAACCTGGAAGGGCATTGGAAGGATTTCAGGCTCGGGAGTTGGCACAATCCCTCGGATACAAGGGAAACCAATCGTGGAACTTGGCGCCTTCATGACGGAGCTGGCTTTGATGGCGACTGAGTACGACAGCGAGCTCGCTGAGTCAAATCCGCTAGTCGAAACGAAAGAGGGAGAATTCGTCGCAGCAGACCTGCGCATGATCGTTGATGACAACTCATTGTTCAGGCACAAATCCCTACTCGAAGAATCAAGGGAACTCGGGCATGAGTTGTCGCCGCTCGAGGTGAAAGCTCGTGAGAAAGGCCTTGCGTACGTGGAGCTCGACGGTGACATCGGGATAGTAGGCAACGGTGCGGGTCTGGTCATGGCGACATTGGACATGATTCAGGACTACGGGGGGCGACCGGCAAACTTCTGCGACCTAGGCGGAGGCGCAAATGAGGAGCGGATCGCGAATGGTCTCGAAATAGTGTTGGGCAATCCGAAGGTGAAGGTGCTCTTCCTGAACATCATGGGCGGAATCACGCGGTGTGATGACGTTGCGAAAGGACTGCTTGATGTTCGCAAGAGACTTGGGCACTCGAAACCAATCGTCATCAGACTCGTCGGCACAAACGAAGAAGAAGGACGCAAAATCCTCCAAGAGGCTGACATACCCTCACTGGAAACAATGGAGGATGCTGCCGCGAGAGCGGTTGAGCTAGTGAAGGAAGCGAAGTAGCTTGGCGATATTGGTTGGTTCGGATACGAAGGCGATCGTGCAGAACATCACAGGTTCTCAGGGTACCTTCCACACGAAGCTCATGCTAGAATATGGAACCAAGATCGTTGGAGGGACCGCCCCCGGCAAAGGCGGCATGCAGGTGCAAGGCATGCCCGTCTTCGATACCGTAAAAGAAGCGGTTTCAAAGACGGGCGCTAACGCATCGATCATCTTCGTCCCCGCTCCGTTTGCCCGTGACGCCGCACTCGAGGCGATCTCGCACGGGCTGAGCCCTATCGTGCTGATAACTGAGGGAATCCCGATCAAAGATTCGATGGATATTATGGCTCGGGCGAAGGAGAAAGGATGCGTCATAGGTGGACCTAACACCCCCGGAATAATCACGCCCGGCGAGTGTAAGCTCGGCATCATGCCCGCGCACGTGTTCAAGAAAGGAGAAGTCGGTTTAGCCTCGCGAAGCGGGACTCTGACTTACGAGATTGCAGCAAGCCTCACTAGAGCCGGACTTGGACAGTCAACCTGTCTAGGTCTCGGCGGCGACCCAATCGTAGGCCTAAGCTTTGTTGACATCCTGGAAATGGTCAGGAAAGATCCACAGACAAAGTCGGTTGCGCTCGTTGGCGAGATAGGCGGCAACGCCGAGGAACTGGCAGCAGAGTACATCAAAGAGACAGAATATCCGAAGCCGGTCGCCGCCTATGTTGCGGGCAGGGCTGCTCCGCCGGGAAAGCGCATGGGCCACGCAGGAGCAATAATAATGGGAAAGACTGGAACTGCAGAATCGAAGCTTGAAGCACTTAGGGCGGCAGGCGTGCGAGTGGCCCTCAAGCCTGGCGAGGTCGCAAGACTGCTCGCCAAGAAATGACGAGGCATGATGAATGGCGTTGGATAGCTTAGGTGACTGGAGAAGATCGCACTACTCTACTCAAATTACTCCCGAGCTGGATGGTCAAGAGGTAACGTTGTTCGGCTGGGTTGAGGACATTCGCGACCTGGGCAATCTCACTTTTCTCACCCTGCGCGACCGAGAAGGCATAGTGCAGGTTACGATCTTCAAGAAGAACGCGCCTGCCAATGTGGTTGACAGGCTCGCATCCGTTGGCAAGCAGTATGCCATTGGTGTGCGGGGGAAGGTGAAGGCTCGGAAGGAGGCTCCGCGAGGCGTTGAAGTAGCTCCCACCGAAATGAAGATTCTTGGTGATGTCGTCTATCCGCTCCCCTTGGATCCTACGGGGCGCGTGCCTGCGGATATTGATGTTCGGCTTGACGCTCGAGTGATGGACCTTAGAAGAAGCACTTCACGAGCCATATTCAAGATCCGCCACGAGATCCTCCGCGCGACGAGAGACTTTCTGATCGCTGAAGGCTTCACGGAGATTCAAACACCGAGACTGATCGGATCAGCAACCGAGGGCGGCTCCGCCCTATTCTCTTTGGACTATTTTGGGCAGAAGGCGTACTTGGCTCAGAGCCCACAACTGTACAAGGAACAGTTGACCTCGGTCTTCGAGAAGGTCTTCGAGATCGGGCCTTTCTTCCGAGCTGAGCAATCGCGCACGAGGAGACACATAAGCGAGTTCACGTCGCTCGATATCGAATGCGCCTTCATGAACCAGAAAGGCGTACTCGAGATCCTTGAACGCCTAATCCATAGCATGTACGAGTCGATTATCGACCGTTGCTCAAGAGAGCTTGAGACACTGAACGTCCGTCTCGAAGTGCCTCCTCTGCCTTTCAAACGCCTCACCTACGACCATGTCATTGAGGCGCTCGGGAAGGAAGGCGTCGAAGTCAAATGGGGAGAAGACATGCCCACGGTCGCTGAGAAGAAACTCGGCGAACTCTACCCAGGATACTATTTCCTGACTGACTGGCCCTCTGCTACCAAGCCGTTCTACATCGCGCCGAGGGAGGACGATCCGAAGTACTCTGACTCGTTCGACATGATGTACGGCGCACTGGAGCTTGCCTCAGGAGGAACACGGGTCCACGAATATTCCGTGCTGCTTAGGAGATTGAAGGAGCAGGGGCTTGATCCGGAGAGCTTCAAGGATCACTTGGCGGTCTTTCAGATGGGCCTGACCCCGCACGCTGGCTGGGCGGTAGGCATTGACAGGCTTCTCATGCTCATGACGGGCGCCGAGAACATTAGAGAATGCATTTTCTACCCAAGAGACCGAGACCGACTGCGTCCCTAAAATACTGCGTTACGCGATATGGACGGCACATTACGTTTAAGTGCCAAGTCCACTGCAATTCATTATCATGGCTCGACAACGTTCCGCCAAACGTATCTCGGGTCTGCTTACCCCTCGCCAGATAGAAGTCTTGAGACTCAGAGCGCAAGGCTACACACAGAAACGGGTCGCCCAAGAGATCGGGACTACTAGAGAGAATGTTGTTCTACTGGAATCACGTGCGAAGATGAACATCGAGCGTGCAAGAGCGACACTCGACAGCCTGAAACATCAAGGGCTGGCTGTCTCAGTGGAGATACCGAAGGGAACCCATCTCGTGGACATTCCCCGCATGATTCTGAATCGTGCGAATCGTGCGAAGATCAAGTTGGGCGCGAATTTCACTCGCATCTATGAAGACATTCGTTTCAAAGCGAGAAATCACGTGTCCGGCATACGAGTCTCCAGACCAATTGTAGTGACGTTGTTTCCGAACGGCGACTACTCAATCGAGTAAGCACCACCAACCAGTGTCGATAACAAATCCACGCCGCTCGGAAAGCCAAGGCTCAAGCTCAGGTGCATGAAGAAACGCACGGAGGAGAATCTCAGGCTAGAAGAAATCATCAGTCGAATCAGGGCTATGTCTTAAAATTGCGGGGACTAGATTTCGCCGGATATTCGGTTAATGACTTCTTGCTCGACTGCCTGGCGGTGTTTGGATGCATCCCTTTTTAGAAGCCCATGGATCACGTACGCCAAGTGATAGGATGGAAAGCGAGACCATTCTTCATTCACTGCATCAAGGTAAGGTGACGCTTTCGTAAGCTCCATAAAGTCTCTTTGTTTTTCAGAATAGATGTATATCACTTGCCCCTGCGCCACGCTCTTTCCCATTAGTTCTTCCTCTCGAGGATGAGGTTGATATGGAGAATGGATTATTGGTGAAGGAAAGAGTGCGACGCTAGTTTCCTTGCCGTCAACGGGCATTGTCAATGTAGTATTCCTCAACTTTCTCAAGATTGTAACTAATTTCTGGACAAGAACATCGTTCTTCTCTTTTGTTCCTAAATGAGACGAAACTAGTCCTTGAAATCGATCATAATCCATTGGGTGCCACTTCAGTAGTGAGACCGGCAAGTATCGCCTGTCCAATATTCCCGAGAAGACTGACATAGTTCTCTTCGATTCAGGCTGACTGAGTCCACGATGTAAAGCGCTCAATATTAAGCCGTCAGTCATGTGACCGACCATCATATTCTTCCAAGAAAAATCCTCTAGCTGTATGTTCTTTATTTCACCAATCAAGGCGAACATTGCAGCTGCAACAAGTTCGTTTAGTGCTTCCACCATATGATGCCCATAAACCCACTTGTACATTTTGAAACGTGCGTCAAGCATATCCTCCACACTCGGGAGAGCTCTTTCATCGACCGCCAGTCTGAAACCAGTTGGCTTGCAACGCCGAATCACCATATACATCACTATTCTATCAATGTCGACGTTGCCGTAAGGAGCCCCAGTCATATACGAGTCTCTGAGCAAGTAGTCCATTCTGTCCGCATCAAGTTGACTGGACACAACTGCTCGCAGGATTTCTAAACCGGTTTTGCCACATATTTCAGGCAGTTCTTTGATGTCTCTTACAAGCAATGAAGCCACATGTTCAGCCGTTATCCCATGGTTACGCAACACATCCGAAATCTCTGGACTCCTTATCATCTTGTAAGAGCAATATTCATGGACAGGTATCTTTTCTCTTTCAGCGGTTCCAAACAGTCTGCGTGCCTCACCTAGATCGGCTTCGCTCAATGCATCCAACATCATGCCTTCACTAGCGTGAGAGAAAGGACCGTGTCCAATATCATGCAGAAGAGCGGCTAACCGAACTAACTGGATGAGCGCTTTGCATCCAGTTTCGGATTTTGCCCCAGGAAACAATTCATCCAACCACTCCTGCTCTAGCGATTCCAACATTCTTTGAATCATATCGGAAGCAACATGCATAGTGCCAAGTGAGTGCTGAAAACGCGAGGTACTTGCACACGGAAAGACTAGGTAACCAAGCGACATTTGCTTGAGATGGTGCAAACGATTCAAAGCTGGCAATTGAAGTATCTCGTACTCTACATCTGTTGTCTTGACGTATCCGTGAACGGCATCGACTAGGATTTTCTCCGTCTTTAGAGGGACCATGCCAACCCTGGTCATTCATATTCCTACTAGGCCAGTTAACCTGTCATCACATTCCAAGTAAATGCCTTGTGGGAATTCCCTCTGGGATCATCTTCGTACAGGATAATAACGTCAATGTAACACAGAGCAATAAGATAGAAAGGTCCCTTGCCGAACAAGCAAATCTGACATCACTCAAACAACGTAAGTCATGTTTCGCCGAGTATCGCTCCCTCTATAGATAGGCATCCATCAGATTCATTTGCGCTCTTCGCTGCTGCTCTTCAACGAAAGCGAACCATTTTTCGGGATTCTCCAAAACAGCCCTAACCCAATCAAGATCCCCAATAGGATCAGGCGATTCCAGTATCATCTGGCAGTCTACGTTTCTTTGTTTCAAGACATGAAGCAGGTAAGGCAAGGGTGGGGTGCAAGTCTTCACTGGCAGATGTTTCCGTTCGCCTCCTTTACCGTATTCAATCCCACTCATGTGAAAGAAGAGCCTTCCCTGGCCTAGCTCGTTTCTAGTTCTATCTAGGATCATATCGAAGTCACGAACGGTTCTAGGAAACTTGCCTTGCGAACGCGCGTAAATATGAGCCCAGTCAATTATTGGAACAACCACTTTGTTGTCAATTTCCTTCACAAGAGACAATATCTCATCAATAGTGCCGATCTCCGTTGTCTTTCCTGTCGTCTCTATTCCAAGCATGCCGTTGCCACCATGGACTTCCGTGAGAGTCTGTCGTATTGTGTCGCGCAGATTGCCTCGCAGTTCCTCAAATGGACGATCGCGATAGAAACCTGAGTGAAATACTGCTAATCCTCCAAGGACGTTCGCTATCCTAAGTCCTTGTGTAAGGTATGCGACGGCTTGGCTCCTATCCGCCTCTGCTCCGAGATTAATGCTGAAAGGCAAATGACAGCTTAGACCGAGACGCAGGCTTCTCGCTCGCTCAACTAAGAGATTAGGGAATTCAGTAGGCACACTTGGTGTGAAACCGACTTCCAGTATGTCGACCGATTTTTCGTGAAGCGTCGTAAACAGTTTCAGCATGTCGCTACTGTAGAGTTTCGCGACTCCAACTCTGATCAATCAGGGCACTCTCATTACTCAGCAAACGTTGAGTATCTGTGCCAAAAACTTCTGCACGTGCTTGCTTTGCATGAGTAACTCTTCCACATCACAGTTTTGAAATCACCTCAAGAGCATCACGTACTAGGTCTTCCGCCGGTCTCGACGCGTCAAGAATCTGCAGACGAGACGCGCCAGAGCGGGCGATAGCCGAGTAGAGACGCTGTTCAAGATTGAAGGCCCTTCGTGTCAAGAATCTATCGGCGCTCTTAGACCGGAGTTTCTTCTTCAAGCGCCCAATCCTGAGTTTCAGAGGGGCCATCAGTAGAATCGTTAGATCTGGGGAATAGGCTTCTCGATTGATTAAATCTACGAATTCCTCGCTAACACCATCTATCCTTTGGTAGACATAGCTGGAGAGGGTGTATCTGTCGCTTACTACGGTTTCTCCTGCGCGCAGCCACCGCTCTATCGCCGCAGTATGGAGGCTTCGGTCAGCTGCTACCAACAGCGCCAAGGCAGTAGGGTTCACGTTACTGAATGTTGAAAACCTGTGAATGAGCCCCCTCAGATTATTAGAGAACGGTTCCTTTGTGTAGATAGGCTTCATTTCATCTTTCGCAAGAGCCCTTACCACAGATCTAGCAACTGTTGTCTTTCCAGCTCCATGCGGGCCCTCTATCGCAATGAAGATGGCCTTCTTCCTACGGTTCGTCATGATTTTTCACTTGACGAAAGTACGCAAACATGTAAGTCGCGTAGAACCCTGTGAGCTCTCTTGGACCAAACGAATTCCAGTCGTAAGTTGCTTTCTTTCTTGGGCACTCATCCACTAGTTGCATCAAACCAAAAGCTCTCTGGACAGTAATGTCGAAGATGGGGTAGGTGTCGAGCCGATGAAGACCATCAAATAGAAACACTTCAGTAGACCAGCGCCCGATGCCAGCAAATTGCTCGAGTACTTCTCTCACTTTCTTGTCGCTCATGCTTCGCAAAGCTTTGAAGTCCAAGTCTCCGCGAACCACGTGATCAGCGATTACCTTGATGTAACGCCATTTGTAGCCAACACCAGATGATAGCAAATCAGCTTTTGATGCGGAAGCAAGCTTATTAGCTTCCGGGAACCCGCAGAAAATCCTTCCGGCCATCTCCGTGTAGTTCCCGAGATTTCTAGTAAGATTAGTAATAATCTTCTTGGCGTGTTCTGCGCCTATTAGTTGCCTCACGATGATCTTGATCAGCGACTGAAATGGATCTTGTGACAGATGGGGCTTCAGACCATGATATTTCTTCATGAAGGGGCCGAGTTGGTTGGGGACCCCTGTCGTTCTCTCGATGGATTTGGTTGTACAAAAGATCGACCCGATGATGCGTTCAACATGCCTCGTCGCATCCGAATCGAGATCACAGAATATCCTAATCTCCAATCGTTGACAGTTCCTGGGAGAATCGGGAACGACTTCTATAGGGACGAGCTCGTCAGATTCGGTTTGAATGAGCGTGCGCCAGAATTCCGTTTCATAATGGTAGGGCATTAGATAGTCTTGCAGGTTGAAAATCTCACTATAGAGAGCGAAATTGAAGGGCTCCTTAGCTGGAATTGTTAGCACGACGGGATTGACGGAAACGTGTCCCATTGGCGAACTCACCAGCGTGGCTCAACTAGCACACGTATAGGGATTCTTCAAGGTATTTTCGTATGTGATTTTCCTTGTATGGATACTTCCGCCAGATCCATTCGAGGCTATTCTCCTTCAGATTGCCGACTATTGTAATGCATTTTGCCGCTGATGGAACTGGCGAAGCTACAACATCACCATCAGGGTGAACCAACAATGCATGCCCTTCGTCGACCAAACCCCAGTCAGTAATCGTGATTCGAAACCTCCAGCCTCTACGTTGTTTTTCTTTTTTGACCCTATTGTAAAGATGTTGAAGTTCAGTCGACCCCAGAGCGTGAGAGAGTATTCTCTCCCCCCTCCCTTTCCTGATTGGTGTAAGTATCTTCAGCTTCTTTGCGTGGAGTTCGTCGGCTAGATTGCAGACATGTAGAATATCACGCATATTGTCTCTTAGGAGTACTGTAACTATGGATACATCTATTCCAGCTTCGACGAAATTCCGGGTGCCGGCGAGAACCTCATCATATTTGCCTCGGATTCTGTTATGAGTTTCTCTTGTTCCGTCGACCGTCACATCAACGTAAGAGAGGCTTTCGCTCAAGTCATGCGCGAGCTTCTCAGTCACCAAAACCGAGTTCGAAGCCATCGCCACTATTCTGACGGTCTTTGACAGGTGGTTTGCAAGATCCGTTATGTCGTCTCTCAGCGTCGGTTCGCCTCCCGCAATAATCACTCTTTCGAGACCGCACATGCGATCAATGAGAGAATGCAGAAACTCCGAACTGGGTTCCTTAATCAGCGCATCCTCACTGCAATATACGCAGCGTAGATTACACCGTCTTGTCACTTGGAGAGTCATGCTCAATGGAAAACGTAGGCTCCGGACAAGTGTAGAAGTATCGAGCTCACTATGGAAATGTTGTTCTTCTAGATCGAAGGTTGCGCCAGGGGCACTCGTTTCTAGCATGTGAATGACCGATTGGCGCACTTATTAAAGGGTGAGGGACATGGCCCTGGCAAATTATTGCAGCCACCATTGCGAGATTATTAGTCCGAACAGTTTGAAGTTACCTGGCTCTTGTGGCTACAAAGACGGTGAGAAGGATATTATCCTTTGCGAAGCCCTCTAACCTCAGTATAGAGCAACGAAGCAGCCTCTCTGTTATCGTCGAACAGCCTCATGAGTTCTGCCTCGGTTATCGTGTCGATTCGGGCTTTTCTTTCTCGCAGGTATCCAGCTAGAACGATGGCCGTATCCCTCCCCAAGTGTTGCAATCCCATGTTCAACAAACCAATCACAGATGGTTCAGAGGCTCCGATTTTGCAGAACTCAGCTAGTTGGCGGACTCTCTTGCGCTGCGCGTCAGTCATCCTTACCGCCTCCGGGAGAAAACTGGCCACGGTACTGAGTACCCAATACGCATCACGAGGTAGAAGTTCTTCTAGTAAGGCGGCATCGGCACTTGGGTCAAGTCCACATTTGGATAGGACCACCGCGGTTGGTAGTGGGTCAATCCAATACTTCAGAACGGTGGCATACTGCTTTGCCAGTTCAGTTCTCTGGTATCGCTCGTAGATCTTGGCGTTCGGAATCATGATTGTTTCCAAGAATTTCGTCCGTTCATCAGGCTTGACTGCCTTCACTTGCCGATCATTGCTGGAGACTTCGAACGGGATAGCGACCAGTCCGAGCATCAACAAGTCGAACTCGTCTCCCGTTCTTTTCGATTCAAGCGCGCGTCTAGCATTATCGATTAGGATCCGCACACTGAGTGGACTCAGCACTGAACTATTGGCAACTCTTCCGACAGGGGTTGGCCCGACTTCTCCTGTTGGTGCAATAGTTGCGAATCCGTAAACCTGCAACTTCGTAAGCTCCGTGTCTATGTACCTCTCGAACGTTTTGCGTGCGTCTGATCCAGCCTTCTTCCAGAACCAAGTCTTACGTGCGAACTCTCGGAAACTGTTTTTCGTGCTCCGAGAGCGCGTGCTCATATCAAGCAGGTGTGCCTGGACAGTCGATCGAGCTTCTGGCTTCCTTCGCATGAAGGCGGAGAGTGAGGAACTCAGTGTTTCTCCTTCTGAGAGGAAGTACTTCTCCTTGAATTTCTTAGCCTCAGATTCTGAGAGCGCGACCAGAAGTGAGACTCCATTTCTGTCATAACCGGGTCTCCCTGATCGGCCTGCAAGGTTCCGATATGTATTGGCATCCATGGGATTACTTCCCCTCCTTCCGTTTGGAAATGGGAATACAACATGACTAATTGGAAGATTGAGCCCGGCCTCGAACGTGGTCGTTGTCACGACCGTTCTTATGACTCGGTCACGTATTCCCTTCTCCACGAGCTCTCGGTACCGGCGAGGCAGTCCCGCGTGATGATATGCTACCCCGCTTCTCAGGAACTCAGAAAGTTTTCTTGCACATATCGAGACGGCGGGCTCGGATTGGATAATTTCACGCCCAAGGGAATCGAGCTGGCCTCTGACGCCGGACAGCGAAGCACTGAGGTCCAAATTAGATGATCGTTCCTTAGTTAAATAACTACAGATTTCCCCAGCTAGGTCTTCAACTCCGGCGCGAGACTCAAGAGCAACAAGGCACTGCCCTCTGCGAGCGACGATGTCTTGCACCAGCTTGTTTGTGATCTCCTCACGTTGCGATGTTTTCGAGGCCGAGGGGTTAGCGCGTATTGAAGTGTTTTCCTCTCGCCCATCTTTGTGATAAATCACTCCTGGGCATACTATTCCTTCATCAACCACCAAAGGGCGCCAATTGGTGCGGATCAAAGACGCACCAACCCAATCTGAGAAATCCTTGGCGTCTTCTTCCCTTAACATGCCAGATAAAGTGATGACTTGTGGATCTCCTTGTCCCGTAAGGCTCTTGAGCTCTGTCAAAGTAAGTTCGAGTGGTATACCGCGGTCCTCTTGGGAGAGCGTATGTACTTCATCGACTACTACACACCTAAGGAAATTCTCTTGGATTCTTGATTTCCTAACAAGAGCGGTGAACTTTTCGTATGTAGTAACTAGAATCGAGTATCTGTCCAAACTCTCGTCGAATTCGGTTCTCTCCCTGGTGGAGATTGCAACAGCCTCTCTGCCGGCCGGCGAGATGTCGCACAATCGTGTGTAAGCTTCTTCTGCCAGGGTTCGTGTCGGCACCATGTAGATTGTCTTCGAGCTTGGTGTTGAGTCCGCAGCAGCTGCATACGCAAGAAACGACTTGCCAGTTCCTGCAGGAGTAGAGTACACTACGTTGGACCCTTTGAAGAGGCCTTTCTCAACCGCCTCAATCTGAGGAGGCCAGAGTTCGACCACCCCCTTCTGTATCAGCTTGTTTCTGATTTCGTCAGTGAATTCGAAGTTGAGTACATTCCTCTTGACTGCGGTATCAAGAGCATTCACAGCCAGATCAGAAAGCAACGCCAGCCAAGGCGAGACATTCATTCTTGAAAGAGAATTCGAAAAATCTGTCGCTTTCTCCGCTACTTGGTCCAGACTTGTCTTTTGTCTAACAACGTCGTCATATGTCGAAAGCAAATCCAATATGGCAAGGGTGGCAAGAGAATCATCTTCAGCTCCCTCCCTTTGCGCCGCGATCTTCCGCCCTTTCAGACTACCAAAGACAACTGACGCATTCGAACTCAGATCGTCAAAGCGCCGCAAGCCGAAAAAAGCCATTGATGCCGTGACCTTTTTTGCCATCTCCTCAGATCCCAAGGACTCGGTCAAAGGTATAGGCATCGTCGATTCTAGCATGCGAGCATAAGGACGCTTAGCTCTCTCTGTCTCCCCAGCTGCGTCATATGCCAGACCAGCCAGCGCAAGCGCGAAAGCCTCAGAAGAGCGCGAAATCCTCCCTCCGTCAGAAAGCGTCTCAATCGTACTGGCAGCATCGACCAGCTTTGCGTGGTCATGTTTGTCGACACCTTCGAGAATCTCCGCTAGCCCTCTCCCAAGAGAAAGCGCTTTCACGTTGTCTCTAGGCATAATGCTCACAAATTTCCTCTGAGACGGACTTCAGGTGTTCTGTTTGTAGTAAAGTCAAGCTTGCTCGATGATCGCCGACCTCTATTGGAGTGCCAATACCTGCGACAGATTCAGCTAGGGTCTCGTCTACACAGCATTTTGCGTCAATAAAGACGAAAACTTCGAGTTCATAGTTCTCCAAGCTTAGTCCTGACAAAAGAAGGTTGAATACTTCATCAAGACGCGCTCTATCGCCGTTCATCCCTCTTGCAACTCGACGGGCGCGTGAAATACCAATAATAATCGATGCTAGGTTAACGAGCGTTCGTTCATGTTTGAATTCATCTAGTCCATCCGCAAATCTCGTTCTGATAATGGATGAACATGTGCCTCTCTCCCTGCCTTTTACAGCAGAATGGAGATGCTTTGCTTCCATCAAGACCAAGTCCCGCAACCCGTTGTTGTTCCGAGATGAAACTAGGTCAATTCCTCGTGATTTGGCCGTTCCGGTAACCTGCCATTTCACGAAGACAGTTTCGCAACCAAGCGAGGTAACAATCTCGGTAAGCAAAATCTCTCCGATGAGTCCTACGGCGTCATCTTCATCATAAGATGGAGTCTTTTCCTCAAATGTAATCCCGCGAAGGGAGAGGTCGTTCAAAATCCTGCTAGTGCTGCTGCTTGTAAGTCGCTCTTGCTTCGTTCTACTTGCTGTTTGGATTCCTAGATGAACTTTCGTTCGAAGCATCTCATCTATTTCGACCAAGAATGACCTTGCTCTACCAGAACCATTCCACAGCGTGAGGGTTCCATGGAGTTTCGGAGCGACAGGCAAGAGCCACACTCGCCGAAGCATACTTTAAGGAGGTAGTTCAGAGATTTGAAATGATTGGACTTTTCAGTATGTCTGCAAGAGCGGGAATTTGGCAGACCCTCTACTGAAACCGTTGGCTTCCGACGAATATATGAGTGCTAGCATAGTTCTGTTTCACCTAGTACTCTGGCGTCGTCGCGTGCATTGTCTCTTCTGACAGTGAACTCTGCTCTTTGCTTCTTCTATCACTTGGGGGTGTCCCAGTTGATGCTGCGATCGTGGAAATTTTCCCTACCCATCATGGCAATCGCGTTCGTCGCAGAACAGACTGCATCGATGATGGCTTTCGGAATCGGTCTAGTTGAGGCCCCGATCATCCTAAGGCTCATGGGCAACCTACTGGGATGCCCTATCTGAAATGCTCATAGACAAGATTGGCCCCGTCTCTTCCATTGGCCGCCTTCTTTTCCACAAACACCGGCAAGGCCAGCCTGCCTCCCATCGTCGTGGAATGAACGTTCCCAGGCCTATGCCGTTTATGCCACGCTTTAAGTACAAGATAACGTATGTCATGCTCTCGCTAGCGTAATTGACCGCAATGCTAGGTCGTATGACGAGAGGAATGGGAAACTACGACTTGTCATAGGTTATGCGCGGCAGGCTCTCCTGCGATGGTCACCAAAGAGGACGTGATCCGGGTTCTCAAGGATTTGAAGGACCCGGAGATCGGTGCCAGCATCGTGAACCTTGCCATGGTTAGAGCCGTTGAAGTGCAAGGAAGCACTGTCAGCGTTGAGATGGCGCTGACAATTCCCAACTGTCCACTCAGAGACGCCATCAAGAACGACGTGATCAGGGCTGTCTCAGGAATGAGAGGCGTCGCAAAGGTTGAGGTTCAGCTCTCCTCGATGACCGACCAAGAGCGTGGCCGGGTCTCACAAACGCTGAAAGATCGTTCGACTGCGGAACAGAGCAATGTTCGGCAAACGTGGCGTTCTCAAGCGACGGGAATTGAGAGACTCCCCAAGGGGGAGATCGGCCAGATCATAGCGATATCTTCGGGCAAAGGGGGAGTCGGCAAGTCCCTAGTTACAGCATTGCTGGCCGTTGAGCTGCGAAGACATGGATTCTCTGTCGGAATTCTTGACGCGGACTTAACCGGGGCCAGCATAGCGAAGATCTTCGGAGTCAAAGACCATCCTATCCATACGCCAACCGGCATGGCTCCACCAACCAGTCGCGGCGGCATCAAGTTGGTCTCCATGAATCTTCTCATGGACCGCGACGACGCCGCCCTAGTCTGGCGCGGTCCAATGATCAACAGTGCAATACGCCAACTCTACAGCGAACTCGAATGGGGAGAACTCGACTTCCTACTCGTTGACTTGCCCCCAGGGACCTCGGATGCCCCGCTGACGGTTTTCCAGTCTATCCCGGTCGATGCGGTCTTGATTGTTTCCTCTCCGCAGGATTTGGCTGTGACGATTGTGGCCAAAGCGATTAACATGGCTAAGCTCATGAACGTCCCAATCATCGGCCTAATCGAGAACATGAGCCACATAATCTGTCCAGATTGTGGAAGGAAGATTGAGCTGTTCGGAAGTTGCAAAGGGCAAGAAGCCTCTAGGGCCGCCAACATAGAGTTCCTTGGGTCGATCCCTGTCAACCCTGTGATATCGCGATTATGCGATGAAGGTAAGATTGAGGATTACAAGAGTCCAGAGTTCGGCTTGATAACCCAAAGATTGATTGAGAAGACAAGCCAGCTCAAGGTGCCTCAAACACTGACAAGCACGGAGAAGTCCATTGAGAAGGAATCGGGGAGGTGACTTTGCTTGGTCACTATGGAAGATATCGTGAAAGCGCTCAAGGAATGCTATGATCCTGAGATCCCAGTGAACGTCTGGGATCTGGGCTTAATCTACGACGTGAACGTTGACGGAGACAATGTGCACGTGAAGATGACTCTTACGGCGCCCGGTTGCCCAATGCACACATTCATCTCACGAGAGGTCAAAGAGAAACTGCAAAGCATCAACGGCGTAAAGGAAGCGACTGTGGAGGTTGTCTGGGATCCACCGTGGAGCCCCGACAAGATGAGCCCAGACGCCAAAATCCAACTGGGCATTCAGTAAACTGCGTATTCCATGTCGCTGTAGAACTATTGTGAACGGTCTAGCTGGCAAGTCGCTTGTCTACTTGGCTCCGAGTTCACGTTTCTTCCAGCGGAGGTTGTGGCCTCTGCACTTTCTGCAGTATGAGGCCGCTTTCGCGTTTCTTGCTCCGCAGTCACGGCATACCTTGTAGTGTAGTCTGTGCGCTTGTGCGAGTTGTTTCTTGAATACGTCCGTTATGGGCAACGCTGAATCGCCTTGAGGCCTCGCGCCTAATGCCGGGGGCTCAGATATATCTTGTGCGAGAACATCTCAAGCCACGCCAACTGAAGGAGCCGCCAATGAGCAACAGCGTCGAGTCGAGCATCAGAGCGCTTCATGAAAGGATCTTGACTTGCACGCTTTGCCCGCTATGTGAGGGTAGGCATAAGGCGGTTCCGGGCGAGGGCCCAGCCAGCGCCAAGAAGATCTTCATCGGCGAAGGACCGGGCCGACAAGAGGATCTCGAAGGCCGCCCCTTCGTCGGCAGAGCGGGAAAGTTCCTCGACGAATGCCTAGAATCGATCGGTCTACGACGAGAGCAAGTCTTCATCACAAACATCGTCAAATGCCGCCCAACCGAGAAGGCGGGCAACTGGGTCAAAGATCGAAAACCCGCTACTGAGGAGATCGCAGCCTGCAAACCCTACCTAGACAAGCAAATTGAGCTTCTCGGGCCAGATGTCATCTGCACGCTCGGAGATACAGCGCGGTCGCAGATCTTCAAACGATTCGGACTGGAGGAGGACTCGATCGGGCATTTGCATGGAAGGCTGTTTCTGGCCGGGAGCGTGAAGGTCGTGCCCCTGTACCATCCCGCAGCCGCACTGTACGACAACAGCCTACGCCAGATAATCATGATCGACTTCCAAAGCCTACGGCGAGTGCTGTCGCAAGGTCGACTCACAAACATCTAAAACATAGATCAGCAAGAGAAACGCTGGTAACTCGTCTGTATGGGCCGGTAGTCCAGCTCGGTTAAGTGACGCTGCCCTCACATCTTACGCATCAACGGTGAGAACGGCAGAGGTCGAGGGTTCAAATCCCTCCCGGCCCATTCACCCTCATATTGAGCTGCGTCTCCCTAGCACTTGCTTATCTTCGGCTCTTGCCGAATTAGAAAGAACACGCAGCCCCTCCAACAACGCAAGCCCACACAGCGCCGAGCGGCTGAAACCCCATGAGACAAAGAAGCACGTAGAACAGATGGGTCTTGCCGATCGCTACCAGTCCCGAACAGGCCGGGGCCTTATCCGTAATGTTCCATCCTAGTATTCAGTGCCCGAAAGAGATGAGCGAGGCATCAATCGATGGTTAACAGAGAAGGGAACACCCGTCAACTTGACAGAATCCACCTGCCAACTCTTTTATATCAGTGGACGAGGGACATGTACTCGGTCTGCATGCAAAGACTTCTTCCTCAGCTTTTCCTTGATGACTCGTTTGAGAGCACAAAAGCGATTACCTTGCTGAGATCCAACGGTAATGGTAAGCGAGTTGAAATTCTGTTAAAGGGAAAAGACTTCAAAGATTGCGACTTTCAATTGCCGGCGCTTTTTTCCAGCAGCGGGATATTTCGGGGTCTCAGCCAGATCGAAATATTCCTTAATTCGCACTTGGAGTGACGGGAGTTACATCGCCCAGGATCGCTTCTTTCTGGGCTTTCGTTTCTCCAAGTCATCCAGTACGTCCTTCTCTTCTTTACCATAGCCGGATGCACGGCCAGCAAAGGGAGATTCATCTACATCGCCGTCTTCCTCCGGGAAAAACAGCACTGTCTCTATCATCAGATTATCCGCTTGGTCCAATTCTGACTTGACGCCCTCATGCATTTCCTTATCCCAATACGGCCTGTAAGCAACAACACAGTCCACATCACGTATGAGCCGAAAGTCTCTGAATCTGATGTTTGGGCCTATGTCGTCGGATACCTCGGCAATCTCCTGCGGAACGAGCTCAATTGGATATTTGAGATCTGTTTCGTCAACCATTTGAGGATGAGTAATCTCCCAGCGTCTACTTGCCTCAAGCGGACCCTTGAGGTCCTGAATTATTCGTTCGTCGATTGTTGTTGGACTAAATACTATGTGCTTCTCCTGAAGCTTCTCAATAAAACCAAGCAACGCCTTCTTCTCCGAACTAAGCGTGCCCGCATCCTTTGTCGGAGGGTTTCGTCTGAATCTAGTGATGGGGTGTGCCACGTAAACGATCAGCTTTTCAGGTTCGAATATCAGTGAATACAGCATTTGGGGTGGGTGTTTGACTGCGACGACGAAGTTGGGTATCCCCAATGCTGAGGCGAGAAAATCGGCTTGCATGGTCTCGACGCTTCTCCAGGCAAGAAGTTCCCGCAATCGAAAGTAAGTCTTCTCAGGATCAAGCCTCTCATCAGATTTCTTTTTCACGCGTGCCCATGCGTCGTACACATCTTCAATGAAGGTTATTATGAGATCTGGCTTGAAGTCACGTATTCTGTCGAATGGAAAAGGCGCAAAGAACCGTGCGTTATGATACATTGTGAGGTGAATGTTGAGAAATCTCTGCTTGTAACCGCTGAGTTTCGAAATTGCATGGTCCAGAATCTCACGTGAATACCTTTCCTGTGCAGTAAAATTAAGCGATTTGAGAAACGTACCCCATTTGATTCCCTGCTCCCGTTCCAAAATACCTTCAATATTGACCTGCTGGACATGTTCGCTGTACTGAGGCTTGATCTTCGTAAGGTGAGAAATCACGTTTCCGACTGCCTGTTCTTTCTTGCAGCCTGTTATGCCTGCACAGATGACGTTTACCATGTGGACAAACTCACCTTCGCATTGCCATTTTAGTTTTCCCTACTGAACAGTTACCATTTTTGTAATCCAACATAGGCTACTGGTGTCGAATAGTTGCAGTATTGCACTGCTATTGCAGAATTGTGGTCCTTGCTGAAGAAGAAAGCCAACCATTAGACGCTAGACGCGTGCACATGCGAGCCAATGAGCCGTTCAGGACAAGAGTTCCTACCCGTGCGTAGTCCGTTGGCATGGGCTACGGATTTGAACCGTCATGGGAGGAGTTTCGTCTGTGGCACAGATTTGAAAAGGCAACAAGCTGCTGTACTACGCTAACAGATGAAGACACCCGGGCGTTTTCTGATTGGCTGTCTGATCCTTGTACTATCTGGCTCCTGAACCGAAGCCCTCCGCCTGTAGCATTCCGAGTTACACACACAGACACATTACCGACCCAGATCGAACTAGGAGTAACTAGACCGCCACGAACGCACGCGAGGAAAACGACAGATTGCGACCCGTACACTGGGGCGTCATCTGGTTCTTCATCGGCATGGTAGGATGGGTATTCTTCAGCGTCATAGTCGGAGTCGGAACGGGCTTAGCAGGACAGAAGCTCAGCGAAGCACCTCCTCTGCTTCTGGCTCTAATGTATCTCTTCGGCATCGTCTTCTTCTTCAGTCTGCCAGTCGCAGTTGTGGCTGAAATTGTACGTTGGAGAAGAACCAGGATTAGGACGCGAGCTTCCATTGTCTCGAGAGTTGGAAGAGCTGGGCCGGAAAGAAGAGGAGTGACAGGGGCGCCGGCATTCTGTCCTACGTGTGGCACGAGAATTGACCCCCGTATGTGGTACTGTCCGAATTGCCATGTTCGGCTAACAATCCAAACTTCGTATGCCAGTGCAGAGAAGCATGGGGATCAATAGCTGCGCTACCTCGTAATAATGAGCGGAGGTGAAGTGTTGATTGTCCAAGGAGACTGTTAGAGGCGAAATCCAGCCAAGAGCAGTGAAATGGGACACGATTCCTGTCAGAGATGATCTGAAGTCTGACCAGATCTTCATACATCGAATCAGTGACCCGCAAGCTCTGAGAACGAGTTATCAGCGCAAAGGGTGGGACACCGAAGTTGTACTAAAGTCCCTCGCATAACGGGCCGACGACTGCTAAGCCGATCGGTTTCCCATTCAACTTCGTCCCGTTTACTCAAGTCTTCTCGCGATGGGGACCGTCTGTGGTTCTAAGACTCCACGTCGATATAGTCCGCAACAAGGGAAGGCTGGCCAGTTGGCCACACCTGGAACCTGACCCCAAATATGAACTTGAGAAGCACATCCAGATGTACCTAGCCAAGAATGAGATCCGAGGCGAACCCGTCATCAGCGTATTCGGCCAGTTCTATGGCGACTGACATTGACCCATGTATCAATCACAATCAGCATTATTCGTATTCCCAAGGCCGTAAGTGCCCCCTAAGACTGCCTCGTAGGTCTAATCTGATGTCTATATGATTTCAAGTCCATCATCGCTCGCAGATGCAAATCCCTGCAAACTTTTTGAGTCCGACAAGAAAATGGTAAGTATAGTGTTTCTGTGGAAGTGTTGAACTTCCAAAACAAAGACGGTGATAACTGTGAACATCGCGGTCATTAGCGACGCACATTTGTTCCAAACTTTCGGCCAGAATTATGATTCCGTCAGGGATTTCGAGCGTGCTATTGAGGAAATCAAATCCACGGTAGCTCCAGAGATGCTATTCCTAGCTGGAGACATCTTCGATTACAAGAAGACGGAGTCTATCTACGTCAGACACTACGAGGGCGAGGGCCAGATGATGAGAGTGCGCCAGATCTTCGAGAAATTCGGGAGGCCAGTATACGCTATCCGAGGAAATCATGACAAAGAGGAGATATTGAAGGGTCTTGAGCAGACTGTAAAGAAATTCCATTATGCAGGAAATAACGTGAAGAACTTCGGTGAATTTTCGGTTTGCTTCATGGATTCGTTCTACGAGACCGGTGGATATGACGTCAGCTCGCTAGAAGCCATGGAAGGTTTTCTGAAAGGCGTCATCACAAACTCAAAGCAATGGAGGAACACTTCGATGTTGTTATCTCACGAGACATTCGCACCCTATGACAATGCGATTCCCGAGAGCGTAGTCCATCTCCTCAAAAAGAACTTTGACTTGGTATTGGATGGTCACATGCACCTGTGGAACCAGAACGCCTACAACTCAAACCGCGTCATTTGCTTGCCTTCGTTGCTGCCTTCCAAAATTGCTAAAGGAAAGTACTCCATGGAGCGATATGAATGGAATTCTAGAGCCTCTGCCTACACGACAGAAGTCTTCGACTCTCCATTCGGATATGTTGTCGTGGATACGCAGTCCAATATCACAGAGCTACATCCTTTTGTTCCATCGAAGAAAGTAGTTGAAATAAGTCTGGATGTAACGGACCTGTCATTGGAAGAGTCTCGCAGAAGACTGAGAACTGTATTCTCGGAAGTCTACAAGAGAGACGACAGAAATTCTCTCATAGTTCTACCAGAGTTAAGAGGATCGATAAGCTTCTCACCGTTGTATTTGGAAGACATAAGAGATGATTTTCCTGAGCTTGTCGTTGAAACCGTGAGATATGAAAAAACCACTTTCATAACGAGCACGCAACCTCAAGTCGTTTCCGCTCCCACGCTAACGGTTGAGCAACTACATGAGAAAATGAAAAGTCAAATTCCGAATTTACTCAAGGAGATCGAAGCGAGAGGACTCAGCTTGGAAGGCAAGGTGTTAGAAACAATTCTGGCTGAGCTGCTTGCCGAAGAACTAATCGAAAAATCGGCGTCAATCTCACAAACGAAGACCAGGCTTGGAATGGTCTTGTCTCCCGTAGTCGAGGCGCTGGTCAAGGGGCTTCATTTGGAAAAGCCAAGCAACTTCGAGGATAATGTGGTGAATCTTCTGAAGATGGTGAGGTAATGAGGTTTGTATTCATTGAAGTGACAAATGCACTCGGCTTACACGGCTCTATCGACTTCTTTAGAAATCCGACACTTTTCTATGGGAGAAACCTGTCTGGCAAAACCAACTTGATAAACCTCATTCGATACTGTTTCGTATCAAGAAGATCTGGGAAAACATACACCGAGGAAAAGCGGCTCAGCAAAGACGAGCTGCTTCTCAATCAAACCAAGGATGGGCATGCAAGTTTCAGCTTCGAGCACAAGAACCGCTTCTACAAACTCGATTACGCGTTCAAACGAACATCTCAAGCGAAGGTGTATTTGCGTGAAGCGAACACGTTTCCGCAACCGACAGAGAGAACAGCCGATCAACTGAGAAATCTGGATTGGACTCTGTTGGCCTCAAATGTGAGGCAGGTTAGGGAGAGATTCAGTGATATCGGAATTTACTCAGACTTGATCGACGTTCTGATCTCTCCGTCTAATGTGAGAAGTTTCTCCGATGCTATTAACGATAAACTAGTGACTATCCCAGACATTATTGCAAAGCAGATATCGAATGTTAACAAGGGTGCGAGGAAGCTCGCAGACAACTTACAGAAATTACAGCAATCCGTGCTTGTGCAAGAGAAGGAAACCTACTCCGGGAGGTTCAATGGCCTACGCGGTGAATTCGGAACGCAATCTTCAATGGGAGACCCGCATATTGCAGCCATTTTCACTTTGGGATTCACCGCCAAGAACCTAAGCGGACGACTGAAGACAGTCGACCAGGAGCTGTCAGGACTGCCTTCAGAGGAAACCGAGCTCGAACTCCTGAAACAAAAATGGGCTCCTGAATTCAAGAACAGAGCGACAAGAATCAGGGAAGCGAAGAGCGTCCTGCAAGAGGAAGGCGAAGCAACAAGTCAGAAGAAGACTCTGCTGCTAATAGGAAGGAACGTCGAAGCGCTGAAGATTCTACAGACGAGCCTCGGGAACTTGCCTGCAAAAGGAAATGTTGCCGGGCTGATGGACTTTACAATACCGTCGGTTAGGTCAATCAGTTTCAGATTGCTTTTGAACCCCAAGCGGATCCGAAAGACTCTTGCAGAGCTCAAGACAGCGAAGAAGAGTCTGGAAGAAGCTTCTCAGATAGCTAAGAGATACAGGGTCGCCCTCAGGCTGGGCGAAGTTGCATCTTTGGGTAGTTCGTATAGGCATCTGGTGAGAGCCATAAAGTCACCCAAGCCCAAACCGAAGGGAGACGACGCCCTAATCGCTTACTCGAAAGAAGAAAATCAGTCGCGTGTTTTCATTCCAGTTGGCACGCTCGTCAAGAACCCAGTCTACCTCAAGGGAATTGAGCCTGCCCCCTCAGTCTACAAAACTACAGCCTTGAGGGGAAAGCGGCTAGAGATAGTTGTGAAGCAAATCAAGGCAAAGATGCAAGACTTGGAGAAATGCAGACTCAAGCTGAAGTCCGCAATCGATGCCAATGAAGCCGCAAAAACACTCCTACCCTCCTTATCCGAGGAGATAAGATACCTTAGCACCAGAGAAAATGACGCTGACAAGAAATTGCGTTCTCTCCTGTCGGCATGGGAGAGGAAGATCGCGTCTCTCGCCGAGGCCTTTGCACTGGAGCCGTTTCAGTATGAATTGGATACCGTCGACGACATTGGAAAGTTCGCTTCTTCATGCAAGCCTGTCTTGAAAATCGCTGAGACCAGCCTCATTGCCGAATTCAAGAACAAGGTGGGCTCTTTCGGAGTCCAAGTGCCAAAGGAGTTCGACATTGAACAGATTACGATAGATGATTTGCTGAAGAAGCAGAGCACTGAGCTTCTGCGAAAGAGGGATAGACTTGAGAAGGTCAAGAATTGGATAAACTCAAACTTGAGCGAAGTAAGAGAGACTGAAGGCAGACTAGTCACTATACGTCTGTTGGAAAGCGCCGTCACAGTTCTCTCAGCAGTTTTGAATAAGATTCAGGAAAACACGAGCTATGATGCGATGGCGGACCAGATTGCACAAAGCATAGAGGAGAATGTCCGAAGATGCGTGCAGATGATACTTCCCGAGGAAATGGTCTCTTTCCGTCATGTGGGGCATGGCAATTTCATGGTGCAGGCCGCAATTGGTGAACCGATAACGCATCCTGGTGGATCCCATAAGGCAGTCATAAGCTTAGGTATCATGTTGACCCTCTCGCAACTCTTTGACCTGCCACTTATTTTGGATGAAGCATCAGAAAGATTCGATTACATCACGTTGAGAAACACGTTTCAGCTAGTGAGTATGCTAGGCGTGAATCCTAGCAGTCCCCAAATCTGCTTTGTCAGCCCCATGACGCTCAACATAGAGAAGAATTCCGAGGTGATCGACATTATCAAGAATTGGAATATCTACCTGTTCGAAAGACAAGCGCAGCTTCAAAAGAACATTATCAAAGTGTCCGAACTAAGCCAGATCTCAGCCTAGATTGAAACGCCGGGGCAGATCCAGTTTTCTCAAGAGCGTGAGCGTCAAGCACAGGCTACGGGTTTTTCGTCGCGGCACAGCAAGCTCGAACCTACGCGTGGCCGTGCGGAGACCATTTTCACCCTGCTGTGCTTTCGAGTTTTTTCAGGGATGTCTTCATCTAGTTGAGGGTAATTGGTTTTGGTGATACATATGCCAGAATCTGATACGCATTGGGCACCTAAGAAATCGTGGACATCGAAATAGAAGTCAATGAAGGACCAATTCGCATCCGAATACGCGAACCAGTCTGGCTTGCATGTGAGAGCTTCGATGAATTCTTGGATTTTGTTAAGGCGCGCAGTTGATCTGCAACATTCTGCTTCACACAATATTCTAGAAGAACTCTCAATGGGTTTGACTTGTCTCAGCAGCTTCCAAAACAACGGACGGTTTTGAACCCTGTTGGTTATGGAAACCTCCTGGCTCACATCCATAGATTCCGTCGAAGCAGCATGTTGCCTCGTCGTTCACAGAGTATGCGATCATGTTGAGAAATGCCTCGAAGAAGAGTATGAGGACCGTAGTTGGAACTAGTGGAAATCTGGGATTCGATTCTCCATCTCTATGCAGTTCTTGGAGGCGCTTCGGGAATTCCTCCGCGGCGCTTGAATTCCCCCGTCGCAGCAACAGGTGCGCCTCTTCTCGGCTTCTCGACTCCGATCCTGAATCTGAGGACCTGTTTGCGAAGGAGCTGAATTCCAAGCGCCGGATCGACGCCTCGTGGACAGACCGCTGAGCAAGTGCCTGCAAAGTGGCACCTCCAACAGCCGTGCGGGCTATCGACCACTTCTACGCGTCGCAGTGTGCCTTCGTCGCGTGAATCTCCATTATATCGGAACGCCTGAGCAAGCGCTTGAGGCCCAATGTAGCTCGTGTCGGTGGGAATGACGGGGCAACCAGAATTGCATAGCCCGCACATGATACAATACGCGAACTGCAAGTACTCTTCCATCTGTTCTGGAGTCTGCACGTATTCTCTCGTTGGTTTCTCCATTTCCTCATGATCGTTTCGGATGATGAAGGGTTTGACCTGCTTGTGTTTGGTGTAGAGTTCCGTGAAGTCTGTGACGAGGTCCTTGATGGT
>Ga0187771_10000481_pt1 | contig 24793 bp, 21 predicted proteins | sample 0116_SJ02_MP15_1_FD_133139 | JGI IMG/M metagenome (GOLD analysis project Ga0187771, IMG submission 133139) | Tropical peat soil microbial communities from peatlands in Department of Meta, Colombia - 0116_SJ02_MP15_10_MG | ecosystem: Environmental > Terrestrial > Soil > Wetlands > Peat | place... | reverse complement strand
CCAGAACGTGCACTTGCCGCGGGGCTATCACCTGGAATGGGCGGGGGAGTACGAAAGCGAGAAACGCGCCGAGGCCCAGCTGTTGGTGATCGTTCCCATCACCATCCTGATCATCTTCATCATTCTTTACAGCATGTGCCGTTCGGCCAAGTGGGCTCTGCTCATACTGGCCACCGTGGCCATGGCCCGCGTGGGCGGGTTGGTGGCGCTTCTGGTCACCCATACTTTTTTCAGCGTGTCTTCGGGCGTGGGCTTCCTGGCGCTGTTCGGCGTTTCCGTGCAAACGGGCGTGATCATGCTCGAATACATCAACCAACTCCGCGCCCGAGGCTATACCGTAGTGGACGCCGCTGTGGAAGGCGCCGTTCTTCGGCTTCGGCCGATCATGATGACCATGCTAGTGGCCACCTTCGGATTGCTGCCCGCGGCCATGTCCCATGCCATCGGCTCCGACTCGCAGCGGCCTTTCGCCATCGTGATTGTCGGCGGGCTCATCGCCGACTTGGCCATGAGCATCTTCATACTTCCCACGCTCTATGTTTGGTTTGCCAGGGAGCGCGACGTCTTGCCGAAACCGGAGGGAGAAGTCCTTTGAGAAATAACGCACAGCGATGGGGCACCTGTACGACGACCACGCGCTTGGTCATAAGCGCTCTCGTCGTGTTCGTCTTCGGTCCGGCCGCGCTCCCAGCTTTCGGCCAGGCCAAAGGCCCAGTGAAGATCACGCTGGACGACGCGATTCAGCTGGCTCTCAAGCACAATCACAATTTGCTTGCCGCGCGGACCACCATAGATCAGTACAAGGCCATGGAGATCACTGCCAATCTGCGCCCCAATCCTGCGCTCTTCAGCGACTGGGAGTATCTGCCTCTCGGCTCCCCTGCCCATCAGAGGCCCGACCTGTACGGCGGCCAAACTGTAGGGAACTATCTAGATAACAACACGGAAGGCGATCTGGGACTCAGTTACCTCATCGAGCGCGGCAAGAAGCGCCAGGCGCGCCTGCAGAACGCCAAAGATCAGACGGCCGTGACCACCTCCCTGGTCTCGGACAACGAGCGCACGCTCACGTTTCAAGTGGCCACGCTGTTCGTGAACGTGCAGCTCGCCGAGTCCACGCTGGAACTCGCGGAGATGGACTTGAAAAGCTTCCAGCAGACCGTCAACATCAGCAAGGCGGCCTACGACGCCGGCGGCATCAGCGAGGACGACTATCTGAAAATCAAGCTTCAGCTCTTGCAGTTCCAGGAGGACGAGTCCCAGGCCCGGCTTGCCCGGGTTCAGGCGCTTTCGGACCTGCGCAACCAACTAGGGTACGAATCCGTTCCTGCGGACTACGACGTGGCCGGCTCTTTCGACTACCAACCCATCCAGGTGATGCTCGAGGATCTGCAATTGAAGGCCATACAGTTGCGCCCCGACTACCGCGCCGCACAACAGAGCGTGACCGCGGCCCAAAGCGGCTACCGCCTGGCCAAAGCCTACGGCAAACAGGACCTGACCGTGCAGGGGAACTATTCCCACGTCAACGGCATCAACGCCGCGACGTTCTACATGAGCATTCCCTTGGCCATCTTTAACCGCAACCAGGGCGAGATCGCCCGCACCGGCTACGTCATCAACCAAATGCAGGAGCAAGATAAGGCGGCGGAGGAACAGGTGATGACCGACGTAAATGACGCCTATCAGGGCCTGCAACAGAACCAAGAAATCATGCAGATTTACAAATCCGGCTACCTGGACGACGCCCAGAAAGACCGTGACATCGCCGAGTACGCCTACCGGCGCGGAGGAGCCGCGCTGCTCGATTTTCTCGACGCGGAACGCACCTATCGCGCCATCGAGCTGGGCTACCGCCAGCAACTCGCCTCCTGGCTGTTGGCGGTGGAACAGTTGCGCGAAGCCGTGGGCACTAGGGCCTTGCCCTGAAAGAAGGAGCGAACGGCGTGAAACGACACGAAGTCCGCGGTTGGATCGAGGAAGTCGGCATTGTGGCGGCCTTGCGCGTGTATTCCGAAGAGGACGCCCTGTTCGCCGCCGAGGCCGTTCTGCGCGGGGGTATCCCCGTCGTGGAAGTAGCCATGACCGTTCCCGGAGCGGCCAAAGTGATTTCCCGCTTGGGGCAAGAGCACCCGCAGATGATTGCCGGGGCGGGCAGCGTCTTGGACGCCGAAACCGCGCGCATCTGCCTGGAAGCCGGCGCGCAGTTCATTACCAGCGATGGCCTCCATGCGGACGTGGTCGAGTTTGCCCGCAAGAGCGAAGTGGTTGTTTTTCCGGGGGCCCTGACGCCGACGGAGGTGATCACCGCATGGAAGAACGGCTGCGACTTCGTGAAAGTCGTTCCCTGCGCACAAATCGGCTACGAGCGCTACATTGAGTCCTTGGCCCGGATGTTTCCGCACATGCCGCTGATCGCCGCCGGAGGCGTGAACCAGCAAAATGCAACCAACTTCATTCTCGCCGGCGCGGTGGCTCTGGGAATCGGCGGCGAGTTGATCCCTCCGGAAGCAATTCATCGCCGGCAAACGGACCGCATCAGCGAGCTGGCGCACCGGTTTGTCGGCTTCGTGAGGAACGGGCGGGCCCATCTCGAAGCGCGGAAACGTTATCCTGCCGGGGCTCGAGTGGACAAGAGGGGAGAAGAAACGGGGCGTGAGTAGGCTCACTCTGTTTGGATTGCTTGCGGTGACGGCCATGCTGGTGTGCTATGCGCTGGAGCCGCGCAGCAAATGGTTCACTCTGGCGTTCGCTGTTGCCTGCGCGATGGGATCAGCCTACGGATTCCTTCAGGGCGCCTGGCCTTTCGGTGTCGTCGAACTCGTTTGGTCGTTTGTCGCCGTTCGCCGTTGGCGGTCGTCGGGCAGACCAAGCCCGGGATCCCTTGCATAGGCCCCGCTCCGGAAGGCTGCGGCGCGGAATGAATGTTCAACTTGCGCATGATATTGGCCCGGTGGGCTGGTGGACGGCAGGGGATTCGAACCCCCGACCCCCGCGTTGCGAACGCGATGCTCTCCCAGCTGAGCTAGCCGCCCACGGTAGAACCTTTAACACCCGGTGCTGAGGTGAGGCACACGGCCGACCGCGACGAGCCAGGGAACAGCAAACCGGGCGGAAGCCGTTCTTGGTTTGAACCGGTTATGTCGCGGCCACCCTCCGACTTCGCTCAAGATAAAAAGCCACGACCTACAAAATCCTAGTTGCCACACGCTCACCCCCGACGAGGATGAGTGGCAACTGGGTCTATGGTAACAAAGGGCGCGCAGGGCTGCCAACAGGTCAGGGCTGGCGGGGCAGAGCGCCTGGCCGGCGGCTCTGGCGGCGAGTCAGAAGCCCGGGGGCGCGGCCCGGTCATTCCGGCTTCATGCCCATCTGCTTGATGATTTCTTCCTGTTCGGCAGTCCAGTTCCGGGACATATCGCCGTGCTGGATGAGGAGCTTCTTCTGTGCGTACATGTCCTTGGTGGTGTGGAACGATCTTGCTTCTGCCGGGCAGCACTTCCGAAGCCGAGAAGCATCGCTGAGAGCGCAAAGAACCCCAGTGTTGTGTTCATTGTCGTGTCCTCCCCCAGGGCACAACTGACCGCGAGACAATACTGGTGGCGGGCGAAACAGTCGAGGAAAACAGGACCCGCACCCGGCACCCAGGGACGGAGCGCAGCAGGAGGCGTGGCGTTAGGCTAGGGTTCCGGGGGAGAGGGGCGGGTGCGCTGGGCGATGATGCGGCGGGCGTCTTCGTAGAGGGCGCGGGCTTGCGGAAGGGCCTCGACGGCGCGCTGCACCTGGGGATCGTCTTCGAGCAAGGCCTTGAGGCTATCGGGCAAGCCGAAGGCGTAGAGAAGCGCTTCCTGCTTGATCTTGAGCTTGATCCAGGGGAGGTCCTGGGCAAGCTCGGCTTCAGTGAAATGGACATTGTGCTGGGTCAGGTAGGCTTTGAATAGAGCGAGGACAGCGTCGTTCACGGAGAAATCCTTGGTGATGGCGGGCTTCGTTCCCATGAAGTAGCGGGTGAAGCCGCCGACACCGCCTTCGTAGGGAAAGAGGACGTCGCCTTCCAGCAAGGTTTCCTCAAAAGGCGTGTCCTTTGCGGGGGGCACAACGATGTCCGGGGTAATGCCGCCGCCGCCGAATACCTGGCGGCCGCTGTCGGTGAGTTTGATTTGTGTGGGGTGCTCGAGGGGCTTGCGATTGTAATGGTAGTCGTAGAGAGAAACGGATTTATAGTCGCGCTGGATGAGGCGGCCGCTGGGGGTGTAGTAGCGGGCGGTGGTCAGGGCCAAGCCGGTATTTTCAGGGAGGGAGGTGACGGTTTGCACCAGGCCCTTGCCGAAGCTGGTTTCGCCGACGATCAAGCCGCGGTCATGGTCCTGGATGGCGCCGGCGACGATTTCGGTGGCGGAAGCCGAGCTGCCGTTGATGAGCACGACGAGCGGCGTAGTCATGCCGCCGCTGCCACGGACGGCGTAGTACAGGCGCTCCGGAGAGTTGCGCCCATGGTGGGAGACAATCAACTGGTTCTTATCCAGAAACATGTCCGCCACAGCCACGGCTTCGGTGAGCAGGCCGCCGGGGTTGCCGCGCATGTCCAGGACCAGGCCATCCAGGGAAGGAGCGTTGAGCTGTTTGAGAGCCTCGGCTAGTTCGTGGTCCGTGCTTTGGTTAAAGCCAGAGAGGCGGATGTAGCCAATGCCGGGTCTTAGGAGCGTGACCAGGTCCACAGAGTGGCGAGGGATTTCATCGCGGGTGACGGTGAAGACCAGCGGCTGAGGATAGCCCTCGCGTCCGGCGGTGATGCGGACGACGGTGCCCTTGGGCCCCTTGAGCAGGTCGGCGACTTCGCCGGTGGAAAGGCCATCGGTGGGCTTGTCGTCCACCTTCAGAATGATGTCCCCCGGGCGGATGCCGGCCTCAAAAGCAGGAGCGCCCACGTACGGGGCCAAGACCATCGTGCGGTTGCCGTGCGGGCCCACGGTCATGCCCACGCCGTAATACTTACCGTGCTGCTCCTCCTGCAACAAGGCATATTGGCGCGGGTCGAAGAAACTGGAGTGTGGATCCAGGACGCGCAACATGCCGGGAATCGCGCCCTCGTAAACGGCTTTGTCCACGTCCACAGGCTCGGCGTAGTTGGCCTGCACGATATCCAAGACCCGGGAGAAGGAGAGAACCGCGCTGGTATAGTCATCGGCAGAGGCGGCGCGGGCTTTCACCGAGGGGCCATAAATGCCGCCTAGCACGGCGGAGAGCAGCAGGACGCCGATGATCAGCACGATTCCGCGACGGTCGGTCTTCACTTGGTCCTCAGCGAAGGACGCGAACAATGTCAGTATAGCACAGGCGAAACGGGCGTTTGACAGCGCCGGGGGGCCTTTCTATGATGCCTTGAGAGCATGTTGAGCGTTTCACATCTCATCGTCATTTTCGTGATTGTGCTGGTTGTGTTCGGTCCGCAGAAGTTGCCGGAACTGGCTCGCGGATTGGGGAAGCTCATGGCCGAGTTTCGCAAGGCGTCGCTGGATTTTCGTTTTGCTTTCGAAGAGGAAATGCGGGCCATCGAGCGCCAGGCCCTGGAGGCCAAACGGGAGTTTGAAATTCCCGAGGGGCAGCCCTCGGCAGCTCCTGAGCAGAGAGTTGGGGCGAGCGCCGAAGCACCGGCGCCGGCCGATGCGACTGGAGGGCCCGCGGAAGAAGCAGGCGCCGGGGACCCCGGCAAGCCCGAAACGGCCGCTGCCGCCGCAGCGCCTGACGGCCAGGAAAAGAACACACGTGAACAACAAGAGTAAGAACGGCAAACCCCAGGAAGAGGGCGGGGCGCACATGACGTTCTTCGAGCATCTGAGCGAACTGCGCAAGCGCATCATCAACTCGCTGATCGCCGTGGCCGGGGGCACGTTCCTAGGCGTGGCCGTGGCCGAAAGAGTGATCGGGTGGATCATCCGGCCCATGCAACGCGCGCTCTCCAGCGCGAACCTGAACGACAGGCTGGTGTTCACCAACCCAACCGGTTACCTAAATCTGTATATTACCCTTGGACTATACCTGGGAATTGTGATCGCCTCGCCGGTGGTGCTGTACCAAGTGTGGATGTTCGTGGCGCCGGCGCTTTATCGGCACGAGCGCAAGGCGGTACTCGGATTTCTTGGTTCGACGGTGTTTCTGTTTTTGGCCGGGATTGCCTTCGGGTACACGATCATTCTGCCGGTAGTTTTGCGTTTCTTGGTGAGTTTTCGAGGGCCGCTGGTGGTGCCGCTGATCAGCGTCAATGAGTACTTCGACCTGATTCTGATGGTGCTCTTGGGTTTGGGGCTGGTCTTTGAATTGCCGGTCTTGATTTTCTTTCTGTCGCTGTTTGGGATCGTGACGCCGCGGTTTCTGTGGAAGAACTTCCGGTACGCGATCCTGGCAATCAGCATAGTGGCGGCCATTGTCACGCCGACACCCGATGCCATGACCATGCTCGTCTTCATGTCGCCGATGGTGGGCCTGTATTTTCTGGGAATCGGCGTGTCGGCGGTGGTCACCCGGCGGCGCAACCGCCGGCTGGCGCAGGCGAGCGCAGAGGCCCGCTGAGATGGCCCGCCGACAATTGATGAGCCTGCAGAAGACCGGCCTGGTGGCTGCTCTGGGCGTGGTGATTTCAGGCTGTGGGGCGAAACCAGCGGAGACGACGGCCTCCGCGACCGTGGGCGCCACCAATCCCCTTCCGGCTGACAAGACGGGAGGTTTCGACGGCCAGAGGGCATACGAGAGCGTGGCTCGGCTGGTGGCGATAGGGCCGCGTCCACCAGCCTCCGAGGGCATTCGCCGGGCGCAGCGGTACCTGGAAGACACTTTGCAGAACTACGGCTGCCCGGTGGAGGATGAGGACTTCGGCGCGGACACGCCCATCGGACGCCTAGCGATGAAGAATCTGCTGGTGAAAATTCCCGGCCAGAACCGGAACGTCATTCTATTGGCCACGCACTACGACACTCTGCGTCTGGAGAATTTTATGGGCGCGGACGACGGGGGGTCTTCCACCGGGGTGATGCTGGAGTTGGCCCGCCTGCTGTGCCGGCGCAACAACGGGGTATCCATCTGGATCGTCTTTTTTGACGGGGAAGAGGCCCAGGAGGTAGTCAACGGCGTGGCCCAGTGGAGCGATACAGACAGCCGTTACGGCAGCCGGGAGATGGCCGCGCGCATGGCCGCCTCCGGCGACATTGGGCGAATCAAGGCCATGATACTGGCGGACATCGTGGGCAGCCGCGACTTGCGCATCCGGCGGGAAAGCTCCTCAACACGCTGGCTGACCGAGTTGATTTGGTCGGTGGCGCAGCGGCTAGGATATAGCGGCACGTTCGTATCCGAAGAAGCAGCCCCCATCCAAGACGACCACGACTCGTTCATGAAGCGGGGCGTGCCCGCAACGGACGTGATTGACCTGGCAGTGCCGTACTGGCACACGAGCGGCGATTCCCTGGACAAAATCAGCCCGCGCAGCCTAGGCGTGGTCGGCCACGTGTTGCTGGAAAGCGTCTTCGAGCTGGAAAAGAAGTACCGCTGAGAATCAAGGTTCAAAACGCACGTCCCTGCTGGATTGAATCATGGAGTGCTTGGCGAAGTCCTCGTCGTTCTGGTAGGGAAAATCGGCCCGGTAGTGGCTGCCGCGGCTCTCTTCTCGCGCCAGAGCGCATGCGGCAATCAACTCCGCCAGGGCGCACACATTGCGCAGCTCGTGATCGGCGCGGCACGCGGCGGGGGTCAGCAAGGCGCGCAAGGCTCGGAGCTTTTCAACGGCCTGGCGAAGCTCGGGGCCGTTGCGCATGATGCCCACCTGTCTCCACATCAGGTCCCGGACGACTTGGAATTCCCGGCGCGGGCCGGGAGCCTGAGGAAGCGCGGCGGAGTTTGCAGACCGATTGGCGGGGGCAGGGCGCCCGGCTCTCGAGTTGGCGGCCGGGGCGCTGGCTGCGGCTTTGGGTTTCGTCCCCGGAGAATCCTTGCTCATGGCCGCGCCGGTTCGCGCGCCGAAGACCAAGCCCTCGAGAAGAGAGTTGCTGGCCAAGCGGTTTGCCCCGTGGACCCCGGTAGCCGCGGCTTCGCCAGCGGCGTAAAGACCAGGGAGCGTGGTGCGGCCCCAAAGGTCGGTTTTTATGCCGCCCATGGAGTAATGGGCCGCGGGACAAACGGGGGCCAAGTCGCTGGAAAGGTCCAGGCCGTAGCTCTGGCAGGTGGAGAAAATCATGGGGAAGCGTTTCTTGAGGAATTCCTCGCTCATGGCGGTCATGTCCAGGTAAACGTATTCGCTGCCGGTGCGGCGCATTTCAGAGACGATGGCGCGGGCTACGACGTCGCGGGGAGCGAGTTCCTGGGCTTCGTGGTAACGCTTCATGAAGCGGTCGAGGTTGACGTTGCGCAGCACTCCTCCTTCGCCGCGGAGGGCTTCGGAGAGCAAGAAGCGCGGGGCGCCCTTCACGGCCAAAGCAGTGGGATGGAACTGAACAAATTCGAGATCGGAGAGCACGGCCCCGGCCGCATAGGCGATGGCCAGGCCGTCTCCCGTGGCCACGTCCGGGTTGGTGGTTTCGCGAAAGATCTGGCCGAGGCCGCCGGTGGCGAGCATGACGGCGCGGGCGCGAACCTCGCGCAGCGCTCCGTCCCGCTCATCGAGGAAACGCAAGCCGCTGACGCGGGCGTTTTCCGCAAGAAGTTCCGTGGTAAAAGCATGGTCGCGGAAATGCAAGTGGCGAATGGACTGGGCGCGCGCCAGCAGGGCACGGCCGATCTCGCGACCGGTGGAATCTCCATGGGCATGCAGGACACGCGAACGGCTGTGGGCGGCTTCGCGGGTGAAGGCCAGCTTGGTGCCGGCGCGGTCAAATTCCGTGCCCCAGTCAATCAACTGCTGGATGAAATGAGGGCCTTCTTCCACGAGCAGGTGAACGGCCTCGGGGCGACAGAGGCCGTCGCCGGCGCGCAAAGTGTCCTGTTCGTGGAGGCTGACCCGGTCCTCGTCGCTCAGAGCCGCAGCGATGCCTCCTTGAGCCCATTGGGTAGCGGAGTCGCTCAAGTCGGACTTGGCCAAAACGAGGACGCTGCCGGCGGCGCTGGCCTCAATCGCCGCGCGCAGTCCGGCAACGCCACTGCCGACGATGGCGTAGTCAACTTGGATGCTTTTCTCTGTTTGGGGCATCAGAAATCGGCAGAATGTGTCGCGCCGCTATGGTAGCACGAAGAGTCGCCGCCACGTTTCCCCGGGGCTGGCGCTGGCGCAGGGTCACTCGTAAGCCAGGGCTTCGACGGGATCGAACCGGGCGGCGCGCAAGGCAGGGAAGAGCGCCCCGGCGCTGGCCGCCGCAAGCGCCAGCCAAATGGAATCGAACATCCATCGCGAAGAAAGCAAGACGGTCAGCGTCGGTACGGTCTCCCGCAAGATAACTCTTATGAAAAGAGATAAGCCGATGCCGGCGAGAGAGCCGATGGCGGCCATCATCCAGGCTTCGCCCAGCAGTAGACGAAGGATGGCGCCGCGCGACAACCCCAGGGCTTTCAAGATGCCGACCTCGCGAGTGCGCTCAAGGACCATGGTGTTCATGGTCAGCAGAACCACCAGAAAGCTGACCACCACGCCCAGACCCACCATGGAATGTACAAAAGGCTTGATTTCCGGGAGGCTGGAGGAGTTCATCAGGGTCAAATACTCGGACATGGTGCGCACGCGGTAGGTGGGCAGGAGTTTCACAATCTGAGCGCGCGTCCCTTCGGTGTCGCCTTTGCTTCGGACATACAAAAGAGAGGCCCGGCCTTCCGCTCCGGCAATGTCCTGAGCGGTCTTCAAGGGGATGAAGTAGCGGGCGCCCTTTCCGTGCGCGACGATGCCGGCGATGGTGAAATCCCGGTTCAGCAAATGGACCGTGTCGCCGATCTTCAGGTGACGGGTTTGAACCACGATGTCGTCCGCCAAGGCCTGGTAAGGTCCCTGAAACGGTCCCCCGGCCAGAAACAAAAAGCCCGTGCTGAGGGCATTGAACCGCCCGAAATCAATTCCATAGACAAGGCCAAAGTTCCCCGGATCGGTCAACACCAGCGTGGGGGCGACTTCGTCAACGCCAGGCAAAGCGGCGATCTGGGCGGCGAGCGACTCTTGCATCACTCCGCCGGAAAATGTGAAGAAGATGGAGGCGTTGGGGGGCTGAACCAGGATATCGGCGCCGACGCCTTCGACGCGCTTGGCCCATTCCCAAACGATGCCGGAGGTCAGGCCAGTGACCATCAATATCAAAACGACTTGGGCGCAAACGGCAATCATGCTCAGCGTAGAGCGCAAGGGGCGCGCGGTGAGATTGGTCCACACCCAGGCGAACGTGGAGAACCGTTGGGGGCTCGCGAACGCGGTATCGTCCTGCACGGGCAGAGACTCTAGCATCGTCTTTCGTAAAGGGTCAAAGGCGTCTTGCGGCGGCTCCCCCAATGAAATGGCGCAGCGCCCTTGAGATTCCATCTTCTGGATGAAGATGAAACGTTCATTCCATGGCTTCTTGTAAGGGATTTGGGCGCAGCTGGACCAGAATTCACAGACCCCTCTCCATTGCGGTTCGGTGTGTGGTGAAGCAAAATACGGCGATGGATACCCGCGTGACCGTTGCGCTCGCGCAATACCTGAGTGACCGCGATCCGGGCATCATCGTTAAGGAGGCTAAGAACGCGGGCGCGGAAGTGGTCGTCTTCCCCGAAATGTATTCCCATGAGTACGCTAGTTTTGACGGTAACGATTCAGATGCGGTCGAGCGTTGGCGAAAATCAGCGCATAGCCCCGACGGTGTTTTTGTCCAGCAATTCAGACACGCAGCGCGAACATATCGAGCACACGTGGTCGCCACTTTTTTGGAAGCTGCTGATCCAAGACCTTTCAATTCAGCGCTACTGATCGCGCCTAGCGGACACACGCTTCTCCATCATCGCAAAGTGTATATCTGCGATTTTGACCGCGCCAGCCCCGACGCTGCTTGCGACCGTGGGAAAAGATTCCGCGTGGCGCAAATGGAAGCGGCGGCCGGCCCGGTGAAAGTGGGTCTGATGATTTGCATGGACCGGGAGTACCCAGAGGCCGCACGGTCGCTATCTTGCCAGGGCGCCGAGATCGCTCTGGTCCCGAATTGCTGCGCTCTCGCAATGGACCACGATATAGCCTGCGATGTTCGGATCGCGCAGATGCGTGGCCGAGCATTTGAGATGGTGATGGGCATCGCCGTCGCGAATTATCCTGCGCCGAAGTGTGATGGCCACTCCTTTGCCGTTGATCCTACAGGTGCAGTCATCGTGATGGCTGATGATTCCAGTGGCCTCGTCACGGCTTCCTTTGATCTCTCTTTGATTCGCAAGCTTCGGACGGAAGACCATTTTCGCTGGCGCTTTCAGGAATCAGCGAGTCGCTCTGCCGACTGCGCCTGATAGGTATGCTAGATTCCTAGGGTGCGCTGAAGGCAGGCAGAAGCAGAAGGCCACCCCATGCGGGCAAGCAAGGCGCCGCGCGGGGGCAGCCATGGTTTCCGTTGCCAGCGAGGCGCCCATCAGATGAGCATTCTCGAGATTCGAGTGGCGTCGAAATCCGGGGCGTACAGCGTGCACGCAGGCTCCGGAGCAGCGAAGAAGACGGCGGCCCTCGCGCAGGCACTAGGGCCGGCCACCGGAGTTTATCTCTTGTCCTCGCCGCGAGTTTGGCGCCATGTGGGCCGCCGCATGGAAGCTTCGTTAAGGGGAGTCGGGCGTGTCCCCAAGGTGCTTTTCGACGACTGCGAATCTTCCAAGCACTGGCGTACCGCGGAAAGGATTTGCAGGGCCTTGGTCCGGGCCGGGGCCGACCGCCGGGCCTTGCTGATCGCCGTGGGCGGCGGCGTTGTGGGGGACATATCGGGCTTTGTAGCGGCGTCCTTCTTGCGCGGGGTCAGACTGATTCATGTTCCCACGACGCTGGTGGCGCAGGTGGACAGTTCGATCGGGGGAAAGACCGGGGTCAACCTGCCGGAGGGGAAGAACCTCGTGGGAGCGTTCTACCCGCCGAAGGCGGTCATCACCGACCCGGACCTGCTGGCCACTCTTCCTGAGCGCGAGTATCGCGCCGGGCTGTACGAAGTCATCAAGTATGGGGTGATCGGAGACGCCGCTCTTTTCACCTATTTGGAGAAGAACATGGACAAGGTCCTGGCGCGCAACCGCCAGACGCTGGACTATGTGATTCCGCGGTGCATTCGGGCCAAGGCCAGAGTGGTGGGCAAAGACGAGCGGGAGAGCGGGTTGCGAGAGATTCTGAATTTCGGGCACACGTTTGCCCACGCGCTAGAGAGCGTGTCGCGCTACCGGCGGTATTCGCATGGGGAAGCGGTGGGGTGGGGCATGATCGCGGCCGTATCGCTGGGCGTTTTGGCTGGATTCACGGAGGAAGGGGATGCGCGCCGCGTGGTCGAACTCGTATGCCGGGTAGGCAAGCTCCCCAGTTGGCTTCGCGGAGCCGAGAAGGAACTCTTTCAAGAAATGTTCGCAGACAAGAAGACACGCGGAGGCAAGCTGCGCTTTGTGCTCTCTCCGAAGATTGGCCGTGCGGAAACGCGCGAGGACATTCCCGCGGCTCAGGTCCGTTGCGTGCTGCGGCACATGGGCGACACGGCCGCGACACTGTTTGGCCGGCCATGAGCCAGAAGCGGAAGGGCGCATCCGCAGCGCCACCTGGGGAATGGCAAGGGACTCAGAATGCGGGACAAAGCGGCGCAGCTTCAGAACAGGAAGCGCACAGACAAGTGCGCGAGATGTTCAGCCGCATCGCCCCGCGGTACGACCTGGCGAATCACGTGCTGTCTTTGGAAGTGGATCGCCTGTGGCGACGGCGATTAGCGCGCCGTTTTAGCCATATCCTTGCAAATCCAGACACAACCGTGCTGGATCTCTGCTGCGGCACCGGCGACCTGGCGGCGGCGTTAGGCCGCGCGGGACCGGCGCGGCTGGTGGGAATTGACTTTGCTCACCCGATGCTGGCGCGGGCAGTGGCCAAGGGCGGCGCGGCAGGATTTGTTCGCAGCGGCAGGAACGGGCGGGGGAACCATTGCTACGTCGAGGCGGACGCCCTCAACTTGCCGTTCTCCGATGTGAGCTTTGAACTGGTGGCCACGGCTTTCGGCTTTCGCAACCTGGCCAACTATGAACGCGGGCTCGCGGAGATTCGCCGCGTGCTCAAGCCGGGAGGGACTCTGGCCATCCTGGAGTTCTGCGAGCCGCGCGGGGGGCTATTTGGCGCGCTCTACCGCTTCTATTTTCGCCGCCTGCTTCCGCGCATCGGCGGGATCATCTCCGAAGACGGGGCGGCCTACGCGTATCTCCCTGCTTCCGTGCGCAATTTTCCTTCCGCGGTGGAACTTGTGCGGCTAATCGAAGCCGCGGGATTCCTCAGGGCACGCTTCGAATACTGGACGGGCGGGATTGTAGCGTTGCACACGGCGGTTCGGTGACCTGCCGAAGGGGCTGGCAATCAGCGGCCGAGCGGTTCTTCTTGCAAGCCTAGCGCGCGCATCTTGGAGAGGAGCGTTTTGAAGGAAACCCCCAGCTTTTCGGCGGCCCGCGTCTTGTTCCACCGGGTTTCGCGCAGGGCATTCTCGATCAGGACGCGCTCCACGCAGGAGGCGGCGCGCCCGGAAACCTCCTCCAGCGTGCCTTCCCACTGGAAATCGGGGGGGAGCATCCCGGCGGGCAAGACTTGCTGTGCTTCCGGGTTGGCGCGAAGGCGGAGCCCCTCCGGGGCAATGTTCTCGCCGTCGCAGAGGATGGCGGCGCGCTCGACGGCGTTCTGCAGCTCGCGAACGTTCCCTGGCCAGGGATAGCTCCTGAGCCGCTGGCGGGCTTCCTCAGTGAAGGCCAGGCGCGGCTTGCGGAACTCGCGGCGGTATTTCTCTAGAAAGTAATCGGCCAACAAGAGGACATCTTCGCCGCGGTCGCGCAGGGGGGGAATGGTAATGGGGACGGCGGAGATGCGGAAGAAAAGGTCCTCGCGGAAAGCCTTTTGCGCCACGGCGGCGTGCAAGTCGCGGTTGGTAGCGGCGAGAACGCGCACGTCCGCATCAATGGTTTGCGTTCCCCCGACGCGCTCGAATTGTTTTTCATCGAGAACGCGAAGCAGCTTGCTCTGAATGGCCAGGGGAAGCTCGCCGATTTCGTCCAAGAAGAGAGTGCCGGCGCGGGCGAGTTCCATCCTGCCGATCTTGCGCGCGCCGGCTCCGGTGAAGGCGCCGCGCTCGTGGCCGAAAAGCTCGTTTTCGACTAGGCCTTCGGGGAGGGCCGCGCAATTCAGGGCCACGAAGGAATGCTCGCGGCGCGGGGAGAGGTGATGAATGGCACGCGCGAAAAGCTCCTTGCCGGTGCCGCTTTCGCCCAACAGGAGCACGGAAGAATCGGCCGCGGCAACGCGCTGAATCTGCTGGCTGACTTCTTGAAGCGAGGGGTGCTCGCCCACGATGCGCGGAAAGCCGTAACGCTGGGCGTATTCCTCGCGCAAGAGCAGGTTCTCGCGCAGAAGCTCCTGCTGCTGGGCGGCGCGGCGGACGAGGATCCGGAGGTGATCCAGATCCACCGGCTTCTGAATGAAATCAAAGGCACCTTCCTTCATGGCGGTCACGGCTTCCTCGACGGAGCCGTAGGCGGTGACCAGCACTACGGGGATGTCCGCATCGGCCTGTTTCGATTCGCGCAACACTTCCAGGCCCGAGGCGCCGGGCATCTTCAAGTCCGTGAGGATGAGCAGATAGCGGCGAGCGCGCAGCTTGTGAATGGCCGCGGAGCCGTCCGCAGCCTCGTCCACAGCGTAGCCGCCGCGCTCCAAGGCCTTGCGCATCATAGCGCGCAGTTCCGGCTTGTCTTCGACGAGTAGGAGAGGCTCCATGCTGCAATGTTTCTAGCACGGATGTCGGAAGAAGCGCGGAATATCAGGCCTGGATGTGCAGTGAAGAGCATCCCGCGGGTTAAAAGGAGAGCCCCGAGGCAAAGCAGACAGGACGGCCCCGCTCCGCTGGAACGGCGCTAGCGCGCCCAGCCGGGGTCGCCGCCGGACTTGCGCAGGTCGTCTTCCATATCGGAGAGCTGCTGCTTGAGGTTCTCGATGTCCTTCTTCTTGGCTTCAATCTGCGCGGTGTGGTCGTTTAGGTCCTTGCGGTCGAATTGCTGCTGCATGGCCTTCTGCGGATCCGGATAGTACTGTTTGAGATCTCTTTCCCACTCGCGCTGCAAGATGTCCAGTTCCTTCTCCGCGCGAGCGAGCTCCGCGTGGGCATCGGCGAACTTCTTGCGCCAGTACTGCTCGCCCTTTTCCTCGGGGCCGGAAGATTCCGTCTGTGCTTCAGCCTGGGACGGCGGCGCGGGCGTAGTTGCCGCGGACGGCGAGGGAGCGACTGCCGGGGGCTTTGCCCCGCGTTCCAGGTCATCGTTGGTGATGACCTTGGCGGGCTTCGGTTCGGACTTCTTCTGTTCACGCGCCTTGCGCGCCGCCTCGGCCAGGGAATCCTGCGACTGTGGCTGTTGCGACTGGGCGAACGCGCCAGGCAGGCCGAGCAGGGATGCGAGAAAAAGCGCGGGGAAGAGACAGCGTGCCGTATATTTCATAAACGGCCTCCTGGAGGAAGGCCTAGCGTCGTCGTTACCAAGCTTAGAGGCTCGCAAGAGAGCTTTCAACCGCTTCGGGGAGGGGCCTTGTCGGCAACGTAACGATGAACTCGGCGCCTCCCTGGGAACGATTCCTCGCTTCCACGCTCCCTCCGTGCTGCACCACGATCTTCTGTACGATGGCCAAACCCAGCCCGGTTCCCGAGGTCTTGGTCGTGTAGAAGGGCTGGAAGACCTTGGACAGGTCGGCGGCAGGAATCCCCGGTCCGTTGTCGAGCACGGAGATCTGCTGAATGCCCCCCCCCGCTTTGGGATTGAGAATGCCGCGGATGCGCACGCGGCCCACGGCGGCGCCTTGCGCGGCCTCCGCGGCGTTCCTGAGCAAGTTGAGCAGGGCCTGGCGCAGCAGGGCTTCGTCGCCGGTGACCTGGGAAAAGTCGCCGTCCACGAAGATGGAAACGTGTGGGTAAGCCTCGCCGGTTTCGGCCACTAGGCGTTCAATCATGGGACGCAGGGTCACTTGTTCATCGGCCATCTCCAGAGGACGCGCGTACTTGAGAAACTCGGTCACCACGTGAGCGATGGCGCGGGTCTCATCGAGAATGCGCGCCGCGCACTCGGCCACCTCGCCGGGCGGGGGTTCGCCGCGCAACATCTGCGCGTAGCCGGAGATGGTGGCCAAGCCATTCTTGAATTCGTGAGCGATACCGGCGGAGAGTTCACCGAGGGCAGCTAAATTTTCCTTCAACTGCACCTGCTTTTGCAGCAGGGCCAGCTCGGTAAGATTGGTGAGCAAGCAAATGGCGCCGCTCACCTTCGCGGTCTCAGGCTCGATGGGGGAGATGGTCGCGCCCAGGCGGCGCAGCTCGCCCTCGGGAGTGACATGCCGGATTTGCTCCCGGCGGAAGATTTCCCCCTTCTGCAAACACCGGGTCAAGAGCTTGGTAAGCTCCGAGTCCGCGCCCAGAGCCTCATCATATCGGCGGAAAGCGAGCCCGCGCAGGGCCAGCGTGGTTTCGGCTGCCGGGTTGGCGCTAGTGATCAAGCCCGCCTCGTTCAGCAGCAGAAGCCCCGCGGGCATGTTGCGGGTGACCGCTTCGCTCAAACGCACGGTTTGCTCGGCCCGTTCCTTTTCTTCGTGATGCAGACGCTCGAGTTCTTGCTCCTGCTCTTTGAGCCGGCGAATCACGGCTTCCATGGAGGCGGCCATGAAGGCCGAAGGATTCTGCATCACCGCCTTTTGGGCGCGGGCGTCCTCGGGATTGCGGTCGCCATGGCTCTTCGTGAGCTTGCGCAGCGCCAGAGAGAAAAGCGACAGCAGCACCAAGAGGAGCAGTACAAAGGTAATAGCCGTGAGCCACACGGGCCACGTGGCGGCGGGTTCATCGAACAGAAGCAGGGCCTGCATCTCCGGAACTTTCTATCTGGCGAAGCTCACTGGCAACCACCAATGCAGCGCGTAATCGGCGAAAGCGACGACGGCCAGCGCGGCGACGCCCAGGAACGCTCCCAAGGGCAGTTGGTAGCGGCTGGCCAGGGCGTAACGCACCGCTCGCACGCTTCCAAGGCCGCGCCGGCTGGCTCGCCGGGCCACCTCGCGCTTCCAGCCGGATGCATAGAGTGCCAGGACGATTCCCAGACCAATCACTGTGCCCAGCGCCGTGCCGATCAAGATAGTTAGAAACGCATCGCGAAGTCCCAGAAACGCCCCTGCCATGGCCATCATTTTCACGTCGCCCATACCCATACCCTCGCGGCCGCGCCACTTGCGATAGAGCCATCCCGCAAGATAAAGCATGAGGCCGCCGAAGGCCGCGCCTAGCAAGGCGTCCGTAAGACCAACCACCGCGCGCGGAGGCACAAGGTGCAGCACCCGCCAGATTAGCGGGGAAGCTATGCCGTCTTGTGGTGGCGCCGCGACGCTGAATGCCAGGCCAATGCCGAAACCTGTCCAGGTCACCGCGTCGGGCAGCAAGCGCGCGCGCAGGTCGGTAACCGTGAGAACAATGAGAAAGCAGCCGAAAAACAGCCACTTCACGCCTGGGACGGAAAGTCCGAAGGCGTTGTAACACCACACGAAGTACAGACCGGTCAGCAGTTCTATGACCGGGTACCAGAGGGAGATTCTCGCCCGGCAATCCCGGCATCGGCCGCGCAGAAGGCACCAGCTCAGCAGCGGGATGTTGTCCTGGACGCGTATGGGGTGGAAGCAATGCGGGCATCTCGACCTGGGCGTAATGACGGATTGATCCTCGGGAATCCTTGTGATGCACACATTGAGGAAGCTCCCGACGACGAGGCCGAAGAAAAAGGCGAAGGCTATGGCCACGGTTCGACTCTGCCATATTGTTCCACGCCCCTCAAGGAAGCACGCAGGGCGCGTGTCTCATGGCTAACGGCATTCCGCGGCTCCGGAGTCTTGCCGGCAGCTTGGGGAATCATCCTAACCTCTTCACCGTGAGGCGGTTGCCGGAAGGGCGCTGCGACACGGCCGGAATCCAGATCAACTTGTAGGAGCGATGCCGGGCCGGCCGGGGTGTTTGCTGGCCTGGCGTTGCTTCCGCTATGATTGGTCGCTTTCTGGAACATGAATCCGCTGGAACAATGGGTCCGCCGATACGAGCATCGCCGCTGGACCACGGACGAAAACCGCGTGGTGCGCCCGTTTGCCTGGGGCCTGGAACACCTCGGCGGTCGGCCGGACGAAGCTGATCCGCGCGGATTCCTGGCCGCTTGGGCCGAGGATACTCTGGCCAACAGCGAGGCTTGGCTCGCAGCCCCGGCGGCAAGCGACTATCGCCTGCGGGACAGCGTCTTAACGTTCACAAGCTTCATCGCTTCACCATGGAAGGAAAACAACACTGTATATGCTCAGCTTTTTGCAGCCAGCAGGACTGGACCGGCGGTTCTCGTCTTGCCCAACTGGAACGCCAAGTGGGAGGGCCAGCGCTCTTTGTGCCGCTGGCTGCAACGGCTGGGCATCACCATGCTGCGAATGAGCCTGCCCTACCATGACCACCGCATGCCCACCGGCCAGGAACGCGCCGAGCAACTCGTAGGCCCCAGTATTGGCCTGACCCTCCAGGCAAACCGCCAGGGCGTCAGCGACGCTCGCCAGTGCCTCCGCTGGCTCGAGCAACAGGGCTACAACCGCCTGGGAATCCTGGGCACGAGCATTGGCTCCTCGATCGGCTATATCACCATGGCCCATGACCGGGCTGTGCGCGCGGGGGGCTTCTTTCACGTATCCACGTACTTTGCCGACGTGGTGCGGCGCGGCATGAATACCAGCCACGTTTGGGAAAGCCTGCGAGGAAACGTCAGCCTGGAGGAGTTGCGCCGCTACTGGGCGCCGATCAGCCCCTTCCCTTACGTCCAGCGGGGCATGGGAAAAGGCAAGGAATGCCTGATGGTGTACGGGAAATACGATCCGACGTTTGCCGTGGATCTCACCCTGCAATTGTTCGCTGCTTTGCGGGTCCAGGGAGACGAGCCGCGCACGCTCGGTTTGCCTTGTGGCCACTACTCCCTTGAGCTGGCGCCTTTCAGCTATGCGGCAGCTCTGCGTATGGCCATGTTCTTTCTGGAAGCGCTCGGGTGATCCGCGCCTCGAACGATGGCCAGCATCAAACTCGCTCAGTGGACCTAGCCGGGGTCACGCCGAACACCTGGCGATACTTTTCGGGAAGGGCCTTTGGGCGGCCGTCACGGCCGCACACGACGCAAGTAGTGTCTCCGGTGGTGAGCAGGCGGCCGGTTTCCTTATCGAGAATCTCGTAAACGAAACGGATGGTGCGGCTTTGCGCCTCGGCGATGCGCGTGCGCACGCGCAGCTCCTGATCATAGCGAGCAGGATGATGGTAGCGGCAGTGGACGTCCGCCACCACGATATGGCAATCGTCTTCCAGTTCCATCTTCCGGTAGCTGATGCCCATCCGGCGAATCAGCTCCACGCGGCCAATCTCGAACCACACGAAATAATTGGCGTGATAGACGATGCCGAGCTGGTCGGTCTCGGCATAGCGCACGCGCACGGAGGTCTCGTGGAATTCACTCACGGTTCGGGTCTCATTCTGCGGACAGCTGCACATTCACCCGAAGGTTGAGCGCATCGGGAACGCGCTTAAGAGTGGTCGTATGGGGCAGCGTCCCTGCCGCCCGCAGAATCTGTCCGAGTTCATCCTTCGCAAACCTTTTCTCGTACGTTAAGTCGTAAATGTTACCTTCCTTTGCAGTCAGTTCTTGGCCTGCCACGTCACGGGCAAAAGCGCGCGAGTAGGGTTTCTCGACAAAACGTTTTGAGGAAGCGGCAAACAAGCTTTGCTCCAGAGGCCCTCTGATGACTTCCGTTGAGTCAACGATTGGCTCGTTGCCGTCCACGTGGAACACATATGCAGTAGCTGCACCACCCAAGCGGCCAGCGCGCATGAATGAAACTCTACCCGGGATCTTCTCTGCTTCCAGGACCCGCTGTAGCGCATCCGCGGTTCCCTGTGCCATTTCACCTTCCTCCGGCAAGAAGCCGTCGAAAAGAGGCAGGGCCTTGCTGATCGCTGCTGTCAGGTCCTCGTCGGAAAACCATACAAAGTTGTCAAAGTCGCAGCGCAAAAAGGTGGTTGTCTCGTGCATCTTCAACTTCACGGTCATCCGGTCTGCGTCGGTCCGGAACTCGTAGGAGACTTCGGTGAAGGCCCCTGTCTTGCCGAGCTGATTCACCGCTGCTTGTATGTCAGATTCGCGTATGGTTTGGCCTAAGTGCAGGCCTGAAGCAGCGATGATCTGTTCAGCGGGGAAGCGCTCGGCTCCTAGGACCTTGATTTGAGCGAGCTTGAACGCACCGCTTTGCTGTGCCCATGCAGGCAGGACTAGCATCAGACACAGCGAAGCGAGGACTGGAGCGCCCGCACTGAACCCCCAGAGCGCCTGCCCGTTCGAATTCCGACCGCTCTTATCTGTATCTCTGATCAAAATGATGGTCCGCGCCAGTCGGCGCCGGCCGCTTGGCCGTGAGGAGTTCCGGGGATCAGCGTGTCGCGCGCGGGGTCGCCGGACATAGCGTCGGCGATGGTTACGTGGTGAACGTCAAGGGTTCTGCCCACCGAGCGCTCGAAATTGGCCTTAGCTTCGTTGAGGTTGGCAAGGGCGCGCAATTCGCTGCCCTGAGCCGAGATGAGGTCCCGCTGAACCAGAATGACGTTGTACACCGTGGAAGCGCCCAGCTCATACTTCTTTTGTTCGTCGCGAAAGGTTTCTTCCTCGAGTTGCCGGGCTTTGATCGCGGCAGCCACCTGGGCCTGGTCCTGCTGCAAAGCGATGAAGTTGTTGCGCACGTCGAGGATGGCGGCGTTCTTGAGCTGCTGCATCTGGGTCTGGGCTTGCTGCTGAGACAGCAGGGCGAGCTGGCTATCAGCCTGGGCCTGGCGGTTGCGCAGGGGAATGGTGACGTTCAGCGCCACCGTGTAGTCGGGAAACTTGCTATGGAACACCTGGCCCAGGGCGTCCCCAAGGCCGCCCGCGTTCTCGCCCACCACGTTGGGCACAGAAGTCGGTGTGAAGAGCGGCACGGTATTCCCGGCTGTGTCAACGACGGAGATCGGGTTGCCATTGGCGTCCACAATGGGCGTGGAGCCCTCGACAATGCGCGGGTTCCCAAACACGGCCCTATCGCCGGCCAAGCCCGTGCTGCTGTACGACCCGGTCACCGTGGCCGTGGGGAGCAAGGCGTTGCGCGTGGTGCGCACGTTGATGTCCGCGTTCTCGAGGGCGATGGCCTCCTGCTGCAATTCCGGCCGCTTACCGAATGCTTCCTTGATCGCGTCCTGGAAGGAAGTCATTTCCACCTGCACGTTCTGCGCCGGCTCGTCCGTGGGAATGATTTCCACCTCGACAAATCGGGGATCGAGCGGATCTTTGGAGATGAGGTTCTTCAGCGTCTGCTGGTCCTGAAGCTCTGTAGTTTGCGCCACGATGAGGCCTTGCTGGTTGGTGGCCAGCGCGGATTCGGCCTGGGTCACGTCCAGCGGGGCCATGGTGCCGATTTCCAGTTGTTTCTTATTGTCTTCGTACAGCTTTTGCGAAACGTCCACGGCCTGCTGCTGGACTTTGACGTTCTCCCGCGCATAGACCAGCTCCCAATAGGCCGTAATCGTGCTGGTCACCGAGGTGATGGCCTGCTGGGTGAATTGCCAGTCCGCGATTTTCCGGTTGTTCTTGGCGATGCGGATGTTGCGCGTGTTCACGAAGAGCCCGAAGCCGTTCAGGAGTTGCTGCGAGACGCTAAGGGCGATGACGGGCTGCACGGAAGGATTGAAAATGTTGGCCGGCGAATTGTTCCAGCTCCTGGTGGTGTCCCAGGAAAGGGACGCGTTCGTGCCCGTCCAGAAGCCCTGGGAAATCCCGAAGTTGTAGGTGGCCGTGTGCGCCTCGATGCTGGATATGGCCGTGGTGCCTACGCCGGCGAGAAATGGGTTGCCGATGGGAATGCTGCGGCGGTCGAGCGAGAGGGTCGAGGTGACGGTGGGATCGAAGCTCAGAAAGGGAATGTTGCCCAAGGCAAAACCCCCTCCGCCGCATCCTCCCCCGCCAAAGGTTTGCGCGGCCCCGCCGCCGTTGGCTCGAAGGATGCTGGTATCCGCGATCCAGGGGCAATAGCGCTGCACGGCGATATCTACGTTATTGGCCAGAGCCAGCTCGATGGTGTCTTGCAGGCTCAGCTCCAGCTTGCCGTCGTGGATCATTTGCAGCAGCCGCTCGGAGTTGGAGAGCGCGAGAGGCGGGATGCGCATCGGGCGGTAGGCGTTGAACAGGTCCGGGAAGGTCTTCGCCCCGTGCGAGAAGTCGTACTTGGCGACTCCAAGCGAAAAGGGGGCCGGCGCCGCTTGGGTTTGGCCCGGCGTGGACTTGGCTTGCTGCTGGTCCTGCGGGAGAGCGGGCGCACCGGTGCTCAGGATCAAAAGCGCGGCCAGCAGGGAGGCCGCCAACTGCCGGGTCACATTTCCATTCATGGTATCTCCTAATCTGTCGAAATCTTGCGCTACTTCCCTTGGTAGATTGGGACTCAATCCTTTTAACGTCCGGTAAGCTCGAATTGTTTCAGGAATCTCGAAATCCCAGGAGCCCGCTGGCGCCGTTCCAGCCGGTTCCGCCCAGGCCAAGGTCCTACGCCCCGCGGCCCCAAGTGAGAAGGCAGCAAATCGGGCTTTTCACCATCAGCCGGAACCGGGCCCGGTTGTAGCTCTCGCTCCAGCGGGCCTGCCAGTCTAACAAGGCCCTCATTTCTTGACAATGCGAGGCCTGGCCGATAGTCTGCTGGCCGCTCCGGGAATCGCGGGGAGCATGGCCCGGGACGGTTCTTTATGATGCGTCAAGAGGATGTTCTAAGGTTGTTTGAGTCCGTTGGCGCCATCCGACGGGGACATTTTGAGCTGACTTCAGGTTTGCACAGCGATAGCTACGTGCAATGCGCCCAAGTGCTGCAATATCCCCGCTATGCGGAGGCCCTGGGCCGGGCGCTGGCGGCGGAATTCCACGATTTGCGGATTGATTGCGTCATCTCGCCGGCCGTGGGCGGAATTGTTTTGGGCCAGGAAGTGGCCCGCGCGCTGTGCATCACCCCCGATTTGCCCGGCATCCGCGCGGTCTTCGGCGAGCGAGACATGCAAGGGGCCATGACCCTGCGGCGCGGCTTCGAGATACAACACGGGGAGTGCGTTCTCGTCGTGGAAGACGTGTGGACCACGGGCGGCTCAACCTTCGAGACCATGCGCGTTGTGGAAGCGGCCGGCGGGCGGGTTATGGGCGTGGGGGCCCTGATTGACCGCAGCGGGGGCCGGATCGAGTTTCCGGTGGCTGCCGAAGCGCTGCTCGAGCTGAAGCTAGAAAGCTACGAACCGGAAGAGTGTCCCCTGTGCCGGCAAGGGAGCCCCGCGGTTCGCCCGGGCAGCCGCCTCTTGCGCAGTTCGCCATAGCCGCGTTCGCGTTTCTCATGCGCAACATCAAGCTGACCTTGGCCTACGATGGGACGGACTTCCACGGCTGGCAGGTCCAACCCGGCAGACCCACCATCCAAGGCGCGGTGGCGGATGTCCTGCGGCGGATTACCCAGGAGAAGGTGATGCTCCATGGCGCCGGGCGCACGGACGCCGGAGTGCACGCCCTCGGCCAAGTGGCGCATTTTACAACTCCCTCGGGCTTATCAGCCGGGGAATTCCAGCGCGCTCTGAACGCCCTGCTACCGCCAGCCATCCGCATCGTTGCCGCGGAGGAAGTGGGCCCCGACTTTCACGCGCGCTGGCAGGCGCTGGCCAAGACGTATCGGTATTGCATTTACCGTGGGCGCGTTGTGCCGCCGACGGAGTGGCGCTATGTTCTGCACTATCCCTTTCCCTTGGACGCAAACGCCATGCGCGAAGCCTGCGCGCTCTATGTTGGCGAGCACGATTTTGCTTCCTTCGCGGCCTCGACTGGCTCGGAAGAAGACGACCGCCAACGCACAACGGCGCGCGAGATTCTGAGCGCCGGGCTTTCGGAGACATCCGGCGGAGAGGAATTGCACTTTACCGTACGGGGAAAATCCTTCCTTCGCTACATGGTGCGCAAAATGGTGGGCACGCTGTTGGACGTGGGGCGCGGCAAGCTGCGGCCTTCGGACATCGCGCAATTGTACGAGCTGCGCGACCGGTCGAAGTCGGGTCCGACACTGCCGGCGCAGGGGCTGTGGCTGGTTTCGGTGGAATACGCCGAGCCTTGGCGCCTTGAGGCCTGAGCGCGAGGCGCTAACTCCAGAAGGGCAGTTAGCATGTTCCGGGTATTCTGGAATGAATCTTGGTGCCAATTACAGAATTCGGCCCGATGGATGCAAAGCGTGAGGGCACGGTAATTCCCAACGGCTCTTTGGCACTCGGGGGGTCACTGCCCAGGGTGGAGCTGGCGAAAGTCATCTCGGGGTTGTCCTCCACGTAGCTGTCTGACATAATGCGACGGTGCGATCGAGGATGCTCCGCGCTGTTGCCGCGCTTGCCCTGTTGATCTGTTTCGTTTGTCCGGCGCTGGAGATGTTTGATCGCTGGGATGACACACTTCAAACGGGGAATGACACAGAGTACACCCTGGTCCTGACGGCATTGTGTGTGGGCGCAGTATGCGCCTTGGCACAACTGATCGTCACGTTCTG
>Ga0187771_10000479_pt1 | contig 24847 bp, 23 predicted proteins | sample 0116_SJ02_MP15_1_FD_133139 | JGI IMG/M metagenome (GOLD analysis project Ga0187771, IMG submission 133139) | Tropical peat soil microbial communities from peatlands in Department of Meta, Colombia - 0116_SJ02_MP15_10_MG | ecosystem: Environmental > Terrestrial > Soil > Wetlands > Peat | place... | reverse complement strand
TAAGACAAGCCCGATTAGGCGAGACATCGTAGATCTTGGCGAACAACGCTATGACAGGTTGCTCTGTCACCTCATCTTCAGAAGCTGTTGCAATGTCTATCACGACTATTTCCCTTTCGCCTTTTCGCCTAAACGCTGTCACGTCGAACAGGTGGCTAGCTCCTGATTTTCCTTTCAGAAACCCTGGAGTTTCAACTTCGTAACCGCAGCTTTCTAGGAATTGTCGAATTGGGTTCGCCATTGTCCAACCTAGCGAGGCTTCTTTGCCTGCCTCTTTGCTTAGAGTATAAGCGTAGACGTCTTTGTACGTGGCGTCTTCGAAAGTAAATGTGAAGTGACAGTTGCGGCAAAAATGCGACGGGACCGGTATGTCGAAGCTTTTCCCGCAGTTATGGCAGACGCACCATATGCCTGCTTTTTTATAATCCAAGTCTGCTTTCGTGAGTTCTTTTTTGCATCTTGGACAGACGAGTTTTCCTCCAGCGCGGAATTTTTCTTCGGTGTCGATGTATCCGCATGGCACGTGTTCTATAAGCGAACTCTTTTCGACGTCGAAAGATTTGCAGTATGGGCAATCGTAGTGCATGGAGATTCTTGCCGAGTTACAGTTTGGGCAGTAAATGGTTCTGTCATAAAGCTCTCTTTTCAAAACGCCAGCGTCGGCTAGGTGCTTCAGAAAATCATCCACAATTGCAGGGTCGCCCACGATCTTCTCGACAGTCTGATACCGATAGCTGCCATCGGGATCGTAAACGGGTTCTAGCTTGGTGATTTCTTCGCTCAGAAACTTGCTAAGCAGAACCTGCACTAAGTGGTCTTTGTAGATTTCTGCCCTTTGTAGCTTCTCTTGCTGAGACATGCAAACCTACCGAGATCGCGTTTGAGTTTTATCGTAAAGTTTATGACTTTTTCTAGCTGAAACGCTACAGTCTAAATGGTTTTTGTTATTAAAGAGTTTTGATAACATCCCATTCATAGCGCAAATTCTGATTGTATATATTTTCTAAACATTGCCCTTCCGTACTTTTTATGTACAGGCCTATCGCTTGCCTCCATAAACAAGTCTGCCAGCAAGTCTTGTTTGTTATTCTTATCCAAGTCAGATGCTGTTTCTTTTTCTGGGCATCATCACTTAAGATAAATACCACTTCTTCGATTATCTTAACCTGAGCCGGGCGGACTCAGGGTTTAGATGACTATGATTGATATTACCTCGTTTTTTGGCGTGACGACGTACATCACCATACTCGTGGAGTTTGCCTTGGGCTTTGGCTTCGGCTATTTCATGGGCAAGTTCGTGAAGGCGTTACTCGGGCTTATCGTGATGGGTATTATCGGCTTGGCGTTGAATTTTACACAGTTTGTCGCTTTGAGCAATACGGTGCTGCAAGAGTTAAACGTGTCCCAATCTCAGTTCATAGCCGTTGTTACCACAATCGTGCTCTTCCTAGGCGTAACTGTCTTGTTACCGATGGTCGTAGGCTTGATTCTAGGGTTCTTAGTTGGAAGCTAAGCGTTAGTCGAGCCTCACTGGAAAACCGCAATACTCGCACTCGATGAATTTGCCCTTTATCTTTTGAGATAAAGGCGCGCCACACTCTGGACACCGCGTAGGAGGCTCTTTAGCCTCACCTTCGCCCTTGGGCATGCTGGCCAAAAACTTGTTCGCTAAGAAATTAATCTCACGGGCCAAAGGGTCACTTTCTATTTGAAATCTCGTCGAGCTAACGCATGAGGCCACCCGCTCCGTTTTGCCTTCCAAAACGCCGTCGATCATGTTAAGCATTGCCTCAGTCAACTGCGAACGCTTCAAGTCAGAGGCTTCTTTGGCAAATGCCCTTGCCACGACGAACTCTCTCCGCTCAGCAAGCTGCAGCGCAGACTTTAGTAATAGCTTGACTGTCTCCTCTTCCTCGTATCCCGTTTCAGCAAGGGCTTTGGAGAGAACCTTTGGATTCCTAGACTTCACAGCCGACTCAACTGCCCTGTCCACATCGCCCGACTCTAAAAAAGACTCAGCAGAAAGCAGAAACTCCCCCGCAGACTCGTAGCAGCGACCAGCGAAATTCAAGAACCGTCTTCGCTTGTGCACATCCTTTTCATGTAAAGCCTTTTCATGATAAGCCTTGGCGGCTTCGGGAAAGTGTCCATCTTTCGCGAGTTTTTCAGGATTCGTCAAATACATCTACCTTGGCTTAGGCAACCCGCAGCGGCTGCATTTGGGCAAGTCTGACGCGTTCAAAGTGGCACATGTAGGACAGACCCAACCCGTGCTCTGTGCAATTTGTATGTCTGGAATGCTCTTTCTGAGCGCCACAAGGCGACTCTTCCACGAAGACGGGTCATGTACACTGAACTCTAATCGTCCAGTGACATCCCTGCCGAAAAACCCTAGTTTGACGATGATAACAAGCTTCTTGCTGAGGCCTTCGACCATAACGTCCGAGATGCCCTCTAACTGCATGTCAACTGATGTATGAGGCTTTTTCTCCAGCCCGCGTGGCTCGTGTTCAAAAATCAACCTTCTATTGGTGAGCGTCAAGTAACCGTGCGTGTTATAAAATTTCGTGTGCTCGCCCGCCAGCACTTCCTCCCCGGGCTTGAAAATGGGCACTTTGTCTCACTTCCGCAATTCAATTCCGCAGTCAGGGCACGCGGGCTTCTTAAACACAAAACCTACCTTTGGACAACACGCTTGGCAATATACTTTCTGGCATCGCGGACACTGCCACGCCGTGGGCTTCAGGAAACTTCCGACCTCGCGTCCACATTTGGCACAGAAGCCTCTTACCATTGAGTGTTCACCAAGCCTAATTCGCGTTTGGCCGATATGAAACTTACTCACGCAAGCCCTTTAATACCACGCGTAGGAATAGCACAATGTATGCGCAAACAAGAAAAATACATCATATGGCCTGTCTACTTCGACCAGAACAAAACACGAGGTCAGGGAAGAAGAATTTCAAAAAACCAAGCCCAGCCAACGCCTAGGCTAGAGGAAATACAGAAAGCTGCCCAAAAGCTAGGTTTACAACCAGAAATCAAGCCAGAATTAGCTCATCCTGCCCAGCCGTGGCAAAAAACTGGAATGCTACTCGTGAGCAGGAAAGGTTCTAAGCAGGAGACGCTGCGAAAGATCACGAGAGAAATTGCCACACAACGCGCACAGCAGTCAGGTTGACTACTCGTTTTCTGCTTTTTCCTTAACCAAAACCGCGTTGATTAAACCGTCCTGTCCAGGACGCGAAGTCACTTTTGCCAAGCCTGAACTGGTTACGATGATCGTGCCTTTCGTGATTACTCCGCGGCGATTGTAATCCACGTTTGCTGGGTTGCGTACAACTCTTGTAATCTCTGCTTTCTCTGTCTTGCCCGTCTCGGGATTCGTGACGCAGGCGTTCTTTTCCTTGACAACGCGCACTTTGAAGTTGCCGCCGCGTCTTCTGACAATCTTTCTTTTAGGCTCGCCTAGAAGTGTCTCAGTGGGAAAGCCACCGCGTTCAAAGCGTCTTTTCATGCGGTAAGCTCGCTTTTTCCCGCCAGAGGGCTTTCTCTTGTGCAAATCGCCGTGCCAAACAGACACTGTTATGCGCTCCTATTTCAAATATGACATGCACACTACGGAAAATGCTAATATAAGCTTATTGCCGAGGCCAAAGGAAGCGAAAAGCGGCGGGCCACAGAGAATCGACGTCAGGTGCACACAAAGCCCAGCAATCCCCCTTACTCGTATCCGCACCCCCTCGAGCGCCAAACGTCCAAGCTTAGGTTGCTCCCTCCCGGATCTGGCCAGGTTCGCCTGATAGACATGGAAACAGTCTTCCTACGAAGGTTGCTCCACGACCGCCGGCCCCGAGGGACGGATATTCATGGTCGAAGGATCAAGGGCTAAATGCTCTTTAACGCCTCGTCTCCGCTTTCGGCCCATCATATAGAGGGTTTATGGTCCGAGCCTTTTGGGCTCGTCAGGGGACCTCTATCCCCCCGCCTAAGACCCGCCGCAAAGACAAAAGTGTCCACAGAAGTATAAAACTTTACTAATACCGCTCCTGTTTGCTAAAAACATAAATCTGCCCTTTGCAGACATCATGGAAGGCCACCGAATGCTTCTCATAAGAAAGAGAGAAGACAAATGCAAAGCAGATTTGAAGAAACAGTCAACGAAGTCGTCAATGATACGCTAAACGAGATCTTCTCGGAAACAGCAACCAGAATAATCTATAGACACCTAGAAATGACCTATCAGCTCAAACCTGAAGAAGTGGCCAAATACATAGACGTCTTCAAAGAAGGCCTAGAAGAATTTCTCTCCACGGGCGCACTCGCTATAGAGATCATAATAGTAAAGAGACTCTACAGCCAGTTCAGAGTGAAGTTTGAGAACAGAGAAGACTGGACTTTCGCTGATTACTTGAAAGACTTGAAACAAAAAGTTAAGAGCAAGTAAAATCTCGACGATTCGTCGTGTCCAAAACCTTTATGCAAACGCACTGCACACATAATGGTGCCGATGACGAAACCCTGAGCTCTGAAACAAAGATGACGTAAAATCCTGGGGTATCTGAGGTACAAAGACTCTTTACTAGCCAAAGGTGGGAGTGCCACGATCGGCCCTATGAGTGGTCTATAATCTTATTCCATCGTGAGTTCGATTGCTACGCTTGATCTCTTTAGATAGTTCAGAAAAGTTCAGACGCCATTTCGCCTATCTCTTTGAGAAAAGCTTCATCCTCATCGGTGAATGGAGAATAAGCATGGGAATCTATATCCAGTTCACCGACGATTTTGTCTTTTTTAAGAATAGGCGAAACAATTTCTGACCTCACGTTTGGGTTGCAAGAAAGGTAGTTAGCTTCTTTTAGCACGTCCTGTGCGATGAACGTTTTTCCAAGTTTGGCCGCTTGACCACATACGCCCCTTCCGAACGGTATCCTTACGTGCTCTGTGGGCTGTCCCTCGAAGGGGCCAAGAAAGAGTTCATTTTGTCTCTTTGGGTTCACAATGTAGAAACCTACCCAATCATAATAAGATACATTGTTTCTAAGCAGTTTGCAGATACCTTTCAGTTTCTCATCTCTGCTTAACTGGCTTCTCAATACCTTGTCTATTTTCTCTGAAAGCGACCTAAACAGAGCACTCTTTTCCATCGTGCAATCACCTTTTATAGATCCCTTTTGGCACTTCAATAAGGCACAAATCGTCAGATAAACGTTAGCCTGCACTTCCTCAACTTACTCAAGTAACGCCGTGCGTGCTCCAGCATTCTTTTTTGCTTTCAGTGTGGTGGGGCAATGTTTTTTGGACGTTCTCTTGGCGCCTTGCTAGGCTTGTCTGTGCGTGTAAAGCCTACCTTCTCGGTTTAATATATGATCCAAATCCCTAAACCAAAACCCAAACCCGCGTAAAGCGCGCGCGAGAGAGGCAGAGAGAAGGCGCGCACACTATATAAATACATAAGCATTCCTTATGCTTAGGACGCGCACGCCTTGCCTTTTAAATAGGTTAGACGTAGACTGTGTTTTCTACTTTGTCTGAGGTTTCCTCATGTTGCCAAGTAGTATCTACGCTACCTGAAGAGCCCTCAGGTTGACGTGAATCAAGTACGGGATTGTCCATTCCTTCAATATTTTTGATTTGAGCCGGCCTCAAACCCCAGCAAGTCAATTGTTGGGCCTGTCCAACCGCGACCAAAGCAAACGGCAACAGAGCAATACTAATCGCAATGAGGAGAAGCTTCCAAGATTTCATCCTTCTATATCACTAAAACGAACCAGCCACGTTCAATTATATAAACCCTGTTGAAAAAACCCGAATCTAGCTTGCTTAACAAGCCAGAGCATATCTAATTAATTAGATACACTTTTTCCAGCCTTTCAACAACAACGTGTCTTAACGCGCGCGTCCAAATAGTAGCCATAAGTTAAAATATGTGTCATGTCTGACCTATGCTGATGGAGCACGCTTGGCGAACCTGACAAGCAAGTATAAAATGAACACTATGCTGGTTATGAAGAAACTCGTAGGATACGGTTCGTAATATGCAATGAAGAGTCCTAGCCATGTTGCCATTAACGCGATAACTATGGAGATTGCCACAGCGCGTTGCGGTCTTTTTGTTAATCTCTGTGCAGTTGCGGCTGGCGTAACCATTAATGAGAAGATAAGAAGGACGCCGACTACTTGAACGGCAATCGATGTCGCAACTGCCACTAAAAGCATGAAAATTATGCCTAGCAAAAGCGTCGGCAATCCCTTTGCTTCTGCAACGTCTTCATCAAGCGACGCGAACAGAAGGGGACGATACACGACTGCGATTGCGGTCAAAATTATCAGGCCGACGATTAGTGTCAACAGCACGTCGCTAGGGCTGACGCCTACTATGTCTCCGAACAAGATGGAATACACCTCGGTCGCATAGCCTGGATAAAGGCCAATGAATAGCACTCCCAAGCCGAGCATGAACGCGAGAACCGCTCCAATTTCAACATCTCGGTGCGAGGCCCTTTGACCGAGTATGGCTATTCCGAATCCGCCGATGCTTGTAAACAGCAAGAGACCGAAAACAGGATTGATTTCCAGTAGCGCAGCGCCTGCTGCTCCGGCAAAGCCGATATGTGAAAGAGCATGTGCTGCAAACGACGAGCGTCGCAAGACGACAAAGTAGCCCACGATGCCAGCAATAATAGCAACTATTGTTCCGGCTTCAAAGGCGTGCTGAAAATATCGGTACCCAAACATCTGTTGCAGGTCGGTTAGTAAATTAGTTAGTAAATTAATGCTAAAGCCCATACTGTTCGTTCCTATGATGATCTTCAGTGCCTGTACCTATAATCGCAACGTTGCCTTTGGAATCTCGCAGAACTTCAACTTGAACCTCGTATAAGGCCGTGAGACGCTCTGAGGTCAGGACTTCTTTCGGCTTCCCTGTTGCCACTTTGCCGTTGGCGATATAGATCACGTTGTCGAGAAACGGTAAGAGAGGATTAATGTCGTGAGCTACCAGGAATGCCGTTACGTTACGCGTCCGGATTATATTATTGACAAGTTGCACCAATTCCTTTGCGCGTCTGATGTCAAGGTTTGACAAGGGTTCATCAAGCAATAATATTTGAGGGTTGCTTACCAACGCTTCAGCTAGAAATATCCTCTGCAATTCACCACCTGACAAAGCACCGAGAGATCGATGCGCCAACTCTTCAGCTCCGACCGCTTGCAGCGTGTCAAGAGCGATTTTGCGATCATTTCTGGAGATTGAGCTAAAACCCCACTGTTTGCCGGAAATGGCTAGTCGCACTAATTCCAGGCATTCTATGTTCGTTTCGCTGTCGATTGCGTGCCGCTGAGGCACATAACCAATCTGTGGGTTGCCACGCTTGGGACGAGTGTTAAATATCCTAATAGTGCCGCTGATGGGTTGTTGCAATCCAAGAAGCAAACGAAATAAAGTGGTCTTTCCTGCCCCGTTAGGGCCGATGACCGCCACAAACTCGCCACGATCAATGGTAAAATTGGCGTCTTGCCAGACTATCTTGTCTCGGTAGCCGGCTACAACGTTTTCAGCTGTAACTAATCTAGAATAGGTCGCAACTGCAATAGCCTCGGCTTGAGTTGCGTTCATTAGGCATCACTGTTACTGCTGGAGTTTTTTTGTGTTAAGTGCGTTTTGAAGGACTATCAGTTCTGCATTCATCCATTCTTGGAATGAAACGTCTTGCGGTTGTATGGTTTCTGTTATGGGAACGACTGTAACGTTGTGTTCCTTGGCAATTGATATCATACTAGACGTGATTGGCGTCGATGTTTGATTGTTGTAGACCAGCACGCTTACGTTTCCGCTCTCAAGTTGCTGCGTAAATTGCCTTATGCTTAACTGTGATGGTTCATTTCCTTCAGCAACAGCTTCCATAAACGCGGGAGGAGAGACGAGGTCTAGACCCGTTGCGTTTGCTAGATACACAAAAATGCTCTCTGTGGAAGCTACTTCCGTGCCCGCGAAGTGCTGTCTGATGTCATCAATTTGCTCGTTATATGCTCCAAGCGATGCATTCAGATTAACATACTGCTGCTTATAATACGCCGAATTGGCAGGGTCAAGAGAAACAAGATCCGAATACATCTGGTGCACGGTTTCATTCACGTATAAGGGGTAGTACCAGAAATGAGGATTGTCACCCGTTTTCTTTCCAAGGAGATTCGCTACGTTTAGTGTATTTTGATTTGGATTGCCGTCCGCCGAGATAAGTTGGAGAGCCCAGTCGTCGTATCCCGCCCCGTTTATGACGACGTATCTTGCATTTGCGATTGCACGAGCGTCCGCCTGGTTGCTTTCATATTCGTGTGGATCAGCGTTAGGATCCGTGACTATGCTTAGTACTTGAACGTGCGTTCCTCCGAGCTGGGACGTCAGATTGCCCCAAAAGTTTTCAGCGGCAACTATTTGCATCTTTGAACTCGAATTTTGCGTCGAACTTAGACCGAATATGGATCCATTTGAGATATATAATCCGACGAATATTCCCGTAATCAAGACGGCTACAATGAGAACTGCAATAGCTACTTTGGAGATTTTCCTCATGAACTCACCTTTACTGAGTTTAGGGATATAGGATGCGTATTATTAAGTTTTCGCCATTTTTTAATAATTACTGGGCTAGAACACATGTTTTCTTAATAATTCCATCATTTTTCTTCTCTCATATCTAATATGTGCACAAAATAAGTTCGTCTCTTCATTGGAATGGGCTCCTTTCGAAAGAGTTTTTCACGATCACACAATCTGCCAACAGGAAAGATGGTCAAACTTTATTACGAAAGATTGTTAAGTCATGCTAAGAGTGTCTGGTGACCAGGTATGAGCATAATAAGCATTTCACTGCCAAAAGAATTGCTCAAGGAGTTGGATGCAATCCTTGGAGAAGAAAGATACGCAACAAGGTCTGAGGTGCTCAGGCAGGCTGTTAGGACGTACGTTTCAGAATATAAAGAGCTTGAGAAGATTAAGGGTAGCGTTATTGCCACAATAACCGTTCTTTACGAAAAGACGGAGAAAAACGAGGAGTTGTTTCGGTTACAACACGAATTCAGCGATATGATCGCCGCGTACCTCCATTCGCATCTAACGGAAAAGAGTTGTCTTGAGATCATGGTGGTAAAAGGCCCTTCCAAACGTCTGAAGAGTCTCATAGATGGTCTCAAAGCCAACAAGCCAGTGAAACAAATAAAGTTCTTCATCATGTCCATGAATGAGGTATAACGTCTTAGCGCGCGCTTTGGTTGCCATGCGCTTGGGTGCACGAAGGAAAGCATAAATAATCTTGCTTATTACAAGCCCATTGATCGTTATGTCACAGAACGAGAGTGAGTTCCATAAGAAAACTGCAAAAAAATGTTTCAATGAAGCTTGGGATTATCTAGATAAGAAAAACAGAACCGCTGATGACGAGCAACAGATGCTGCATTTGGCCCACGCGTCACGTTACCATTGGAGTTTCGTTGGCAATGCTAGAAACTTTGCGGTTGGAGACTGGCAGCTTTCTCGAGTCTATGCTGCACTTAATGAGCCTAGTCTTGCCCTTCATTTCGCCAAATCAGCTCTAGAAATTACTCAGAAGAACAACCTTTCGGACAACTTGCCTTCAGCATATGAAGGTATGGCTAGAGCGTATGCCGTTGCTAAGGAAAAACGATCTGCGATGGACTACATTAAGAAAGCTCGTGAAGCGCTGGACAAGACTCAGATGAGCAAAGAAGACAAAAAAGTATACGCTGATCAGATTGACGAAACCGAAGCACTCTTAAAATGACAGCGCAGAGCCTTAACTAGCTGCTCGCAATGCTTGCTTAGGGACGAGGTTTGGTGTTCTCTGCTTTAGCTGGAATGAACATCAGTGACATAGAATTCACGCAGTGCCTTGTGTCTTTGTCTGTAAAGCCTTCTCCGACGAACATGTGACCCAGGTGCGCTCCGCAGTTGGCACAGATAATCTCGGTGCGCACTCCATCGGGGTCGGGAACCCTCTTCACGGCGCTCGGAATTTCATCGTCGAAGCTAGGCCATCCGCAGCCTGCCTCGAATTTGCTCTCAGAACGGAAAAGCGGTGCATTGCACCTTCTGCATGCGTAGATGCCCCGTAGCCAAAAATTGTTATACTTGCCACTGAAAGGCGGCTCAGTGGCCTTTTGAACGATTACATTTTCTTCCTCTTTTGTCAGTTTATTATACCCCATTTCTTTCACTCCGGTCCCTTTTAGAGTATAAGGGGGATGCCACTTTACATTAAACAAGGAAACGGCATAGAATATAAATCACTTCGTCTCTGTTCCCAGAGATTGCTTATTTTGACGAATCACTTGTTTAGCAGGGAAGCCCAGTTTGGTGTGCGAGGGATAAAACTTTACTCTAACCCAACCCACACAGGTATTAGCTTCCGAGCCTAAGAAGATTAAGGACTATTCCATCTATTATTATGGAGACTCCCAATGCGTCTAGAAGAAACTGTGCTGGCGTGCGCTTAAATGGCGCCGGGAATGGGATTTTGGCACGAATTTACTAGTAAAACACAATCTGCTATTACATATTGTTCACAAGTCCTTGCGCGAATTACGATTTCAACTAGTCTGCTTCGACAAAAAACTAGAATGATTTTGCGTACGCCGAGTCGTATCATAAATTCTTATTCTCGTAAGAGAATGGAGATGCCTTAATCCCAACCATTCATTCTACCTGAGTAGAGTTTTGTTCTAGAATTTAGTTTGGCAAATCTTATATGTAGACTGCAAAGAAAGTAATGCCACGCGTTAGTCCTTGGAGAAGGGGAGTTATGCAAAAGAAAGCAATTGCGGCGACTTTTCTTATAGCTTTAATGCTTGTTGGAAATCTGTTCTTGAACATAAGAGTACCCATGGGCGAAGCAGCCTCACCAGCTGGGATTTACGTCGCAATAACCAAAGGCCTCATGTACTTAGCTTCTATACAAAAACCAGACGGAAGTTGGCCAGGACCTTATGGTGAAGACGCTATTGCAACTACAGCTATGGCAGTTCTAGCTTTAGAAAACGCTCATCATCTGCCTGACAACGCTTCAGATCCTTACCACACAATCGTTGCAAACGGACTACATTACCTTCTGAGTCAAGCCCAAGTTCAGGTTATAGGTCCAAGACCAGCGGGCAATCCAGACACGAATGGAAATGGAATAGGCATCTATTTCGACGACTTTATCGATGGTAGTGTTTCATGCTACGAGACTCCAATGGTGCTGATGGCACTCGTGGCATCGCAGAACGCTTCGAGAGTCGCGACCACTGGGCCCGTGAACGTGACTGGCCGCAGTTACCACGACATCGTGACTGATATAGTGGATTGGCTTGCATGGTCACAGAATGATAACACGACCGGAATATACGAAGGTGGGTGGAGGTACCATCCATTCTATGGCTCAAGTGACATGTCAGTTACGCAATGGGCAGTGCTTGGGCTTTTGACTGCAGAGTTGTGGAATATAAATGGGCCTAGTTGGGTCCAAAAAGAACTGGCTAAGTGGCTTGCTGTAGATCAAGATCTTTCTGGCAACTCTGCTTCAAACTACTTCTATGGCTGTTTTTACTATGAACCCAACAACCAGCTTGATGATGTCGCCGATTCAGCAGCGGGCATTCTGGGCTTAACCTACTGTGGCGTAAATAGTACTGATCCTAGAATTGTTGCTGCTGAAGGCTACATAACGAGAGATTGGTATACTACACAGGGTACCGGAGGCTGGCGTAACAATTTTGGCGACTTTTACGTGATGTACAGCATCATGAAGACGATGGAATTAACGCTTCCCTTTCCGACGAAATACATAGAGAACTACGCAGGCGCTCCCACAATTGAATGGTACAATGGAACCAATCAGTACGCAGACTGGCTGATAGCAAACCAACACTCAGATGGATCTTGGCTTGGAACAAACAATCCCGAGGAGGGTTCAACCGGCCAGAATCTGGATACTGCATGGGGAGTACTAATTCTTGAGCACATCCCAGTTGTCGTGAAATACCCGCTCATGGTTCAGGTGATCGACGCTTACAATGGAAACCCTATCGCTGCAGCCAACGTATCGGCAGTCGGTCCTGAGAACCAGTCAGAAATCACCAATATTGATGGCCTTGTGTTCTTCAATGAATCCCAAGCGGGCAGCTACCTGATTTCAGCTTCAAAGGTAAGGTACATCACTGCTGAAAAGAAAGTGGATCTGACTCAAACTGAATACGTAACGATAGAGCTGGCTCAAACAGGACCTTTCAAATTGAAAGTGAGCGTCGTAAACTCATGTAATCAGCCCATAAGGAACGCTCTAGTTAAAGTGGCCAACACTACGGCCAATACTACGGCCGTCTCAGACACTTCTGGTGTCGCGTCGTTTAACTTGCCACGCGGGTTCTATACTGTAACTGCTTCACACTCGTTTTACGAGCAGTCATCAAGCGTACTCGATTTGACTGCAAATGAGAGTATTACGCTGACTCTGGGATTTCCATATGTTTTCAAGGGGCAAATCGCCAAAGCGAACATGATAATAAATGCTACAAGTTCAGGTTACGGCATCCGACTCTTGAATAATCTAACGTCTTCTTCGATGGATGTCTTCTTTGAGTGGGACTATATGGGAACTATACCGGCTGGGAGTTGGCAGACTTTCAATTTCAATCATCTACCCAATCTCATAGTGGAAGCAGCATCCGGAGGAAGCCCCGATTATCCGAATGCTTGGTACGCGAACCCAGTTCCGATACAGCTTCCTCCTATCAATGGTACCGAGGGTGCCTTCCTTCCTGAGCCTGTGCCGTATGTTGCTACCAGCATTTTTGTTAATCCGTACCCTCCTGTTTACGGGGAAAACGTAACAATCGGCGTAACGTTACACAATCCTCTCAACCACCCGCTTCACATTAGCCGAGTCGACTTTCAATTGTCCGGCCTCACGGTTGGTGGCTATTTTTCCAGCATCGGCTTCATAAACAACGTGACTTTGCAGGTGAATGAAATTTCCGACTTTAGCATTGTTTGGTTGGCAAATGTCAGCGGACATCACTGCGTCAGAGTCGTTTTGACTTACTCGCCTAACTCCCAAACTGCCCAGAGGAACTTGGACATAGAGAACAATGTGATCGCAGGAGGGGTAGGCCAGGTTTCGTTCACGTTAACGAATCCTTCTCAAACGTCCCAACAGATGGTTATAAGAGCAAATGAGACGCTTCCAATCGGATGGAAAGCGACACTTGAAATAAACGATGCCCCGTGCGATATGTCACATGATATATTCCTAAACATGACTGCGGGAGAAGTTGCCAATGCCCTTCTCACGATAGAATCTAACAGCACTGCTCCTGGAGAAGGGATCGTAGACATCAAAGGCTACATGAATGGCGCATCGATAGGCGGAATTCGAAAGATAATGCAAACTGCTCCCCCATCTGCACTCGCTGTCATAGTTACGGCGGGAAACGGCGGAAGTGTTACAGTCCACTCTTCGGCAATCAATAGCGGCGTCCCAGTTACGGTCAACGGTGGTAACACAGAGAGCTGGAGTGTAATGGTAGGATCGTACGTTCAACTCAATGCCACCCCAAGCCAAGGATATCTATTCACTTCGTGGAATCTGACAAATGGGATGGTAGGACCCAATGGTGTAGCTTTGAACGCTTCGTCGCCTACTATAACCGCGTTTATTACTGGTGTCAGTAGTTTTCAAGCCAACTTTAAGAAGCCGAGACAGCTAACCACCACGGTTGTAGCCTTCTCTGCGAACCCGATCGCTGTCGGCGCTCATGTCACATGTACGGCAATAGTGTCTGGACTCAACCCTGTGGGAACAGTTACTTGGAGTACGAGCAGCACTACTGGTTACTTCAGTCAATCCGCGTGCGTCCTTTACTTAGGAAAATGCTCGACCACATACACTGACATTAGCCCCGGCGTTGCTACTATCACGGCAAGCTATAGTGGAGATGCAAACAATTCTCCAAGTAGTGGGAGCGCCAGTCTGAGCGTAGGCGGACCTACGATCCAAATAGCATTCTTTGATGATTTCCGCAAGGACAAAGCGCTGAACACGGGATTGTGGGGAATTGATTCAGCCGTACTCTCAGCAGTAGCTGAAAAGGAAGGCGCCTATTTTGCTGAGGGCGTTGCACTCAAGGCACCTGAGCTCCCTATTGCCTTCTCGTCTTCCGGTATGGCTTGGTCAGCAAGCGGCGTTGCGGCGCTTTCAGGGTTAACGACACAAGCTGCGTTCACGCCTCCTTTTACGCTTCAGGCAAACGTGACCTTGACGAGCGCGATTGGCGGAAACCCAGTAGTCTTGTACCTGTCAAACGAGAACGCTACAACCCTGTTCGCCGTCTACTTGGGAAACAGCATTTGGATATCCGATCAGGCAGCAACTCCGTACCAGGGACCTGGTATAAATGAAAACACGATGTATACTGTAACGTTGAATGTCTCCATCTCTGAAGTGACCGTCACGCTGACAAGCACAAGTCAAATCTTCACTTACACAGCTCCGTTAACACAATCAGGCGACTACGCCTTGTACGCCTCTATTGGAAGCTTCGCGGGTCAAGTTCCTGGAGAGGCTGGACGTAGTACCTACAGCGATAGCTCAGCGTACGCTTCGCTCATGATAAGCAGCACCCATCTTCACGACCTGATTGTTCACGTAGATGCTTCGATTGGCGGCAACTCATCGCCCAAGCCCTCTACGGGCGCGTTAGTGGAGGTAACAAATCGCATCACTCAACAAACTTTCACGGACTTTACTGATTCATCGGGTGATTGTGTCTTCACAAGTCTTGTTACAGGTGGCTATTTAGTCGGTGCAAACCAATCTGGTACAGTTAATGGCTTCCCTGCACACCCGTTTAATTCCACGTCTATCCTGATTGGAAATCCATCCGACCCCTCGCGTGTAAGCCTCAACACCACGCTTGATATATTAACTCCTCCGCTCGAGCCACTTTCTGTGACGCTGTCTCCGACCTCGACGGTCGGCATCTTTCCATTGTCAGTTAACTTCACGGCTACTCCTGGAGGCTATGTGGAAAATTACACGGTGACATGGTTTATTAACGGAACACAGGTCATCGTTGAAGGTATGCCTCTGCAAGGTGAGATCGTGGATATCAACAACTTCACAAAACCTGGTCATTACCTTGTGTCAGCACAAGTGGCTTCTCAGGGAAAATGGTTCGGGGTGCCTGAACCATTGGAAACCAGCTTGAGCTCAGAGGTGAGTGTTATTGCCAAAAACGCTGTGTGTTTTGCTAAGATATCGCCTATAAACGATCAGGGGTTAATTCAGCTGAATTACAACGACACTTATCAGGGACAAATATTCTTTGATGGCAACGACGTGTACTTGAACACCACGGTGAAGAACGAACTTGCAGCAGTAGATATCCCCGACGTGATCCAAACGATTCTGGGAATCTCTTGTCCGTATTTCGGGATTGATTTCTCAGATAGCACGCGCACTTCCACCGTGTCAACAAATCAGGTTGAGCAGCCTTATGCAACTTCAGATGTCTATTCGGTTATGCCTCAAGGAACACCTACGAATTACAAGAGCCTAACTAACTACGATTTCTTTACAACGCTCAATCCTTCAAATGGCTGGGCGCTTCTCTATAATGGCGTGACTGTGTTTCTTGCGGCCTTAGGTGTAATCAGTTCGCTTCCCACTCAGGATAAAGACACGCTCCTTAAAATTCTACAAGACGCGTTGGTAACAGCACTCGATGAGAAGGGAACATTTCTCAGTCTTGATATTATGAGGTTGGGAGCAATCGAAGTTTTGAAGAACCTTGTAGATTTCATAACTCATAATTTCCAAACGCTTGAGCAATCGCTCATAACATTGTTGAGAGACCTCGGTCTTGATATAATAGTCGACGTCATTGCAAGTTTGACTGGTGCGGCATTGTTCCGAGCCGTATTAGACTTTACCTGGGATCTTTGTACAGTGATTGGTGCCATAGTCAGAGCTGCACTTACCACAAGCAATGTCCAAGAGTTTACTTTCGCAAATGTCGTCCCGGGCGAAGTAATCACAGTCGATCCTGACGGTGTCCTTCCTTTTGTGACTCTATCTGGCTCGAACATGTTAGCCGGCTGGCAAGGAAACTGGATCGGGCCGTCAGGCGCTTTTATCCACTCAGCTATAGTTGATGGGATGTACTCATTTGCTGTGCCATACGGCAACTACACGCTTGAAATCGCGACACCCCCAGGAGTTTCAGATATGAACTACAATATTTCCATCGCCATAAATGGCGTGACCCAGATGCTTAATGGAACGGTTCGCGCCGGAAGTCCACTGGAGTACACTATCACCTACGAGAACGGTTCAATCACAGCGCAAATGTGCGCAAGATCGATGTTGCGGGAGGCTCTTTACGAGTTGCAGTCTCTTTTGCCGACTGGAAGTCGGCAAGCGAACAAAAGAATATGTGACGCTATTCAACACCTAAACGAGAGCTTGGAAAGCAATCTTTGGGTGGACGATTCCCACCTAAACCCGAAGCATGGGACCAAAGTGTTCGATGAGGACGATGACGCCGTCGCCAACCTCGAAGAGATCCTTCAGGACCACAAGGTAGCACAAGCCGTCAGAGACAAAGCCCTCGCCATTATTAAGGAGCTAGCCGAGGCTGACGGGTTACTCGCAGACACCGCGATCAAGGACGCAAAAGCATTAGGATCAACCGACCCTAGAGTCGTCCACGAGATTACGGAAGCGGAAAAAGAATTCTCCGAAGCAATGAAAGATTTTGCGAAAGGACACTACCTTGACGCCATAGAAGACTTTAAAGAGGCCTGGACTCATGCCGAACGCGCACTAGCGTACGCCCAATATGCACTAGTAGCGCGCATGTGTGTTCCGAAGTTGGTTAAAAATGGTTTTTATTCTTCTTGAGAGAGAGAAAGTGATCTTGAACTTACCAGCTTCCCGAGTTTTTTCATGGGCGATTCTTACTCTCAGATGCAAAAGCTGAATTTTGACCATTTTTAGCCATTTTCGGAACAGTCATGCGCGCATGCTTGGTTCAAAATTCCTCTAAGATGGGGTTTAATTCTTCTTTTGCTTGAGTGACATGCAATTTCGGGAGTGTTAGGCATCGTAAATCATGGAAGTTTATGATCGTTAGCTTCGGCTTGACATTCCAGATGCTGCAGCACGCCTGCGGATTTGAAAAATCTGACAAGAGATTACGTCCAAGGGTGAATACGCGCCTCAAAACTAGCCCCGATCGGCAAAAAGAGAATAAAGACCATTTTTAATTATTTTTGAACCAAGCATGTGCACTTGCCGAAATACTTCAACATGTGATTTCGGGATAAAGGAGCACGTTAACGATGCGTTGTGAACGTGCGTCCGCGTTTACGCCTACGTCTGTCGAATGCTGTAATAATCATTAAGAAGACTATAGATGCCAGAATACTAAGGCCCATGAGTACTCCTAGGAAGATGGGTATTGTGCTCCACGTTGCGGTTTCAGAAACAGGGCCGTCCATGGTCACAATTGCAGGGTTAGACTTGCCTGTACAGCTTCCAGCACCTTTCCCGATCCACCCACACCATAAGTAGCATTCGGCGGCATTTGCTAGTGGTGCAGTCGCAGAAATTGTTACTTCAGAATTTGCGTCGAACCAGCCTGAGCCTGGACTGGTAGCGCCCACGTTGGTTTTCATCGTTAAATAGTATTGGGTTTTGAAGGTTATGCTCTGCGTCGTCTGAGCGGGAATGCTCATGGACCCAGCCGTCGGGGAGGCTATGTATCGAACTCCCACACCACCAAGCACCAGTGTACCCACGCTATACTGGTAGATTCCTGAAGAAATGTTGCTGAACGAAATTACTGAGGTTGCCGAAGACTGCATCACCCCGTCTAAAGTCACCATCCAATTCGTCCCATAAGGCAGACCCATCTCAGTAAAGTTAACTTCAAACGTGGGTGGTATTGGCTGTAGACTTATGGTGAAGGCTGTGTTGTTGGTCACAGAAACATTCTGGAGTGCAGATTGGAAATATCCTTTCATGCTGGCATTAACTTGATAGTTTCCCCCTTGAACGCTGTTGAATATGATTTCTCCGTTACTTCCTGTATTGCCAGGGAAGGTTGCTGGTCCAGTGGCTAAGACAGCTGCACCTGCAAGTGGGTGCATGGAGACTGCGTCAACCACTGTAACCGTAAGCGTGTATGTTAGTGGAGTAAGCTTTATCGTGATCTCCGTGTTGTTAGTGAGGCTTACGATCTTCCATGCCGAAGCGTAGCCTGGCCTAGAAGCGGATACGTTATAGCTTCCTGCAAGGGTTTTGTTGAAAACCACCATCCCGTTAACATCAGTAGTTCCGTTTCGATTCTTTTGACCGACAGCAATTACAACAGCTCCAGAAACAGGCCCCTCACTGTAGGCATTCATGACCTGCACCGTAAGCGTGTACTTCACGACAACTGGAACATATTCAAGTATAAGCGTTCCCCAAGCAGTGCCAAGATCATTGTTTATGTCCTCTGCCCAATTCACCCAGTTATTCCAATGCCCATCTGCGCTCTGATTAGCGACGAGGGAGTCTGCGTACTGCGCTGTCCCATTGTACCATTCAACTCCATTTTTGCCCGAATAGTTTGCGATGAACTGTATCGGTGTGGGCGTCGTTAATCTGCACGCTTTCATCACGGCGTACATATCGTATAGGCAACCTATATTCCAGTTCCATCCATAATCATCTCCATTAGGACAAACGCCATTCGGGCTCCAGTCTTTGTTTAGGTATCCCTCAGCAGCTATGATTCTGGGGTCAGTATCATTTGCGCCGCAATAAGTCAGTTCCAAGATTCCCGCGGCCGTATCAGCAGGCGTATCGAGCCCGCGCCCAGGTTGGTAGTCGAATGCGCCATACGCACTCGCGCCGTACGTAGAGCTTGAGTTGAGAGTTTGCATTTCGGCGGTCCACTTGAGCAGTTCGGTCTGAACCCAGCTAGGCGCCTTAATACCAGATAGGTTAGCCGCCATCAAGCCGAGAACCGGCCACTGAGATACGGAATTGTCAGAGTCGCCTTCTTGGGGTTGATATCTCCACCCGCCCTCAAACTGACTATCGTGGGCATCTCGCAATACGGTTGCGTTGCTGTTCTGAGCCCAAGCTATCCAATCCACTATGTCCTGTACTAGAGCGTGGTACGTACGGATGCCCAACGGTCCAGGAATCGTGACATTTGTTGGCGAGTTAGAGGCTACTACAGCCATAAGCACCATTGGAGTCTCGTAGACCGGTTGACCATCTCCATACCAAGCTACCCCGATTCCGGTTCCACTTACGTCAGGGTCACCTGCACAAGTGGTAGGCCAATTACTCAGCGACACGTTCTCTCCCTGTGAAAAGAGCCAATTTAATCCTTTTTGGACTGTACCGCTGTATGGGTCCGTTTTATTCCAACCATAGTGACTGTTGGGTGCGTTTTCGAAGGCTAACACTGCCATTGCCGTAGACGCGACTGGATCGTCGCCTGAGCCCCATTCTCCGTTTGAAGACTGATAACGACTGAGGTACGCAAGACCTTTTTGAATCGCGTTGTTTATGCTTAACTGAGATGTCCCATATCCCACAGGTAATTTCAAAGCAGAAAATGTCGTTCCTATTAGCAACGAGACTAGCAGAAGATGCCCAAACGTTTTTTTCATGCTCTCAGTTCCCACTCCTTTCAAGCCCGATGCACCAACATGCACTCTAATCCAGAGCATACGCTATGATCTAGTTTGCTCGAGTCTTATTGTTAAAGCTTTTGAAATTCTTTTCTATAAGTAAGTTCTATATCGCGCGCCAGCGCGCATCAAAATCGGCAGTACAAAACAAGTAGACTTCCGTTTAGAGAAGGAAACCATTTACCTCGATCCGACTTGGCAGATTTCCAAAGTCTCCTTTTTTCACTTTGCAAACGTATTCATACATTATACCATAAGGCTGATGCAAGTTGACGCGCGCTTCTCTTCCAAGCTGTCTTCTGCCTTTGGAGGTTTCTAAATCTCCTAGGAGACCTGCACCTAAAACCATGCAAATCTATCAATATTTGATAGGATGCGCTCCACGTTCTAAAACAACTCACGCGCACGATTTGATACTCTTTTTTCATCAGCCCGTGCTCCCAATAGCTCTGCAGTCGAGGTGTTCACGTGGAAATGCGACTCTTTAAGAAAAAATGCAAACTAATACCCTTCATATTAATGTGCAGTTTTTCAGAAAAAGTGGGACGCGCTCGCTAACAACATTACGAAGCTATCTTGCCTGTAAGAGTTGAGGGTTTTTACCGGTAAACACGCGTTCGAATTTTACTACACATTCTTGAATTCGCCAAAATCAAGCCTTTTTAGGCAAAATAAGCGAGAAATAAGCCTGATTGAATGACGCCGGGAATGGGATTCGAACCCATGCGAACCATGAAGGTTCACAGGCTCTCAAGGCCTGCGCATTATCCACTCTGCCATCCCGGCTTGGTTAAGATCTATTTTGGTCTTCAAGCTTAAACCTTTGCTGAAACCAAGTCATCACTTATCGCGGTGCCTTTGGAAAGATTAAAGAGAAGGATCTGATCGTTTTTGCCGTTTCCGTCCTTTTTATTTGATTAGTTTTCTTTTCATCAGGTTTATGCTCAAAACGAAGAAGACAGGGGTGACGGCGGCAATCCAGATAGCACTGAGTAGCAGGGACGGTTCGAGGTGTCCGACCATTAATCCTCTTGATAGGTTCACTGCATGAGTGAGTGGCAGGAATGCCCATGCCACAACTTGAACGGACCACGGAAGAACAGTTATTGGGAAGAAGGTTCCGCTTAGTAGAAACATGGGAGTTATGAAAAGGAACGCGGGGTAGTTGAAGAAGTCTATGTTTTGCGCGAGGGCTGTGAAGCACATGGCTATGGATGAAAACATCAGACCTGCCAGAAAAGCAACGATGGGAATTAGGACGAAGAATGGGCTTGCGATTAGTCCGAAAGCGCCGATTACGGCTAAGACTATGCAGGTGCTCATTAGGCTTCTGGTTGCTCCCCACAGCAGTTCTCCGGCTATGACTTCCTCGATGCTTATGGGAGTGGTTATTATGGCGTCGAAGGTTTTCTGATAATACATGCGCACAAAGGAGCCGTAGGTGCACTCGAAGAATGAATTGTTCATCATAGAGATTGCCAACAGCGCTGGTGCGATGAACTGAATGTAGGACGAGAAACCTTTAATGGTCGTGACTATGCTTCCCAAGCCTATACCCAGGGCTGCGATGTATAAGATGGGCTCTAGCAATGATGGGAAGAAGTTTACTTTGTAGGTTTTCATGAAGACGTCAAAGTCTCTTCGCCAAACTTTCCAGACGCGGTAAGTTAGTTCGGGCAACTTCATTCTCTGAGCTGCCTCCCAGTTAACTTCAAGAAGACATCCTCTAGATTCGCGTTTCGGATTGATGCGCCCTTCGTGGGAAAGCTCTCCAGAAAGCTGGTGAAGACTCCGTGAGGCTGGTCGGTAAATACACGAATCTTTTCGCCCACAATGTCAAGTCGGGCGTCTGGAAACTTTTTCTGGAGCGTTTTTATGACTTTCTCGTCGTAGTCGACTTCTAGAACCTCTTCGCCTGCGTGCTTTCTGACCAAGTCTGCGGGTGTGCCTTCTTCTATGATTTTGCCGTAGTCCATGATGAGTATGCGGTCGCAGAGTTCGGCTGCTTCGTCCATGTAGTGCGTGGTCAGGATTATGGTAACACCTTGTTTCCTTAGGCTGTGAACTGTGTCTCATATCAAGTGTCGAGCCTGGGGATCGAGACCTGTCGTGGGTTCGTCGAGTAGGAGTATCTGAGGCTCGTTAATCAACGCGCGTGCAAGAATAAGTCGTCGTTTCATCCCGGTCGACAGTTGATCGATGATAACGTAGCGTTTCTCTTCCAGTTGGAAAAACTTGAGTAGCTCTTCAGCTCGCTTTTTGGCGTAAGCTTTAGGGATATCGAAGTATCGTGCGTAGACCAGTAGGTTTTGCATGACTGTGAAATCGGGGTCGAGATTGTTCTCTTGAGGAGCAATGCCTATGATCTTTTTGATCTCGCGTGGCTTCTCCGACACGTTTAGACCTGCGACAGTTAGCTTGCCCTGTGTTATGGGCAAAACGCATTGTATCATCTTGATGGTCGTGGTCTTGCCTGCGCCGTTCGGGCCGAGAAAACCGCAGCATTCGCCTTTAAAAATCTGAAAGTCTATGTTATCCACTGCTGCAAGACCATCGTAGTTCTTGGTCAAACTGTCCGCCCTTATAATAACCTCTGCACCCATGGGCTTACACCAGCATTTTCAGCATACATGCAGCCGCTTAAGAAAATTATTCTTTCCGAGCCTAACATTTAGAGATCAGATAGTTAACCGGGTTTAGGGAGCGCGTACATAGAATTCGAGGCGTCTAAAGTCTAGCTGATGTATTTTACTTTGTCTTCTTCCTGTTCCTTGGTTTTCTGCTGCTGTTCTTCTCTGCGCTGTTCTATTTGTTGCATTCTGGTCACGATTCGCTCTGCCTTCTCGATTTCTTTGTCCAAGCCTGCTAGATCTACGTCTAATCCTAGTAGCTTTACGAGTACTGCGAGCATACTCTTCGCCGAACGTGGATCGGGCAGGTATCCGCGTGTCTCGCTCAATAAGCACAAGGCTTCAACGTCTTTAAAGTGTGCCATGCCCAGAAGTAAACCTGCCGTGCCTACGATGGGGTTTCCCGCTTTGCTTATTTCTGCACCTGCTGCAATGGCCTTGTCCAGAAGCGGTTGTGCGGTAGCGGCAGCCATCACTTTAGGGGTATTTTCGGTTTCTACGCGAAAACCGCCCAAACTTACAATGGTTTTTACCCCGTGTGTTTTACAAAACTCTAAGATTGCATCTGCGACTTCATACTGTCCTTCGATTGTTTGTGCTTGGCTGTCGCCGCTTAGAAACACCACGTCGCTTTCGCCCGTTGCGTTCTTCCAAAAACGGAACTCTCCCCTTAGAAGTCGTGCAGCTCCATTCTTGTTCACGACAACATAATATGGGAAGTGTGGCGAGTACAAAAATGCCAGGCGCTCTGCAGTCAGTTGTTTGGTCAAATAGCGCACCGCGATTCTTCCGACCATACCCAAGCCTGGCAGACCCTCGATTAGAATAGGGTTCTTCAGCTCTGCTTGGGCAATTTCAACGATCTCGGTCTTCTCCATACATGGTTCACTGCTCCTTGGCTTCGTTCACTCTGCGTTTGTATTTCGCGTACTTATCGTCAGGCGAAAACTTGGCGGGATGCGGTATGTGCACCGAGCCTCCGCAGTATGGGCAGATGTCTCGCTTCAGTGTGTATCGCAAGCACTTTTCGCATCGACGCAGGAGCCAGACCATTACTTTTCCCTTTTAAAGACGCCTTCTCCGCCCGCCTTCGTGATTGTCTTTAAGACTTCTTCGCTTGCATGCTGCAAAACTTTTTCCGCCTTCTTGTAATCCTCGGCGGCTGCCTCGATCGCGTATTTCGGAGGGGCAACGACGTAAACTCGCACTAGGCCTTCTTTAGCTTCTTCGGTCTTCTTCGCGCTCAGCAGAGCCTCACGCACGAGTCGAACACCGTCGGGCTTGCGGCAACTCAGCTCCAAGACGCCCTTGAGCTTCACGAGCGGTAGACGGATCTTCTCGCGTGCAATTTCTTCCAACCCGACGGCAATGTCTTCGGGCACGCCGGCCTTCGTCAAAACTTTTGGGCCTTCACGTGCAGAGCGCTCTAGGCCTTCATAAACGTCCCCGAACTCTTTCTCAATTAAGACGCCAGCTTTAGCATGAACTTCATCTATTGACAAACCGAGCTTTTCCCCAGCGCTGCGCATCAATGTTTCAGCTTTTCGTGCACGCTTAAAGGCCATGATCTTGTCAATGCGCTCACGCTTGGTCACTCGTCTCAGAGAGAGGTCAACGTGTCCTTTCTCTGTGTCGACGCGCAGAACTTTTAAGACTGTTTTCTGGTCCTCGCGTACAAAATCTCTTATGTTTCGTACCCATGAAGAAGCCACCTCGGAAACGTGTAGTAAGCCTTCTTTTCCGTATTCGTCGAGCGTTACGTAGGCGCCGTAATCTGTGATACGGTTAACCGTTGTGATCACTAAGTCGCCTACTTCTGGCCACTCGGGCTTATTCAGCATGAGCTTTGTGCCTCCGCCTATTCTAACTCGGCAACAACTTCGCCGTGAACTTTGGCTTTACCGCCAGAAGGCTCGGCTAGGACCGCGCCACAGACGTTGCATGTCACCTGAGAGTTCGCGCTGTCAAAAACGACCTGTTCGTTTCCACATTCGGGACACTTTACACGTAGAAATCTGCTCCTTGGTTTAGGGATCAACTTGTCCCATTCGCTCATACGCTATGGCCTCACTCAATAGTTAACTTTCTCAGCCGTATTCCAGGCATCTGCCTTTGAAAACCACACACCTTACACTTTAGTTTTAAGCTGAGCTTTTTTGTGGTCTTCGCAAACTTTCTCTGCATGGGGAACTTCTGTCCACCATACCCCTTCTTTTCCTCCGCGTGTTTACGCTCAAACTTGGCCAAAGCTCTGCGCTTGCCAGCCTTGTACTGAGTAACTGTGTGCTCCTGATGCGTCTTGCACTTTGGGCAATAGGTTCTGATTTCCTTCGGCGCCTTCATTATAATCACACATTTAGCGTTTTAGCATTACAACACACGACACCGCTGCCTATTATACTTTTACCGAACTGAAACCTGCCTAAGCAAGGTCACAGAATTGGACAGGATTTAAGCATCTTTATCC
>Ga0187771_10000478_pt1 | contig 24869 bp, 15 predicted proteins | sample 0116_SJ02_MP15_1_FD_133139 | JGI IMG/M metagenome (GOLD analysis project Ga0187771, IMG submission 133139) | Tropical peat soil microbial communities from peatlands in Department of Meta, Colombia - 0116_SJ02_MP15_10_MG | ecosystem: Environmental > Terrestrial > Soil > Wetlands > Peat | place... | reverse complement strand
GCGTTCGCCATGTTGGCCGAGACTACCTCAGCCCGCCAGCGCTCGGCGCCGAGCGCCGAGCCTGAGACTTCGAGCATGCCAAAAAGGTTCATGACGACGAGCCTCCTCCGGAATTGATGGCGAGGGAAATCAGGTGGAACTGATCTTTCAACAGCTGCACGCCCAGGTTGAACTTCATCTGGGTTTCGGCCAGTAGCAGGCTCTCGCGCTCCACGCTGACGTTGTTGCCGTCGGGGCGCTCGACGAGTCCGCGGATGGTGTGCGCCACGGGACTGAAAGATGCTGACGCGAGATCCCCGCTTTCCAGGCCGGAAGCCTCAGCGGCGGCCCGGCGCAGCTCGGCATGGAAATCCAAGTCGCGGGTGCGATAGCCGGGCGTGTCAATGTTGGCCAGATTTGTGGTGATCAGTTTGTAGCGGGCCACATCGACGTCCAAGAAGCGGCTGAGCGCTTCGGTCAGCGCGGTTTCGATCATGCTGGGATTGGTGGTCATGGTGTGGTCATCTTTCTGTCTTTACTTCTTTCTGTCTTTCTTTCGTCGCTCTCTCAGTCGTGGACATAGCTTGTCGAGCTGGGCAGGCCGTAGCTGCGCACCTTGTTGCGCACGGTGCGCAGCGAGACGCCCAGCAGTTCGGCCGCGCGCGAGCGGTTGCCGCGAGTGGCCGCAAGAGTGATTTCGACCAGCCGGCGCTCCATTTCGCCCAGAGAAACGCCGGGACGAAGCCCCGAGAATTCCCCGGGCGAAGGAGAGGAAGCGGGCGTCCAGTCGTATCCCTCGAGCGCGCAGGTGCCGATCTCGGGGCCGGTGGCCAAGGCTACGGCGCGGCGCAGGCAATTGGCCAACTCGCGCACGTTACCCGGCCAAGAGTGGGCTTCGAGACGCGCGAGAAACTCAGGTGCGAGAACTAGCGGCCGTCCGGCGGGCGAATACAGCCGCACAAAATGCTCGGCTAGTTCCGGAATGTCTCCGGGGCGCTCGCGCAGGGGGGGCAGGCTGAGCGGGATCACGTTCAGCCGGTAATAGAGGTCGGCACGGAACTTCGCTTCGCGCACCATCTGGGCCAAAGCGCAGTTGGTGGTCGAGATGACGCGCAGGTCTACGCGGACCGAGCGGGTGTCGCCCAATCGGTCGAACTCGCGTTCCTGCAGTGCGCGCAGCAGCTTGGGCTGCAGTGCCAGCGGCATCTCACCGACTTCGTCGAGCAGCAGCGTCCCGCCATCGGCCAGCTCGAGTTTTCCCGGTTTGGCGCAGCTCGCGCCGGTGAAGGCTCCTTTGGCGTGACCGAACAGCTCGCTTTCGAGAAGCGTCTCGGGGAAGGCGGCGCAGTTGACGGCCACAAATGGGCGGTCGCGCCGCGGGCTGAGACGGTGAATCAGCCGGGCAACTAATTCTTTGCCGGTGCCGCTCTCGGCCTCAATCAGGATGTCAGCGTCGCTCGCGGCAGCCTGGCGCGCCCGCTGCAGCGCCTGCAGCCAGGCGGGAGCATGCCCAGTGAGAACGTTCATGGCTTCGGCTTGGGTGCGAGCTTGCGCCAGGACACGCTCGGCTGCCTGCTCCAGCTGCTCGAACGCCACCGGCTTGACCAGATAATCGCAGGCGCCGTCTTTCATGGCGGCGACTGCTTGCGGGACGCTCGCAAACGCGGTCAGTAGAATCACCCCGGTATGTGGCGCGAGCGCGCGCGCCGCCCGCAAGACCGAGAAGCCATCTTCGCCCGGCACGGGGCCGGGCATGCGAATGTCGGTCACGACCAGCGGATGCAGCGCGCGGCGGAATTTCGCGAGCGCGTCGGAAGCGCACGAAGCCGTGTCCACTTGCCAGCCGCGACCGAGAAAGCGGGCTGCGAGAGCCGCCCGCATGCTGGCCTCGTCATCCACCACTAGAACCCGGTTCATGCCGCAACTCCTCCGCTGAGATTGCCGGCCAGCGGAAACGTCAGAGTGAACCGTGCGCCGCATCCCGGACGGCTGGCGGCCGTGATGGTTCCTCCGTGCTGCTCGACGATCTTGCGGCAGACGGCCAAGCCCAGTCCCGGGCTGCCGTCCCGCGTGCTGAATCCTGCCTCGAAGATTCTGGGCAGATACTCGGGCGGAATGCCGGGCCCGGTGTCGGTCACGACGATGGCGACGGCGCTGCCGTCCTGAACCTTGCTGCCCCGCAGTTCGATCCAGCCCCCTCCGGGCATGGCACGCACGGCGTTGAGCACGAGGTTCGCGAGCACCTGTTCTAGACGATGCCGATCTCCCCCAAGCCGCACTCCTGCCAGGTGGTGGCGCACATGCAACTCGATGCGGGCCTGGCGCGCCAGCGGGCGGAAAAACTCGCGCGCCCAGTCAAGAAGCTGGCCGCAATCGACGGCGGTGCGCGCGGGCTCGGGCGCGCCGTGGAAATGCAGAACGTTGTTGACGGTAGCTGCCAGTGTGCGCAGTCCCGCCTGAAGGTGCTCGACCCATTGGTGCGACTCTGAATCAAGCGTGGATTCGGCCAGCAATCCCGCAAAAAGCTCCAGGCTGCCGAGCGGGTTGCGAACCTCATGCGCCAGAAGCGCCGACATTTCCGCCAAGGCTCGGTCGCGGCGCAGCCGGGCTTGCGCTTCCTCTAACCGCTTGCTCTCGCTGATGTCGCGCAAGATGTAGACCGAAGAACTGGCCGCGTCCTTCGCGATGACGGCGTGCCGCGCCGCCAGCCAGCGCGCCGTTCCGGCCGCGCCTGCGATGCGTAATTCCTGCTCGCTTGCCCCGCCCCGGGCACGGTCAAGCAACTGCCGCACGGAGCTGGGGAGTGACGAGATGTGCCCCAGAGTCGCGCGCGTCATTTCGAGCAGGCGCAGAGCCTCTGGGTTGGCGCGCGAAATCTCGCCGTCGCCGGTCACGACCAGCACGCCGCAGGGCAGACCTTCGAGGATGCGGTCGAGATGCGAGCGGATGCTGCGGTTCTCTTCCAGGCTGCGAGCCAGATCTGCGTTCGTCTGTTCGAGCTCGTGACGCAGTCGTGCGACCTCGGTTTGCAGCTGCCCGTAAGAACGCTCAAGCGAATCGGCAGCTTGGGCAAACGAGTGAAACGCTTGTCGCAGAGATTGCTCGTCGTCCAGACAGACTGAGCTGCTGGCGTTGGCCAGAGCGGGGGCAGGCAGGAGCGAGCCCGCCGTTGGCCAGCAGGCCGTGCTAGGCAAAGAAGACATAGACGCAGGCAAGATTTGCACGGACGGGGCCAATCGGAGGGCGGGTGGTCTAAGATTTCTCTCAGAGTTCCTGGGGCAGGTTGATACGGACCAGATGGTGCGGGTCGGAGAAATACAAATGTCCGGGCTCCACCGTGTCGCTGTTTTCCGCCAGGATGAAGGCCCGCTCCATCACGTGCTGCAGCTCGCGAACGTTGCCTCGCCAAGGGTGGGCCTCGAGCACACGGACTGCGTCTGGGCTCAGCTTCGCGGGTGGCACAGCCATTGCCCGAGCCATGCAGGCCAGAAAATGCTCGGCCAGCGGAACGATGTCATCGCAGCGCTCAGCCAGCGGGGGCAGCTCGATGGGGAACGCCGCGAGCCGATAGTAAAGGTCCTGGCGAAATTCGCCCCGGGCCGCGCGGCTGGCCAGATCCACGTTGCTCGCCGCCAGAACGCGCACGTCGACGCGGGTCGCTTCCGCCGTGCCCAGCCGCTGAATCTCCTTGTGTTCGAGAAAGCGCAGCAGCTTGGCCTGCATCCCCAAAGGCAGCTCGCTGACCTCATCCAGGAGCAGCGTTCCTCCGTGCGCCGCCGGAATGCGCCCGAGTTGCGATTGCACCGCGCCGGTAAAGGCTCCCCGGGTGTAGCCGAATAGTTCCGACTCCAGCAGAGCCTCGGGAATGGCGGCGCAGTTGACCACTACTAGCGGTTTGGCCGCGCGTGGACTGAGGGAGTGCAGGGCCCGAGCGACCAGCTCTTTGCCCGTCCCCGTGGGGCCGGCGATTAGCACCGTAGTCGTGCGCGGAGCGATCAGTCGCACCAAGCGGTACACGCGCTGCATGATCGCGCTGGTTCCAATCATGCCCGGCAGCGGATCATCCGCGACCGAGTGGATCAATTTGGCTGGCGGTTGCGGATCGAACGCTAGGGCAGCCGCACTCGTTGCCCTGGCGGAATCCTTGCCCTCATCTGCGGGCTGGGCACGATCGGAATCGAGCAGAATGACCTCGGTACCGGGAAACCTGCGTTCGATGATCGCGATGAGCTCCTCGGCATCGAGGTCGGGAAGCCGGCGATCGAGAAATAAAACCTGCCACTCCCCTTTTTCCAGCTGGGCCAGAGCGTCAGCTCCGCCCAGCGCCTGCTGCACCGGCCGGCAGCGCCCGTTCAGACGGTCCAGAACCTGCTGGCGCAGAGCCCGGTTGGCGCTGGCAATGAGAACTCCACCGGAGGGTGCAGGAAGCGAGATCGAAGTCAACGCGCTCATGGCAACTCTCCCGCATCCCCGCCAATCGCACCAGTCTCTGGGAAGGCGAGAGGCAGCCGGATCGTGCAGGTGCGCGTTTGTCCGGCGCGCTCAGAAAGCCAGGTAGCGCCTACCCGCTCCCATCCCACCTGTGCGATCAGCAGCCCCAGTTCCGGAGGCGAAAAAGCAGAATGCTCCGCTGCCGATGCCTCGTTCCATGCGATGCTGAGCACCGCTTGCCCTCGCTCCGGCTCCGCTGTTAGATCAACATCGCTTCCCTCACGCGCCATGCTAACTGCTGACTCTAGAAACCGGAACAGCAACGGAGCCAACTGGCGGCGGCTGGCGAGCACCGGCAGCGCAACCTTCGCCGCAATCCGCAAATGCAGGTTCCGCGCCTCTGCCACGGGGCCGAGATCGTCTGCCGCTTCGCGCAACAAGGCGTCCAACCGCAGCGGCTCGTTTGGATCGGCGTCGATTGCCTGCGGACCCCCTTCTTGCACGTCAGCAATTTCCCGCATGGCCTCGACCAGAATTCGCATGCGCACGGTTAGCTCCAGGGCATCGCGCAGGGTGCGAAGGTGCTGCTCCGGGCCTCGCGGGTTGGCGACGGCCAGTTCCAGCGAGCACTGCAGGCCGGTCAGCGGCTGGTTCAGCGCGTGAAGCAGGTGCGCCATGGGGCTGCGGTTTCGCGATAGCGCACGCTTCCCCGACTGATCGTTCGCCCCCTGGCGGGCGGGCTGGGTACCGGTGCTGCTCATGCCCGGCCCTCGAGAGGGCTGCTCAACTCGTAGCCTACCCCGCGCACGGTATGAATCAGTTTCGTGGGATGACCATCATCCACCTTCCGGCGCAAGTAGTTGATGTAGACGTCAACCACATTCGTGGTCGTATCAAACGTGAGGTTCCACACGTGCTCGATAATCATGGAGCGGGTGACCTTGCGGCCGGCGTTGCGCATCAGGTACTCGAGCAAGCCGAACTCGCGCGTGGTCAGTTCGATTCTGCGGCCGGCGCGCTCCACCCGCCGTTCCACCCGGTCCAGCTTGAGATCAGCGACCGAAAGTACGGACTCCGACGGCAGATGGCTCCGCCGCACCAGGGCGCGGATGCGGGCGGAAAGCTCGGCGAACGAGAAAGGCTTGGGAAGATAGTCGTCGGCTCCCAGGTCGAGACACTGGACGCGGTCTTCGACGCGCGTGCGCTGGGTCAGCACCAGCACAGGCAGACTGGGCTTCTTCAACCGCACCTGACGCAGCACGTTCACTCCGTCCAGCCTGGGCAAGTTCAAGTCGAGGATTACAAGGTCATAATCGTTCTCCGCAGCCGCGGTCCGGGCTTGCTCGCCATCCGGGAACACATCCACGGCATAATGCTCTCCCTCCAAGCCCTGGCGAACGAATCGAGCTAACGCTTCATCATCTTCGGCAATTAAGATTCGCATAGCGGAACCCGTCCTTGAATCCAACAGCCCAGTCTAATGAGAAGGTGCTCAACTGCAGCCAAGACTCCGCCTACACGAAGGTCTGTAGTTCCGCGAATGGCGCTCGGTTTCAGAAAGGAACAACGCAGGACGAACCTCGGCGCGACGACCTGTAACCTCGGCGGCCAATTTCAGGCGCGCTCTGCGCCAGAGATAATTTATGCAGAGAGTGATCCGAGCAGGAGCAATGCTTTGCCAGCGTGGGCCAGACCAACTCTAAAGTCTCTCCTCGTGCCCGGAGGTATCGTGTTGCCAGCTGTCGCCTTGCTGGTGCATTCCGGATGGCTAACGCTGCCCCTGCCTGCACTGAGTTTCCTGTACTACTGTGCTGTCGTTGGAGGAATGCTTCTGGCTTGGCGATTCCACGCCAGCCGCACTTTTTTTGCTTTGCTGGTGCTGTTTCTAGCACAGCAGGCGACGTCCACATTTGGCGCGAGTCATGCAGCACCCGGAAACGCGGGCTGGACCGCTCTGCAAGCTATCGCCGTGCTGGTGCCGCTGGACTTCTTGGTCATCGCCCTTATGTCGGAGCGTGGCTTCGTGGTTGCCGGCATGGCACCGATCGGGCTGCTTCTGTTCGTGCAATCTGTGATGGTGGCTGTGCTCTGCCGCGCCGACGAAGTGTCGCCATCACTGCCTTCCCGCCCGCCTCCCTCTGCCGTGCTGGTCTCGTTGCCGGGCTACACCTTGTATGTCTTGGCCGCGGCGGGCATCATCCTGCTGGTGCGCACTTGCGTCACTCGCAAAGCCACGGACGGTGCCCTCGTGTGGTCGCTCGCAGCTTTTGCGTTGTCTCTGGATTTCGTTGCCACTGCTCGCGCCGCGACCGCATACAGTGCCGCGGCGGCGTGCATTCTCGCGATCGCCATCATTGAGAACTCGTACCTGATGGCCTATCACGATGAGCTGACCGCGCTCCCGTCGCGCCGTGCGTTCAACGACGCTCTGACGCGTCTCGAAGAGCCTTATTCGATCGCCATTGCTGACATCGACCATTTCAAGCGCTTCAACGACACTTACGGGCACGACATCGGCGACCAGGTGTTGCGATTAGTGGCATCTCATCTGCCGCGCGTGACTGGCGGAGGAAGGGCATACCGTTGTGGCGGGGAAGAGTTTGCGATTCTGTTTCCCGGCAAGACAACTTCGGAAGTGTTCGATCATCTTGAACAGCTCCGCGCCTCGGTAGAAGCGGCTGAGTTCCGCCTGCGCGCCGGCGAGCGGCGGCAAGTTGCCCGCGGACCGGATCGGCGAAGGGAAGGCACTCACAAAAGCGTGCGGACCAAGCCTGAGGTTCGACAATTCACCGAAGACAGGCTCAAGGCTTCGCTTGCGGTGACCATCAGCATCGGGGTGGCGAACTCTTCACGAGGCCACTCTGCGCCCAATGTTGTTTTGCGGGCCGCCGACCAGGCCTTGTACCAAGCCAAGGCCAACGGACGGAACCGCGTCGAGGCCGCGTCTTCCAACCGAAGAAAACCTCGCACGAAAGCTGCCGGAATCGCCTGAGAAACGCAACCACCCTGCTCGAAGGCAATTCCATACTCGCTCGACGCCTATCACGCCAAATAGCTGGGTATCTCATTGCTGGGAAGTCAGCAATATTCGACGTCGTTCACGGAGGCGTCCGGGCGCCGATTTCGTCCACGCAGTCTGGGCGCAAGTTGCTCTAAGGGCTTTGTTGGTCCTTCTGTACCACGTCTTGGCCCGCGAGCAGACGCGATAAGAACATTGCGCACGCCTCCGTGTTCCGTCTACAATTTCGATGACGCGATACGTGAAGAACAAAGCAAGCCGGCTGCTCCCAGAGATAAGCAGGCATGCTCCGGGTGCCCGCGCGAACGCAGACGTAGAGTGCAATCACGCAGAGTGCAGGAAAAGTGGAGCGCTACGCCGTAAGTAGATGTAACTGAAGGACGGAGAGGTGGCAGAGTGGCCGAATGCGGCGGTTTGCTAAACCGTTGTACGGGCTAACACCTGTACCGAGGGTTCGAATCCCTCCCTCTCCGCCATGTTTTCAATCACTTAGCAAACCTGCGATCCGCTTTGCAATCCGTTAGTGTGGTTTACGCTGTGCGAGTGCCAGTCCAACGACCTTGGAGTGGGCTTGCGCCATCTCATCCGTTACGACATCGCCGTACACGTTCATCGTGGTGCGAATGTCGCTGTGCCGCATGAGCTTCTGCTGCACTGCGATTGGGGCGCAGATGTTCTTGGCCTCGATATGCAGATATCGGTTCTCCCGCAATAAGGGCAATTTTTCGTTCCCAAACGAAACACTGTGACCTTCCGAGGACCTAGTTTAAGGAGTCACTCCCTTTCTAGCCGGCTTGGCCAGTTAAGGAGCGCACAGGGAGGTTCTTGACAGAATTAATAACGGTATCCTGCTCGCTCTCCTGGAGGTCAGTGTAAAAAGGTAAACGCAACAAGCGCTCGCTGATGTCCTCCGTAACCGGACACTTAGCGGCACGGGCGGAGTACCTCTTACCCGCCTCGGAGCTGTGGAGCGGAGTGTAATGAAACACGCTCAGAATACTATGTGCTTTGAGGTGTCCGATCAAAGCTCTACGGCACTCCGCCGACGGTAACAGCATATAGAACATGTGATAGGCCTGCTCACAACCCGGCGGAATTAGCGGCAGTTGAACATCGTTTCTCGCGGCCCAGTCTGCAAGTGACTGGTGGTAGTGTGTCCAAATCCGCCGGCGCTTTTCCTGAATCGTTTGTCTGGCTTCCAGTTGCGCATAAAGAAACGCTGCTAGTAGGTCGGAAAGCAAATAGCTGGATCCTAGGTCGACCCACGTATATTTATCGACCTCGCCGCGGAAGAAGCGGCTGCGGTTGGTTCCTTTCTCGCGGACGACGAGCGCCCGCTCCAACAAGTCGCGGTCGTTGATGATCAGCGCTCCGCCTTCGCCACAGGTGAAATTCTTTGTCTCGTGAAAGCTCAACGTGGCCAGGCAGCCGAACGTTCCCGTGTATGTCTTCTGATAGCGCGAGAACAGCCCATGCGCATTGTCTTCTATCACACGAAGCCCATGGCGGGTCGCGATTGAGAGAATCGCGTCCATCTCGCAGGGCACACCCGCATAATGCACGACCACGATGGCTTTGGTGCGCCGCGTAATCAGGGACTCCAGTTGGCTCTCGTCCAAGTTCAGTGTGTCGGGACGAATGTCGGCGAACACCAGTCGCGCCCCACGCAGCGCAAACGCATTTGCCGTAGAGACAAACGTGAACGACGGTACGATGACTTCATCCTCGGGACCGCAATCAAGCAGTAGGGCGGCCATTTCCAGGGCGTGCGTACACGATGTGGTCAGCAGCACGCGAGGGACGCCCAGCTCTCGCTCCAGGAATTCGTGGCATCTGCGCGTGAAGGGGCCATCTCCAGACGCGTGCCCATTGGCAATCACCTGCGCGATATATTTGTACTCGTTGCCTGTGAGGCATGGACGGTTAAATGGAATTCGATAGCTCATCATCAAACCACTTGTGGAAGGTGTAATAAGAATGGCTGAACTCGAAGCCCAGACGGCACCAGACCTTCTGCATGGAAACGTTGGTGATCTGCGTGGAGATCAGCATACGGTGTGCACCTTGCGAACGGGTCCACTCCAGGCTGCCTGCGATCAACGAGGAACAAATGCCCCGCCGCTGAAACTCGGGAGCGACCGCATAAAGCAGTCCTTCCGTCTCCTGTGGGGAATTCATCCGCAACGTGCCAAAACCAGCTACACTCCCACCGTGCTCCGCCACCAGAACTTCATCGGCTGCAGCTTTGGTGCACGATCGCTCCGCCCACGAGGCGTATGCCTCATCGCATTTTTCCCGGTCCAGCCGGCGGTCAGCATGGTAGTGACCCATATACCCCTTGAATGCCGCAGAGGCAATGGCCCGAACTCGCTCATTATCGTCTTGCCGCAGACGCCGAACAAGGAATCCGCTCTTGTCCTCCGGAATCTGCCGCCTGGACAGATCGAAGCGGTAGTACACCAACGTATCCATCAATTGAAATCCGAGCCTCTCCATGCTCTGCGCGGCCATGAGATCGCCGGTCGCGCACCGTGCAACCAGCAAGTCGATCTTCTCAGCCGCACAGAAGTCCAGCACGCGCGCTAGAGTCTCTGGGACTATATGCGCGCGTGCTGCGCGGATTCCAAACCGGTCGCTATCCAGCCGGGAGAATGCAGCCACGCCCGAGTCGACGATCATGTCCCCTCTCTACACCCCGCGCGCAACGCGGCTCTGCGAAGGCACTCCTTCGGAGCTTGAGGTCTCGATCCTCTCCGCCGCGCCTAAATTCTCGCGAGCCACGTAACTCGGACGCTCCATCATACTGAAATGCATTCGTGCCAGATACTCGCCAATGATTCCCAATGCGAACAGCTGTGCGCCTGAGAATAGAGCGATGATCGATGCAAGAAATGGGAAGCCCGGCACGCTTCCGCCAAACAGCAAGTACCGCCCGATCACAAATGTCAAAACCCCGACACCAAACAGTGTGAAAAGAAAACCCACGATGCTCGCAAACTGTAGCGGCACCGAGCTGAATCCTGTCATCATGTTCATCGCATGGGTGACAAGCTTCCGAATGGTGTAGCCGGATACCCCAGCCTTCCTCTGCTCGTGCTGTACCCGAATGAGAGAAAAGCGATTTGTGCCCCAAGTCAGCAGAACATCAATCGAGACAAAGGCTCCAGTGTAGTGCGCAAAAGCCCTGGTGACTTCGCGCCGAAAAGCGCGAAAAGCACTCACATGTCGCGCGATCTCGGCTCCCATGACATTTTGTAGAGCCTGTTTCGTGATCCATGAGGCAAAATCCCGTCCGAGCCCATGCTGTTGCTGCTGGGGACTGCCATAAACCACGTCGTAGCCCGTGGCCAGCTTAGCCAGTAGCATCGGAATCTCCTCCGGAGGGTGCTGCAAGTCATCATCCATAGTGATGATCACGCTGTAGCGCGCTGCCCGGATGCCGCACAACAGCGCATTGTGCTGGCCGTAGTTGCGCATCAGGTTGATGGCGCAAATCCACGAGTGCTGCCGCGCGAGGTCGCAGATTACATTCCAACTGCCGTCGGGGCTGCCGTCGTTAACGAGGATCAGTTCGAACTCGTCTGCGTTGGCGGCGAGCACGCACTCCAACCTGCGGACCAACTCGGGAAGAATCGATTCACTGAGATACACGGGGATTACTACGGAAACCTGCCACGGCCTAGGTTGCACCTCTCTCGCGAACTCATTCCCTGGATTCGTCTGCAATGGATTCATTCGTAATCCTTGTCGATCCAGCCTCCAATCCAGCTCTCCTCAGCGAACACATTCAAGAATCAGGTGTGAATAGGGGATTCGCAGAAGGTCGTGCCGAATACTCGGCCTCACGTCCTTGAAGACTTGCGAGGCGATGCTTATGTATTCATGCTCAGTGCGAACGTGTTCTCCCCGATCTTTTGAGAGTAACCAGCGCGCGGTAGCCGATTGGTCGTTTGTCCACACGCCGTCAACGGTAACCAGCCTGGCCCCCGGCCGAAGGGCATCATACGCGATCCGGAACAGTTGCTGCGCCTCGGCGTCGTCAAGATGATGAACGATACTTAGCGCGAGCACCACGTCAAAGTTTCCGCGTTCCGCCAGCGAAAACAGACTCACCCGTTCACACACGAATTTCGCTTGCGGATAGCGCTTCCTGGCCAGTTCAATGTATCGCGGACTCAAGTCGAACCCTAGATATTCCGACTTGGGCAGGTAGCGGACAATGGTTCCGGGCCCACATCCGATTTCAAGGATGCGAACTCCTGCACTAGGCCGAATGTAATCTTTCACCAACGTCTTAGCCCACGCAGGCCCCCCGACAGCATTCCACCACAGTTGGTAAGCATGCGGAGCAGCTAAAACAGAGCGAATGGCTTGAAGCATCTACCTACCCGACAGTGCTCGGTGAGTGCAGGAAAAGCCAATGGATACGACACTCTACCACAACTCATGCGTTCGCCTTCGATTTCTTTGGGCTGCGTATTCGTCTATGGAGAGAGTCTGTACACCACAATTTCGCGAGTCCTCCGCCATGGTGTCGCAGGAGTGGAAATTTCCCGCACCGCATAATCTGAAACGACGATCCAGCGGACATGATCATTGCTCAGCCGGGTGTAAGCCACATCCGTAAGGTCGCCCTTTATAAACGATTCGACATCAGCTTGCCTTTGCTGGTAGAGGCGTTCGGCTTTGTCCAGGACTTCCTCCTGGTTTCGTCCGCTGAGTCCCGGAACCGCATTCATTGTGGAGTAAGTCTCTGATGAATAATAACCGTCCAGGCCAGTCATCGCCATGATTGCGAAATTGGTGCTACTTTGTGCATATCCCCAGACCGCCTTCTGAGTCAGGCCGCTCGGGACGTAGGCCACAACATCGTCCGGCGCAGCGGTCGCATGAACATCCTGCAGCGCACGAGCACTGTCTTGGCTAAAAGAAGCTTCATAGGAGAGATTGAAGGCGAGCAGAGACTGGACCCACGTCAGCCCAAGCATCCCCCCCAGTGCCAGCGCACGCCAGCCTGTCCGGTTGCGTTCCAGCCAGGCACCAATCGGACGAAGGGAGAACAGAGCCAAAATCCAGAACGTTGGTTGAAGAAATATGATGCCGACCTCAAGTCCTTGGTAGGGAAAGAACGTGCCGATCACGAACGATGTGAGGAACACGATTGCTAAAAGCGTGGCTACGCTACGGTGGCGCTCGTCGCCCAAATCAAGCCGCGCCAGCGCTCCAACCCCCATCAGCTTGATCCCATACGCGACGATTGGAAACAAGAGCAGCGACGCCAAGGGGACGAGCGCCGCCGGAAGCACTTTGTGAAGCCAGACCCCCCAAACTGAAGTGGAGAATTCCAGGTTCGGCCCGCGAAAAGGAAACCCGACCGCATGGTTGTGAAAGCCCGACCACAACATCTCTGCGTTGACCGGCAGGCTGCCAATAAAAATGAACAGGGCAAGCCAGGCAAGATCGCGTGCGTCTTCTCGCTTTCGCTGCAAAAACAATAAGCAACTGCCTAATACGGCAGCAGCACCGAATGTCGCAGACAGGGTAAAGTTGAATCCCGCCATCAATCCGAGCAACATCCCTGCCAGAGCCCAATGGCCTCGCGTGCGCTCCGCTCGCAAGAAAATGCAGATCGCGGCTAAAGCGATCAGCAGACTGTGGTAATGGGCGGGACGATGAATGAGTGGACGAATCGCATCCACGCCATCCCATGCCGTCCACGTCGAGAATAATCTTTCTCGCGCAGCAGTCAGCTGCCTTGCGTGAACGACGGTCTGCAGGATTCCAATACTCCATCCGAGGCCGCCGGTTCCCATAAGCAATAACGCGCCGAGGACGCCAAGCTTGGTTGTCCCAACAATCTTCCGCCCTACCAGATACGCCAATGTGCCCAGGAGAAAGTAAACAAATGTTGGGTAACACCGGTAGTACAGATCGAACAAATCGGGGGTTCCTAAGTGCAGGGCATGTTGGGTGCGCAGAACGAACGCAAGTGCCTGATCGTTGAAATAGTGATAAATCGATGGCCGCAGTCCCGCGAACATGAAGTTGTCGGGCGGGACGTGCTGCAGCAGTCGCTGCAGCAGAGTTACATGAAAGAGATGATCCTGCCCCGCCGGCCCATGAAAAACGAATTCGCCTCCTGAGAACCGGCCACTTCTCCAAAACAGCGGAGCCACAGTCAAGGCTACAAGACTGCCGGCCAAGACGCCTTCGTAATCCTCACGGCTCAGTGACTTCAGGTCACGACGAACTCGAAGGACGAAGACAGCCATCCCGGCGGCCGAAAGCCCAATCGCAACGCAGACAAAGTATGGACCCAAAGATGCGCGCGCACAAACGTCATATGCGGTTGTCACGCACACAATGCCAAAGACCGGACTGAGTACGAACATGAGGCCGGGTGAGAGTGTCGTTACTGCGGTCAGCAGCAGGTAACCGATGAAGAAGAAATTACTGACAATTATCAGACCGCATAACGCGCTTCGCGCTGGATCATTGGACAATACTAGAGGGATCAAGACTAAAAGGAATAATAAGAAAACAAGCCATAGACGGAAGAATATCGCGCGACTAGGCTCGGTCACCATCGTCAGCATTTTTGGGGAAAGAAGTTTAGCATGTTCTTCATTTTCATCATCGAGACACCCACAGTGCCGCTGCTTCATGATCGATAAGTAACGAAAGAAGACAAAAGAGGTGTCTGTAAAGCTATGATCAGATCCTTCTCGCTACCGCCAGCCAACTCGCTCCGAAAGTCGTTTCCCGGTGCGCACGGATTTGGTCCAGTTCCCGTTGTTGTATCCAGGCAAGTGGCCTGCGCACCAGCACGCTGCGTACCTCGTGCTGTGCCCGCATTTTTCTGTTTACATCGCGAGTCCCCGCCTTCGCTATACCCAATCGATAAGGCAAGACCCGTCCCACCAAGATCGCTGGCAGCAAGAACTGAAAGAACCCCGTCAGAAACTCCACGGTAAACCCAGAATGCCATAGCAGGTTGTGAAGAGCCTGCCTGCCGTACCGCCGAAAGTGACCAGCATCGACATCTTCGTGGGACCAGAGAGCCTGGTAAGCAGGAACGGTGAGATAAACGCGTCCGCTGGGGCAAAGGCGCCCTTTCACCAGCTCAAGGAACTTTCGATCCTGCTCAATGTGCTCAACGACATCGAACAACCCAGCGGCTGCCATACTCGCCCGCCTAAATCCCGCATCTTCGAGTCCAGAGTGAACGACATTCTGAATGCCTCTGCGCTGCGCGTTGCGAGCACCCGTCGCGCCTGGTTCGAGCAAGACAACTTCAATGCCAGCATCTTGCATTCCCTTGGCAACATATCCATTTCCGCCTCCAACATCGAACACCGGTCCCGATGGCGGAAATTGCTTCATCACTTCGAGAATGCAGGCGTTCCGGTGACGGAACCAGAACGAAACATCTTCCACTTGGAAGCAGGCATCGTTGCCCCACTCCGGGTACGAAACCAACGAAGTTGATTTGCAGCGCCACGTTCCGTCTGAAGTCTGCTCAAGATTGGCGGCGATGTCAGCAAGATCAACCATGCGAAATAGTGTGCCCCAGTGGAGCAAGGCAAAACTGAGTTTACTGCAATGCCCTCAAGTGTCGCTAACAGGTCGCCTAACAGGTGGCAGGTGGCCTACCACTACCGTCGTATCAAGCGTCCCGACGGCAGACTGTCATGGGAATCCCTTGGGCAAGGACTACACTGATGCGTAGGGCACTACGACTCAGTTGAAGACGACACTGACCGATGCCGAACTCGCCGTTACATTCCACGATGCCCAGCTAGCTACGACTGGTCGCGGCCTGGCCAACCGAGGGGTTCGCCCAATCCGCCGTGGCGACGTGGACGCAGCCTGCACTCGGCCCATTGCTTGAAAGGAATTGCCTGAACATATGATTCGCAGACACGCTCTCATCGTCCTCATTGCCATTGGCTTTCTGTTCTCGCCGGACTGTCTTGCTTTGGCCCAGAATGCCCCCGGAGCGGCAGCCAAGCCGCTCCCGTTCGTCAGCCCGATCTTCGGCGACAACATGGTGTTGCAGCGCGGCAAGGAAAATACCATCTGGGGGTGGTCAGAACCTGGCGACAAGGTCCGGGTCGAGATTGCAGGCAAAGTCGCATCCGGCGTTGCCGGGGCCGACCGCCGCTGGCAGGTGAAGATTCAGCCGCCGCCTGCCGGTGGTCCCTACACAGTCAAAATCAGCGGTCCCCAACAGGTTGTTGAATTGCAAGACGTCGGCCCCTACACGGTTGAAATGAGCGGCCATCAGTCGCTGGAGCTTCACAATGTGCTGGTTGGGGATGTCTGGCTTTGCGGCGGGCAATCCAACATGCAGGTGAGCCTGCTCCGGGCGCGCGACGGGGAGGAAGAAGTGAAGGCTGCCAATTATCCCGAGATTCGTTTCTTCTCCGTTGCGCCTCACCCTGCCTACCACCATACGGATGTTGTTGAAGGAAGCTGGAAAGTCGTGTCGCCCGAGACGGCAGACCGTATCTCGGCGGTTGCGTACTACTTTGCCCGCAAGGTCCAACAGGAGATTCACGTTCCGATTGGTCTGGTCGTGGATGCACTCGGCGGAACTCCCGCGGAGACCTGGACGAGCGCCGAAGCGCTTCGCCCGCTCAAGGACTTCGATATTCCATTAGCCGAACTGGAGAAACTCGCCGCGGCCGGCGCTCCCGAATACGGGAACTATGTCATGCACTGGTATGACGAGTATGACGTCGGCCTCAAGGGAAACTGGGCGGCTCCGGACTTCGACGATTCGACGTGGAAGTCCGTTGACATTCCCGGCGGGTTTGCAGAGTTGGGTGTACCCGACACGCCTGCAGTGGCCTGGTTCCGGAGAGAGATCGTGCTGCCAGACCCTCTTCCCGCGGGGCGCGCCTTGTTATTCCTCGGCTCGATTGAGCGCATGGACACCGCGTACATCAACGGGACACAGGTTGGCGCCAGCGCATGGGTCGAGAACCCGCGCGTCTATTTCATCCCCGATGGCGTGCTGAAGCCGGGAAAGAACGTCATCGCGATCCGTGTCTTGAAGACAAAGCCGCAGGGCGGATTCCTCGGCAAACCCGAAGAGTTGCGGCTCATGCTCGGAGACAAGACAAGCATGCCGCTGGCTGGCGAGTGGAAAGGCCAGCTGAGTCTCGACGCCCGTCCCCCGCAATCCTTGCCCATTGGCTACGAGAACTGGCCCGTGATGCCGTCCGTGCTTTACGAAGGAATGCTGGCGCCCATCGCACCCCTTTCCATTACGGGCGCCCTATGGTACCAGGGCGAACAAAACTCAGACCGCGGATTCCAATACCGCAAAATCCTTCCCGTAATGATTGCGGATTGGCGAAAGCTCTTCGCACAGGGCGAATTCCCCTTCTACATTGTTAGTCTGCCGGCATTCCATCAACGCAGCGCGACGCCCATCGACGACGCATGGGCAGAAACGCGGGAGTCGCAGGCGGTCGCAGCCGCTAGCGTTCCCAACTCCTGCCTGGCAGTCACGATCGACACAGGTGATCCCGACAATATCCATCCTAAGGACAAACGCCCCGTCGGCGAGCGCCTCGCCCTCTGCGCCTTGGCAAAGCACTATTACAAGAAAGTGGTTTATTCCGGTCCGACGCTCGCTTCGGTCAAACGGCTCCGGGGATCGGTCCGCCTGCACTTCGCGCACACAAACGGCGGCCTGGTTGTCAAGGGAGCGAAGTTGGAAGAATTTGCAATCGCCGGAGACGACCGCAAATGGTACTGGGCTGATGCGCACATCGAGGGCAAGACAGTTGTCGTCTCATCCCCATCGGTGCCCAACCCGAAGGAGGTCCGCTACGCCTGGCAGTCCAATCCCGCGGCAACTTTGTTCAACGGCGCCGGATTGCCAGCCGCTCCTTTCAGGACAGATACCTGGCCAGGCATCACCGAGGGTCACAGACCATATTGAAAGGAAAGCCGCCAGCCATCGACTGAGGCGTCACTGTCGGCGCTCCGGAGAACCCTAACGTCATTGATCAGGCTGGGACCTCGCACCTAGCTCGTACTGTGGTTAGCCAGGGGCTATAACGGGTGCCCAAGTGGCCCGGTAGCGGTGTCTATGTCTCTATGCTGAGGCAACGCTTCCTCCCACATCGCGCAAGAGGCGGCGAGCGAAGCGTTCCCTATATGAGCACCCCAAGACAGCAAGGGCGGGTCTGGAATTCTTCGGAGATCATATGGACGACGACTTCAAACTCAGTAACCCGGCAAGATTCTCAATTATGTTCTTAGCTGTGGCCCTCGTAGCCACGCTGGTTGTGCAACCGCTTCAGACGGTGAAGGGCGCAACCGAGGCGACGGCAACCTATTCGCGAGGCACGCTGCATGTCACGCTACCGTACCGGGATGTTCATCCCGGAGCGGGTCAGCTCACGATCGAGGTCCTCGATCCTGAGGATAAGGTCATCGGCCGTTCCCAGCACGACGCGGAGATTGCGGGCAGAAGGGGATCGTGGCGCGAGGACATCAAGCTCGACCAGCCGCTGGCTCTTGAGGATTTGGTCTGGCACCGCCTGCGCTATCGCTTTGCTTACGACGATACAAAGGAAAAGGCGCTGGAAGGCACGGAGTCCATATCTCAGATTCTGCGCACGCCGGTCGTCCACATTCTTGGCCAGCAGTCGTACTTGAGCGGCGGGCAAGCCGCGGTTCGGGTCATCGTGACCGATTCGCACGACGAAATCATCGGAGGGGCTGGCTCTGTGCGCATCGAGTTGCTGAAGCCAGATGAGAAGCCGCGCCTGCTCTTTGCCGGCCGTCTGAATCACCGCGGAACCACCGAAGCGCAGTTCAGCTTTCCTTCCAACCTGGTGGGCAGTTATCAACTGCACTACGTTGTGGACACCGCGATCGGATCCACGGAATTTACGCAGCCGGTGAAGTTAGAAGACAAAGCCTCAATTCTCCTTACCACGGAAAAGCCGATCTACCAGCCGGGGCAGACGATTCACGCGCGCGCGTTGGTCCTGGATCGTGCCAATCACGAAGCGTCCGCCGGCCGCAGGTTCACTTTTGAAGTGGAAGATTCCCGCGGGAACAAGGTGTTCAAGAAAGCGACGGAAACCGACAAATTCGGTGTTTGTTCGGCTGAATTCGCGCTTGCCGATGAAGTGAATCTGGGAACCTATCACCTCCGCGCTTTGATGGGAGATCCGGAATCGCCCTCCAGCACCGCAGAAATAGCTCTCAATGTCGAGCGATACGTCCTGCCCAAATTCAAAGTGGCTATCGATTTCGCAGGAAACGGCAACAGAGCGAGACATGGTTATCGCCCCGGCGACCACGTGACCGGAACCGTTCGGGCAAACTACTTTTTTGGCAAGTCGGTGGATGGTGGCGAAGTGACCGTCAAAGCTTCCTCCATGGATGTTGCCGTGTTTGAAGTCGGCTCGGTGCAGGGCAAGACAGATCAGGACGGTGCTTATCGATTTGATCTTCGGCTGCCCGAATACTTTGCCGGGCGGCCTCTCAATCAAGGTGTGGCCCGCGTTCTCGTGGAAGCGACGGTGAAGGACTCCGCCGACCACGTCGAAACTCGCGGAGAGCCGATTACCGTCACCGAGGCGCCGCTGCTGATTACTGTCGTGCCTGAAGGCGGCACTTTAATTCCAAACCTGGAGAACGAGGTGTTCATCCTCACTTCCTATCCAGATGGAACTCCGGCTCGCGCTGATCTCAAGGTGCATGCTACGGGAGGTTCGCAGCACGTGTCCACCGACGAAGGCGGCGTGGCCGAGATTCGCATCAACGCCAGCGATAAGGCCGAGGCCCTCAACATTGAAGCCCACGACAGCGAAGGCAACGTTGCCACGAGCACCGTGCAACTGCAGTCGCGCAGCGGCGAGGATCAGATTCTCCTGCGCACAGAGCGCGCCGTGTATCGCGCCGGCGACCGCATTCAACTGAGAGTCTTCTCTACCAAGAACAAAGGCACAGCCTACGTTGACGTGGTGAAGGAAGGCCAGACAATCCTGACTCGCGATATTGATCTTGAGGACGGCCACGCAGAACTGACGCTGACTGCTACACCACAGATGGCCGGAACGCTGGACTTCAACGCCTATTTGTTTGGCCGCGATGCACGCCCGGTCGGCGACCACCGGTTGGTGTTCGTGCAGCCGGCAGATGAACTCAAAATCGAAACCACATCTGATGCGAGCGAATACAAGCCGGGCGGTGAGGCTCGCATTCGTTTTCGCGTGACCAATTCTCACGGCGAAGGTGTGCAAGCCGCACTCGGGCTGCAAGTCGTGGATGAGGCTGTCTTTGCGCTGGCCGAGAAGCAGCCCGGCTTTGCCAAGGTCTTCTTCTATCTTGAGCAGGAAGTCATGAAGCCTCGCTATGAGATTCATTCCATCGGCATGCCGGATGTCGTCCAGCCGATGGAGGAGTCACAAATTGAGCAGAAAAACCGCGCAGCGCGGGCGCTGTTCTCTGCGACCGAACTGGTGAACTCCAACCATTTCGAAACAGAGTTTGGCCGCACCGTCCCCATGACGAAATACAACGAGTACGTTGCCCGCTATCAGGCGCGCTTTCAGACGCAAATTCACCAGTTGGCAGAAAATCTGAATCGTGCCTATCAGCTGAACCCTGAGGGAGGCGACCTCGCCAGGGTTTTCATGAGGATCGCGAAAGCCGGTAGCGCCGACGTGCGCGATCCCTGGGGCACAGAACTTCGCGTGGAGCCGGTCGGATGGAACTGGAAGAAGCTATACATCGTTCGCAGCGCCGGAGCGGATCAGCAATTCAACACCTCAGATGACATGGCAGCGTATCTGGAAGTTCACACCGGAAAGGTTGCAAGCGGCTCCGAGTCAGGCACGATCGCTCTTACGATCGAGCATGATCGCGGCCCCTTCAACGGGCTGGCGGAGATCGCTGGAGCCGTCACCGACCCGACGGGAGCTTTGGTAACGTCGGCGACCGTCAGCATACGCGAAACGGCGACTGGAAAGACCCGCACGACGCACCTTGATGCTATCGGCAAATTCAGCTTGGCGGCATTGCCTCCGGGTAGTTATGACGTCGAGATCTCCGCGCCCGGGTTCCGCAGCGCCTCACAGAAAGTCACGGTCGGTGCGCGAGATCGGGCTGTACTGACCGTAACGTTGTCTGTGGGCGCGGTCAGTGAGGCGACCGAGGTCGTTACAGTAAATGCTCCACCCGTAATGGCGTTCGGAGGTGTTGTAGGCGGCGTTCCTGGCGGTGTGGGAGGCGCCATTGGTGGCCCAGCCGTCAATGGCCGCGATGTCCTCCAACTTCAGGCGCGCGCGGTACCAATGCGCGTGCGTGTACCCGCAATGCTAGCTGCCAATAGCGCGGTCCTCGCCAAAGAAGAATCCGAGGCGCCCGCTGCCCGCGTTCGCTCCTATTTCCCCGAAGCGCTTTACATCAATCCTGAAATCATCACCGACGCTGAAGGCCGAGCCAGCGTCGTCATCCCCGTGGCCGACTCCATTACCACCTGGCGCATGGCCATGCTGGCTTCGACCATGCACGGCGCGCTCGGAAGCTCGACCTCGAGCATCAAAGTCTTTCAGGACTTCTTCGTCGATCTCGATCTTCCGGTCACCCTTACGCAGGGAGACCGCGTCTCGATTCCGGTCGCCGTCTACAACTACTCCGCAACGCACGGAGACGTGAATCTGAAACTTCAAGCCGACGACTGGTTTTCGCTGGTGGATGATGTTTCCGAGAAATCCGTCAGCGTTGATTCCAACCACATCACCGGATCGCAGTTTACCGTGGAAGCGCGGCGCATCGGGAAGTTCAAGTTAACGCTGTCTGCGCAAATGCACGGCGAAACCAATCGCGTCGACATCGTAGTGCGCGAAATCGAAGTTGTCCCCAACGGCCGCGAGCAGAATCTGGTCTTCAACGGCCGCCTCGAAAATGAGGCGCAGCACGAACTGAATTTCCCGGCGGACTCCATCCCTGATGCCAGCAAAATCTTTGTCCGCCTCTATCCGGGGCCGCTAAGCCAGGTCATTGAAGGCATGGACAGCCTGCTGCGCATGCCTTACGGCTGTTTCGAGCAGACGTCGTCCAGCACTTACCCCAATGTCCTCGCGCTCGACTATATGAAGCGCACTCATAAGCTGACGCCCGAGGTGCACGCCAAGGCCGAAGGCTACATCGCGAACGGCTATCAGCGCCTGCTGACCTTTGAAGTCTCCGGCGGCGGTTTCTCCTGGTTCGGCAACGCTCCGGCCAACAAGATTCTGACCGCATACGGGCTGATGGAGTTCTACGACATGTCGCAAGTCTATGACGTAGACCCGAAGGTGATCGCCCGCACTCAGCAATGGCTTGCTGCGCAACAACAGCCGGATGGAAGCTGGAAGCCGGATACGCAATTCATCAACGAAGGCGCGACCAACCGCTACAACCGTGACGAGCTGCGCATCACCGCATACATCGCGTGGTCGCTCAAGAACACGGGCTATCAAGGACCTGCGGTCGAAAATGCGCGCCAGTTCATCGAGAAACACATGAACGCCAAGCTGGATACGTATACGCTGGCGGTTCTGGCCAATTTCGCTACCGACTACGGCAAAGATCGCGACTTCACCCGCGATGTGATGGAGCAGTTGCTCGACGCACGCACCGAAAAAGGCGACCAGGCTTGGTGGACCGCGGAAGAAACCAGCGTCTACGCCACCGGCACCAGCGCCAGCGTCGAGACCACAGGTCTGGCCGTGCAGGCGCTGCTCAAATGGGGACAAGCCTCGGGCGTAGCCCGCAAAGCCTTGAGCTATCTGGCCTCGAAGAAGGATGCCTCCGGGACCTGGGGCACAACGCAGGCCACCATCATGGCTCTGCGCGCGTTGCTGTTGGCAACCGAGAAGGGCGCGGCTGAAGTTCGCGGCACAGTAGAAGTATCGCTCAACGGTGCGCCTGTCGAAAAACTCGTGCTTACTCCAGAGAACAACGATCTGCTGCACCAGTTCGTTTTCAAGAAAGCTGATTCAAAAAGCGGCAACACCGTCGGGCTTCGCTTCGATGGCAAAGGCGGTCTGGCCTATCAAGTGGTAGGGCGCTACTTTGTGCCGTGGAGCCAGAAACCGGAGGGCGAAGCGCTTTCAATTGACGTGACGTATGATCGGACGCATCTTGCCCAAGACGACATTGCCACGGCAACTGCGACCATCAAGAACAACCTGCCCAAGTCCGCCAACATGGTCATGGTGGACCTAGGCATTCCCCCAGGCTTTGATCTGCTGAGTGAAGACCTGCAAACTTACGTGGAAAAAAGTGCGGGACTGAAGAGCGGCCGCCTGGAGAAATTCAACCTGACCGCGACGCAGGCCATTCTCTACTTTGATTCGATCGGCGCCGGAGACACGGTCGTGCTGAGGTTTCGCTTGCACGCCAAGTATCCCATTCGCGCCCACACGTTCCAGTCGCGCGTGTATGAATACTACGCGCCCGACGTCAGTTCGGTGGCCCCACCGGCGCAGCTGGAGATAAGCAAGCGGTAGACATTCATGTGACAAGGCCACGATCGGGTCTCGAGACGACACGAGCTTGGGGCATTGCCGCTCGAACTCGAGCCCCGCAGGCTTGGACAGCGTTAGGAAAGGAAACTCAAGGTCAACTGTAGTTCAGGAGAGAACTGGCCCAGGGATTTGGGCAGAGGCAGGCCAGTTCTCCCTGTCGATAAAAGGCTGCTCGCTATTTTTCACCCACGATCTGCACCGAGTTGGCCTGCGATTGGGATGTCGCTCCCCAAAGTACAGACGAACCAGATGCTGCTGACGCTCCCCAGAGTACGCTGTAACCCGTGTCGGAGCTCGTTCCCCACACCACGCCGGCTCCCCACAACACTGATTGTCCGGATGCGTTCGTGCCCCACAGGACCGACGTGCCCCAAACCACCTGGGTTCCCCAGAGCACCGAACTACCCCACATCACGGAAGAACCGGTCACGATGTAGACATTCCCTGAGGCATCAACGGCCACGGTCGGTGAATTCGCGACCCCCACGGTGTTCGGAGCCAGATCGGTATTCTGCATGGCGTTTTGGATGTCCAGGTATCCGGCGCCGACGGTGAAGATATCGTATTGGCTGTTGTAAGTTTGACCGGTAGTCGGATCCGTCGCCGTGCTATACAGCGGAAAGTTCTTATACGCCGTCTTCATCAGGCGCGCCTTGATCTGATCAGGCGTTAGCGTTGGGCTCTTCTGCAGCATGAGAGCGGCGGTTCCGCTCACCACTGGGGTAGCCATGCTCGTGCCGTTCAGTTTGAAGTACGCCGTGGAAGCGGCCGTGCTGCCCTGGGTGTTGTAGTAGTTGGTTGGAATAGAGTTCTGGGCAGTGTAAAGAGTGGCGCTCGTAGAAGCCAGCACAGAGATGACATAATTGCCCGGCGCAACCAGGTCCGGCTTCACCACGTGATCGTACAAGGTTGGCCCTTTCGAGCTGTAGCTGGCGATCAGATCGTCGGCTCGATCCGGGGTTCCTTCCGGCTTCATCGCGCCCACGGTGATGGCATAAGGATCGTTGCCGGGAGCGTTGATCGTGCCGTATCCGCTCGTAGCGGCCGCGTTGTTGCGGCCGTCATTTCCAGCTGCGACTACCACCACGATGCCCGCTTTCCAGGCCGACTCAACGGCCTGGCACAAGGGGTCCTGGGTATAACTTTCGAAGACTCCGCGGCCGAGCGAGAGATTGATGACGCGGATGTTGTACGTGCTCTTCAGCGCAATCGCCTGCTGGATGGCAGCAATTACGGCGCTGTCGGTGCCGGAGCCGTTCTGGTCGAGAACTCGGAGGTTGATGAGTTTGGCGTTGTTCGCCACTCCCAGGAATGTCCGCGAAAAGTTCGAGCCAGTCGAGTTGGCGCCGCCGCCCGCGACGATGCCGGCGACGTGAGTTCCGTGCCCGTAGGCGTCAGCCGTAGAGGTTTGGCCGCTCACAAAGTTCTGGCTATATACGATGCGAGAGCCGAACTCACCGTTGTTGGTGATTCCGCTGTCGATGACGGCGACCCCGACGCCGCTGCCGTCGTATTGATTCCAGGAAGACAGGGCAAACACCGCCTCCTCGTAGAAATCCGGATTACTGGAATAGGTGGAGGCCCGTACCGGCCGATCCGGGGAAATAAACGCTACGTTGGGATCCCTCGCCAGTGTAGAAAGCACTCCGGCAGGCACGCGAAACGCGCCAGCCTTCATGCCGCCCAAGTCCCTGCGCAGAGAACCACCCATAGCCCGGACCTGGCCGAAGTGCCACTGGGTTGGCGTGACCCGGTACTGCACGATCACGTCCACCGGCCGGTCCCCGGGCAGGTTTCTCAGGTCGGCAGACATTTTCGCAAGTTGCCCAAAGGCGAAGCTCGCCGTCAGCATCAAGCTCAAGATCATCAAGCCCCGCGACGCCCACATTGGT
>Ga0187771_10000477_pt1 | contig 24870 bp, 17 predicted proteins | sample 0116_SJ02_MP15_1_FD_133139 | JGI IMG/M metagenome (GOLD analysis project Ga0187771, IMG submission 133139) | Tropical peat soil microbial communities from peatlands in Department of Meta, Colombia - 0116_SJ02_MP15_10_MG | ecosystem: Environmental > Terrestrial > Soil > Wetlands > Peat | place... | reverse complement strand
CGTAGCCGTTGAAAATATTCTGAGTGAGCACTTTATGGAAGCTGAGGCATGCCTCCCGCTCCAGCGGAGCGCCCATGGTTACGATGCCCTTGAGCCTGCTGAGATCCGCCCCTGTGCTTATCTGTTGGTCATGGAGCAGCTTGAGCATTGGGGGCGCGCCGATTAGAAATGTCAGGCCGAATCTTTCCGCATGCTCCAGGCAAACACGGGGGTTGAACTGCCTCAAAATGACCACCTCTCCCCCCACATAGAGGGTCGGATTAGGACCGCCGGAGTGCAAACCTCCCCTGTGAAACCATGGAGACATGTTCATCGTCTTGTCGAGAGGACAGAGGGGAAAATGCATGATGACGTCGTGAGCCGACATGACTTCATTGATGTTGTTCATCGGGACCCCTTTTGGCATCCCGGAGGTGCCCGAAGTGTACAGCCGGGTCGTTTCATCGTAAATGTGCATGGGACGATCGATGCCCGGGTCCATGTCGGGACGGTTGGCTACAAATTGCTCGTAAGTTGAGATCCCCTCCGTAGTTTTGCTTTTTTCAAACGGGTCCACCATGATGACCTGGCCCGGTCTGTGACGGGCCATTGAAAGGGCCTTTTCGGCATTGTCCCGTACGTCTGCATCGAAGAAAAACATGCAGGGCCTGCTGTCATCGATGACGTAGGCCGTCTCTCCATATGCAAACCGGTAGTTGATGGGGCAGCCTATAGCCCCAATCTTCTGAAGACCGATATACAGAAAGACGAACTCGGCACAGTTCTGGAGTTGATACATTACCACGTCGTTTTTGCGCACCCCTGCTTCGAGAAATGCGCCTGCCAGCATGTTGCACTCCCCGTTAAGCTCGCGGTAAGTCCACGTCTTATTTCGAATAGGGCAGCTGAGGGCGGGTCTCTCAGCAGTCCGGTGCACATTGCGCAAGAATCCGTTGAGATAGGTAAACTCGTTTTCAAAGGTGTCCCTGAACATTTCCCGATCATAAGTGCTTAAGACCTCTGTCATAAGATACCTCCAGGAAATCATTTGAAAAAGAATTTAATGTGCGGATGCATAATTACCAGAATCGATAAGCGCGTTCAACCCCAAAACGGCTTATGCCCCTCTTGTTACAAACCGGCCTGATGGCTGAGGATGAAACCCTCATTCCAATCTGTAATGAGGTTCGTCTCCAGCCCTGCCTATGACTATAAGAGTACCCCCGCACTCAGGACAGAAGTAGTTGAGGACAATCTTCGTCCGGCTGTCGTGGGCCTCTTCAACGGAGATCCCGTTCAAATCCACATAAATTGAAACACCGCACTGAAGACACATGCATTCCATCTGATCTTTCATTTATCACCCGGTTCTATGAAGTTCATCTTGATGCTGTCCTTGTAAATCATGCCCCGGATGGGGGAGTGAATGCAAGAGAAAATCCCGGCATGGCCGGCCCCGCCTCTACGGAATGATGTCCGGTCCAATGCCGCTGACTTAACATGCGGTCTTCCTCGCAAAGCCTGGACGCGAAATAAAAACCCATTACATCTAGCCCTCGTGGCCGGACTGCCGCAGTGACGCCAAAAGAAGCGCCCCCATCACGTCTAATTCTGTCTAACCTATGCGCATGCTCTGGACTTGATCCAGAACCTACTTCCGACTCGATCCGGGGTCGCCCCGGACTCGATCCGGGGTCCTATGAGTATGCCTTTTCGTCCAGAGGTTAACGGCATTGGGTCCAGCCGTGTCAATCTGCTCAAGCAAACCGGTCAGAGAAAGAAAAAACTGTTTCAAAAACCAGCCGGATCATTTATCTTCAGCAAGGCCGAATTATCCAGCCACGCGTGGATAGGGGAGGGGTCCCGACAGTGAAGTCCGAAGCGATGCGGCTTGCTCTGAGAGTAAATCCGGATGCTGACAAGCTCTCCGTCGAAGACAGATCGGTTTACGACTGGTACCGTTTCGTGCCATCTTTTCCGCCCCACCTGGTGCGCGATTATCTGAAACGATTCGCGATAACTGAAAAACATTGCCTCTTGGACCCGTTCCGTGGAACCGGCATAACAATCGTTGAGTCGAAGGAGGCAGGGCTCCTTTCAGTGGGGATAGAAGCCAATCCCATGATTGCCTCTGCAAGCAGGGTCGAGTGTGACTTGACAATTCACCCGGCAGGCTTGGGAAAGCATTCCGGAAAAGTCCCCGAAATAGCCGAAGACAAGATTGACGCAAAGGAAGCTGAGCTGGCGTTGTCGGCTGAGGCTCAAAAGATACTGCTGAAAGGCTCAATCAGTGAAAAGCCCTTGAAGAACGCGCTGGAAGCGTCTTTGAACGAAGCCTCAGAACCTGAGTTTAAGGGTCATGAATTGCTTGCATTGGCGAAAACACCTGTCCATACGGCAAGTAACCTGAATTTTGGTCCGGAAGTCGGGGTGGGAAAGAGAAAAAAGGATGCCCCGGTACTTTTCGGCTGGTTCGAGAACCTTCGCACCATGGGTCCGGATATCTCGAATCTAAAAGACAGGGTGGGTGCACGCAGCCATGTCTTAAAGGGCGACTCACGGGAGACGATAAATGAACCTCAACCGAAATCTATAAACGCGGTAATTACGCCTCCCCTCTGCCCAAATGAAAATGATTACACCCGCGCTACGAGGCTGGAGTCGGTCATTCTGGGGTTGATCAATAACCGAAAAGCGTTGCAGTATCTTAAACGGGAGCTGATTCAATCGAATACCAGGAACATTTATAAAGATGATGCATGTGATGCGCATATTGACAATTTTCCTCAGGTTTCGATACATGCGAACAAGATAGAGGCAAGGCGGGTTGATCTCAATAAGACCAGACGATTCGAACCGCTTTGTGCGAACGTAACTAAGCAGTATTTCGGCGGAATGGTGCGCCACCTTGCAAACGTTCGCCAAGCGCTTGCGCCTGGAGCATGCCTAGCCCGCCTGGTGGGAGACCAGGCATCTTTTTTTCGCATCATGATAAAGACCGGGGAATTGCTCTCTCGAATCGCGGTCTCGCTCTGCTATGAACTAATTGGCATAGACCTCTTTCGAACACGATTATCAACTGCGGCACGGAGCCGCCTTCGGAAGAAGTCGCACTTTTGCCGTGGGCAGAGTGATTCCAATCCCAGTTCCTGGATTTTAGTTTGTACTTAGGGGATAATACCATGGCCGAGGGATCATCCGTACTGAGCGTTTTCAAACGGTGCGAGCTTGCTATCGCCGGCAATATGTTCATTAATCGTGAGACTAGGCGGGACAAAGAATTTCATTTTCAGAATTGGGTGCAAGCTCGCCTGAGGGATACAGGATTGAACTTTGAAACGGCCGGGAGAAACAGGTACCCTGATTTCCGCATAGTCAAATTTACAGAAGGATATGAGGTAAAAGGCTTGGCATACCCTGGGCGGTGGCTGAACTTTGATTCCAACAGCCAACCACCGACCGGGTACCATAATGGGCGGACCATATTCTATATTTTTGGCCGGTATCCATCTGCCCCGGAGGGGAATAGCTATCCGGTGCTGGATTTGGTTGTCTGTCATGGCGATTTTCTCAACGCTGACCATGAATACGTTCACAAAAATAAGAGCGTGAAGGGATTTGGGAGCTACGGCGATATCATGATTCGGGACCGGAAAATGTACGTCGCGCCTACACCTTTTGGACTCCTTTGCGGGATTGCGCATATGCAAACTCTCATCCTTCCGGAATCGTTTCGTGTCAACAAGGACTTTAAACATGTCGGGACCCTCGTCCGAAGGGAGGCCAAGGAACTGATTGTAGGATATACTTTTAATTTGAGAAAGAACACACTGGTACCTGACAGAGTCAGCAACCCCTCGGCCGGAAAGGAACATAGATTTCGAGCTTGGCGAGTGAAACAAGGGTCTGATGAGGTTGTTGCTCTACGAGAACCGCTTCCTGCTACATTAATTGATAAGGGTGATGTGTGTGAAGAATAAAGACGCAATTCCGGCTACACCTGTGGTGAAAAGTCAAAGTCGGCTCATTGAGAGCAATCGATTCCCAATTGCATTTCTTTCTACACTCGCTGAGGGAGAAAGTTGGCGGAAAGAAATTTTCAGGCCTGTTTATCACATCCATAAATGGTGGGCGAAGCGTCTTGGGGGAGTCTTCCGAGGCATCGTGCTCGGCAGTTTACTACCGGACAGTGAGAACTTAGAAGAGGCATTTTACCAGGCGCACCAGTTCAACGCTTCGGTGTTCGATCCTTTTATGGGAAGCGGTACAACCGTTGGTGAAGCAGCTAAACTGGGCTGCCTATCCATTGGACGCGACATTAATCCAGTCTCCCATATCATGGTGGACGCCGCGTTGCAAAGTTATTCTGAAAAGGATGTGAGAGAGACATTCCACAACCTAGAGCAGACGGCCGGAAAGCGGATCCGTTACTTTTATTCTCGATCCTTGGAGTCCGGGGAGACGGCAGAAGTACTCTATTATTTTTGGGTTAAGGTAGTGCCTTGTCCTTCGTGCGACTATGAGCAGCAACTCTTTAAGAGCCGGGTCTTCTCAAAACACGCCTACAGTAAAAAGTACCCGATGGCTCACTCACTCTGCCCTCAGTGTAATGCTATTAACAAGGTGAAGTATCATGACGAGCAGGCGATCTGCCAGAATTGCCGTGAGACATATAATCCTCATCAGGGCAACGTCACACGCGCAGGGGTCAGGTGCGGCTCGTGCGGGGCATTATTTAACCTTATTGATGCAGTGCGCCTGCTCGATGGACCGCCAAGGCACAAGATGTATGCAAAAATGCTTCTATATCCAAATGGCAGAAAATCCTATTTGCCCATAGACGCAGTTGATGAGGTTTCTTACCGGCACGCGGAGGAGACTCTTAAAGGGCTGTGGCACCATATACCAAACGAACATCTCGAAATGGGCTTCAACACCAGGCAAGTTCTGAACTATAATTATTCTCAGTGGCATCAGATGTTCAATGCCCGCCAATTAGTGTCGCTTGCACTTCTAGTATCTGAGATAAAGAAGATTGAACAGCCTCAACTCAAGAAACTGTTCGCCTGTCTGCTCTCTGGAACTCTGGAATTCAATAATATGTTCGCCTCATTTAAAGGAGAAGGAACCGGAGCCGTTCGTCACATGTTTGCTCACCACATTTTAAGGCCGGAGCTAACGCCTCTGGAAGCCAATGTATGGGGCACTCCCAAATCATCCGGGTCATTCTCCACACTATTTCGATCTAGAATTTTGCGGGCATTGGAATACAAGAAGAACCCGTTTGAGCTGAGATTTACGCCATCGCGTCAAGGCCGAAAAGTCTTTCATATCAATAAACCGCTCAACAAGAAAATCGTGCATAAGTTTAAGGATCTGGCAGGAAATGAAGCGGTATATCTCTCCCTAGGTGACTCGGCACAAACTGACATGCCCGATGAGTCGATCGATTTCGTAATTACAGATCCGCCATTTTTTGATAACGTCCATTATTCTGAGCTAGCCGATTTCTTTCATGTTTGGCTCAAGAAGACACTTGGTTCAGCATACGCGACGATGTGTCCTTCTACTCGCTCTGACAAAGAAGTACAGAATGGAGACGCAAAGGAATTTTCCAAGAGATTGAGTACGATACTCTTGGAGTGCCGCCGTCTTCTTAGACCCAATGGCCTCCTCGTCTTCACTTATCACCACTCTCGTTTTGAGGGCTGGACGGCCTTATATGTAGCGGTCAGAGAAGCAGGCTTTTCTATCAATCAAGTCCACCCGGTCAGATCAGAGATGTCGGTTTCAGTTCCCATTCAGCAGTCAAAGACACCTATCAATTATGATCTTATCTTTGTCTGTCGAAAGCATAATTATAAGACTCCGAATCCTCTGGGCAAAAAGGAAATGATCCGCATAGTGCTCGAAAAAACTCATGATGCAGTGGATACGCTCAGATCCGCGAAGATGAAAGTGTCGTTGGGGGATATAAGAGCAATACAAATGGGCTATCTGCTTACTCAACTTTCAGAAATGAACGAAATCTCCAAAGAGCTGCAATTTATAAGCGGCTTGCAGCAGGACCTAGATCAACTAGCTATCGAACAGGCTGCGCTAAGTGAAGAGAAGCAGGCTTTTGCTCATAAAGGGCCACCAGCTCAATTGCATATGTTCCCTTCCCGCTAAATCGCTGGCGGATGCGTGCTTCCGATCCGCACGCGTCTACAAATCCACCTGCTCGACTTCGAGCATTCCCGAATAAACCGCTCCGCTTCTGCCGTCTATGCTTATCAGGTCGCCCGTTTTGACCGGGTGACCGTCGATCATGCAGGTGCTTTCGGCTTCGCGGACTCTCATGCGGCCCAAACCGACTACGCAGGTCTTGCCAAGCCGGTGGGCGACGATGGCGGCGTGCGATGTGGCGCCCCCCTTGGCCGTCAGAACGCCGTCCGCGATTGAGATCTCGTGTATGTCGTCCGGCACCGTGTCCGAGCGTATAAGGATGACCGGTTGGTCCGGATGCTCGTCTTTGATGCGCCGGATGGATTCGAGGTCAAAGACGGCCAGTCCCGCGATGGCCCCTCCGCTGACTCCAATGCCGCTTCCAAGGTATCTTGAGTGCAGATCCTCGGTCTTCTTGAAAACCGGATAGGAGCGCTTTATGCGGGGCGTCATGTCGCGCGACTGCAAGACATACACTCCCTCTTCTCTATCCCCCTGGAATGTGAACTCTATTTCCTGGGGCGCCCAGTGGTTCTCATAGACAAGCTTCTTCGCCATATCCGACAAGCCTTTATAGACTCGCGGGAAAAGCGCTTCAAGCGAAGTCTCCCGGGGTTCGGACGCATCGAGTCTTTGTTTTTCGGACAACGGGAGCGTTTTTACCAGGCCTCCCACTATGTCTTCCCCCTGGTTTCCCCATGTGAAGTCCCCCACCGGGTCAACCTTGTCCTCCGTTGTGCGCGGATTGTGCGTGAACATGACGCCGGCCCCCGAATGAGTGTCCAGGTTTCCAAACACCATCGCCTGGATGGTGACGGCGGTGCCCCAGTTGTCCGAAAGCATCATAATCTCACGGTAGGTCCTGGCTTTGTCCGATTCCCAGGATTCCACCACTTGGCGAATGGCAGTGAAGAGCTGGTCCCTGGGGGATTCGGAAAACTCGATATCATGCGCCTGGAGGACTCGCCGGTAGGACCGGGCAAGATCCCTGATTTCCACAGGGGTAAATTCCCGTTTGACGCTCCTGCTATATAATCTCTTGAACCAGTTCATCATGGCGGTGAATTCGTCTCGGCGAATCCCAAACGACATCCCCCATGACTGTATGAAACGCCTGTAGTTGTCCCATGCAAACCAGGCTTCCCCCGTCTGGGCGATCAGACCTTTGACTATTTCCTCGTTGATTCCCACGTTGAGGAAAGTGTTCATCATTCCAGGCATTGAAACCGCAGAGCCGCTCCGCACGGAGAACAGAAGCGGGTTGCCCGGATAGCCGAACTTGCGCCCCGTCTCGACCTCCACTTGCGCCACCATTTCCAGCACCCGTTGCTCGAAGTCTTCCCGGGATTGCCAGAAACCGTCTATCACCGGCCTGCACCGGAAGTACTCCGTAGTTATGACAAAGCCGGGCGGGACCCTGATTCCCATAGAATGCAAATCGGCAAGCTTGTGCGCCTTGTTGCCCATGTATATGGAGTCGAGCGTCTCGATCTTGGGACGATAGAGGTGAGAAACGGTCCTGCCGGGGTCATAGCTTAACATCAGGTCCAGATCGGGGCTGCTCAGTTCTTCTCTCTGCGTGGCCAAAGTGGTAAGGATGCTGGCTATAAAGTGGTCGAAATACTGGAGTCCGAAAGTCCTTGCAACCAGGTCGCGAAGAAAGCTCTCCGAGACCCTCTGTGTCCTTTCCACTGCCGCCTCGCCGTCTCTTTGATACCTCTGAAGCAGTTTGTCGGGTCCGAGTTGCTTGACTACAAGTTCGAGATTTTCATCGTGAATCGACTCGTAATAAGTCTGGATTATCTGCTTTATCGTTTCTGAAAAACCCCTGAAAATGTCCATGAACTGTGAATGCGAAAGCCTTGGGACCTCAAGGGCCTTGATGAAAAAATCCTGGTGGCTCCTCAGGCGTATGGAAGTGATGCCGTCTATCTCCAGCGCTTTCACAAAAAGCGGAATGAAACGTGCGATCCGCTGAAAGCTGGCCCTGGTGATAAAACTCAAATTTATTGAAAAAATGATCTCCTCGAACATCACGTTGGCAAGGTTTTCCAGCCGAAAGGTCAACCCTAGCGCATCGAAGCGCGGTTCGTTGTAGGACCCGTACATAGAGGGAATGTCTACGGCTATATGGCGCTTGTAATAAATGTTTTCCATTATCTTCAGTTCGCCGGGGGTCAGGATGACTTCCTTGAGTTCGCCGAGATAATCCAGAATGACAGTGAGCAGGTGGAATGAATCGGAGTTATTGTCGAGGGCGTCCAGCAGTTTGGCCGGGTCGGGCAGCCCGATGCTTTTTGCGCGGTGAAGATGAACACGGATGTCCTTGAAGCCCAGGGCATATTTTTCATGCAGCAGTTGATAGAACTCGATCATGAGGTATGCGCGTGTGCGCTCTTTTTCCGAAACGCCCTGGACCTTTGCTATGTAAGCTTTGGCCTCATCTTCCCTCAGATCGAGCAGGTCCTGTGTATGGCGGATCGTCCTGATGCTGAAAAGGTTTTTGAAAATCCTGTGAATCTCATCGACCAGCGGTCCGGATTGCGGGATCTCCGAATAAACCTCGCTTGGAATCAGCCGCTCCAGGGGCCTCTTGTCCATTGTACGCCAGTATTCTATTATTCCCTGTATGAAAGATACGATGACGTTGTTGCTTTCTACGTGGCTTTGCTTCCTTAAAAAGTGAATGAGCTTGTCGCTTCTGCCGGTGATCTCGTCAACATCGGTGGAGACCTTCCGTAGAAGTCCCTCTGCCCCGATCTGGCTGAAATAGACAGGGAGCAGCTTTGCGAGTTGCTTTACGAGGTTGTAGACGGGCCGCACAGGGACGTTGAGCAACTGAGAAACGTCTTTTTGGAATAAGTCCGTGTCCCGGACGAAAATCCCCCCCAGGGAGAGGTTCACTATAAGGGCGGAAAGAAGAGACCTGCATTTCAGCGGGTTGGCCTTTATTATATCCAGCCAGACTCTGACATTGGGTAGATGAGCCGGATTTACGGATATCTGCCACCGGTCGTTTACCTGGCCCAGCATCGGGGACTCGAACCCCAACTGTACGATTCGCCTCAAAAAGAAATCGAGGAAAGGCCTGTGGTCTGTCGCAACAATTTCCAGACCCATCGTGCGTATGATCTGCAGCGCCGCCTGTGGATGTTCCTTAAAAGAAATCTCCAGCGCCCTCAGTATGCGATCCAGCAGCGTTTCAAGTTTATCTGCCGGTTCCCGCGTTATCCATCTGCCGATCTCGGCGTTTATTTCCCGGAGAATATCTTCGTGAATGGCCTCAAGCCCCGTAACCTCCAGAACCTTGAGCCGCACGAGCATGCTGATGTTAGCACTTTTCGAAAACTCGTCGCCTTCTTCATCGACCTTGCGCGGCAGTTGAAGATAGAGTTGCACGATATCATGGAAGTCGGTCATCCCGGTGAGGATTTCGACAGCTTTGCGATGTTCGGGGTAGGCAGCAACCTCGGTCTGAAGTTCCTGCAACCGCTTGCGTAAAAAATCGTGGCTGAGGGCTTCCAGCCGGGAGTCCGCGGGCAGGAGCTTTTCCGCCCGCAGGTCGAGCCACCTGCGCGGGTCCTCCCTGCACAGCCAAAACTCGTAAGTACTGCTTAAAAATCTTGTCAGAAAAGCCCTCAGTTCAATAAATGGGGCGTCGTCCCGCCAGATTTTGAGCAGCCGGGCCCCGATACGTCTCGGAGGATAAAAGCTCCGCATGAGAAATTCAAAAGGGGCCTCAGGCAACTCCGAAAGCTGCTGGAAAAAGTATCGAAGAATTCCCTGGTGGCAGGAGGTGTGCGATTGGAAGACCTCCTCAATGCCCTTGGCGCTGATCTCCCCGGGCGCCGGCCTGGCGATCTCTTCGGGCATTTCCTCCAAAAGCTTCATCCAGTACGCAAAAAGATGATCGGCGGCAAGGCTTCGGATTTCGAAACGCTCGGACTGCTTCAAGGCGTCGAGAAAAATGTTCGACAGCAGGTATATTACCTTTCCGCTGAACCTGCTCTTTTGATATAGGCGCAAATTGCCGACGGCGTACCTCTGGGCCTCCTGCACAACATACTGCCAGTTCCTGTACCTGTGGTGGTATTCTAAAAGCAGGTCACGGGCCTGCTTTTCTTTGCCGGCATATCCTCTTACCGTCTCCTCCAGGGTTTGAAAAGAATCGGGGATAACCACCGCGATATTTGTAAGGTCCAGGTTCCTGGCAAGAGCATCTGATTGCAACTGGTCATAAATCATACTGGAAGGTCCCTTATTTCGAGTTCCATCAGTATGGCCGATTCCTTCTGAACTCCATAGTAGCCGGGCCGCTCGCCAACGACCCTAAAACCCAGTGATTCATACAGCTTGCGGGCGGCTAGATTGCTTTGGCGCACCTCGAGACTGACGAATCGCGCATGCCGGCTGTTTCCGGTTTGAATTGCGAATTCAATGAGCCTTCGAGCTACCCCAATTCGCCTTAAACTCTTACGGACTGCCAGGTTTAGGATTTGAATCTCGTCTCCTACAGCCCAGAAGCAGATATATCCAGCTACGACTCCTGCATTGCGCCCGCCCGCCGCCGCGCGATGATCGGGCGCACCACCGCAAACTCCCGTGGACAGCCTCGCCACCATCAGTTTTGAATTTACCCGCTTGGTTTCCTCAACGAAGGCCTTTTCATTCCAGGGATCCAGCTGGCTGTCGCATTCTATTTCCAGGATTGTGGGTATGTCGCACTCTTCCAGAGGTGAGATGGTAATTCTGTCGAAGTCCAATTTTTTATCCACCAGCCACGGGCTCTCCCGGATTACTCCGTTCGCGGTCGATCATCGTTCTCCTTTAGGCTAAACATACCGCCTCTTCATCATATCAAGAATATACACCTCCATCATTAATTGCAAGTCGATTAGCCCTGTAATGCAGCGCCGGCAACAAACTGAAAATCACCGCTCGACTTACCCATTCTATCGGAAATATTTAAAAAATGATTACCGTAAAATCAGGTCCTGTTTCGTGAGGGTGCAGCAGGCGAAAACTCCCTTGCCAATGAGAAAACTACGAGCACAGGCCACCCGGTCTGCTCATGACAGGAGAAGCGACCTCGAGGCGTTCTCAAAGCTGAATGGCTCAAAGTTTGACGATGCTTACATGAGATTTGCCGTCGGATCGCACCAAAAGGAAACAAACCTGTTCACAAATGAAACGAAAGAAGGGACCGACCAGGATCTCAAGACTTTTGCCTCCCAAACGCTGCCGACGCTCCAGCACCATCTGAGCATGGCGTAATCGCTTGGTCGGAAGGTTGAGAACCGGAAACCCGCATGGTGGGAGTTCTGGAAAAGAGTGTAGTGAAAAAGTCTTCTAAGCAGATTCGCCCTCGCCTCAGCCGGAGGCACGGTGACCATCTCATACTGAAATGAAATACGGGCGTCCCTGAAAGGTTTTTCAAAGCGATACTGCCGGACCGATTCATTGAAAATCCTGTTTTTAAAAAAATCGCTTCATTTTTTTCTTGACAATACTTCTCTTTGCGAAGTATAATATTTGCGGGCTTTGAGTGGACTCCCGCGCTTCGCGCGGAATCGCCGCTCGCTGGCGAAGCGGCCATAATACTGGCTGCGTTTCTTTGAAAACTTTTTATCTGAGGCCGTTTCAGATGATTCCGAGAGCAATTTGGCGCCTGACCGCTTACTGCGCGCCTGCATTTCACCTGAATTTTCAGGTGACGCGCCCGGCAAAACCGGTAAAACAGCCGCAGACAGAGGTCGGTTATCGGATTTCCGTGGAGCGCAAGGTCATTCCACATCCGACATCCGAAAGCCGCCACTCGACATCGGACCGCTGTTACCCGCTGTTATTTCAGAAAATAAAGTCCAATATTGCCAACGAAATCAACTGGTTAATGAAGGCGGACTCTATTTTTCCCTGTATTTACAGCGAATTCAGCGAGAGTTCACCAGCATCAATCAGTGTTGATCGCTTTTGTATTGAAAGAAAAGTCGGGGCTGATTTGCGAAAACTGATGGCGGCTGAAGGAAGCTTTGGCCATGTTGAGGCACTTCACGCTGGAATATCGGAACTGAAGGACGGCCTCTGTGATTTGACTCGAAAACAGCTCGATATTGCAACCCGGTGATTAGGACGGAGAATCCGGGGCGGCGGCGATGACCCTTGAAGAAATCCCGCTAGGGTGACTCCTTAACCAGACCTTTTTCTGGTTGTTGTCCTCGCGCCCTTTCCTGACCGTGGCTCTCCGATACGATTCTTTATCCTCTCTCACGCTGAGGCTAAGAAGGAGTTTGATAAAATGCGTAAGGAGCACAAAGACGGAACTCCATACACATCCGGTTGGGGCTTGAATTGGGGGCCGATCAAGGCGTATGAGAATAACTGGGACACGATCTCCCATTTCTCCCGCCAAAAATCGAAAAGGGCTACGGCTAAGTTACCGTAACCCCTTCGTATTTCTGGTGGCGAGGCTCAGAATCGAACTGAGGACACAAGGATTTTCAGTCCGAAAAAGGCGTGACCCGCAGAGATAGACAGAGAGCCGATCCCCTTTTGCAGCAAGGATTTCGGCTCTTTTTTACGTTGGTAAATGTTGGCAAATTTTTGGATTTTCGCGGTTCAACGGGCAAAGTGACGGGCAAAGTCGGGCAATGAGAAAAATAACGTAGAGTATGCTGAAATCTCATTTCCCGGAAATTATTCCCTTGGCGTTTAGGAACTTTTTGTTTAATTTAAGCAATTGGATGTCCGATGACGATTATGTTAGTATTTCTCTTATCTTGCGAAGAGGACAGCACTGGATGCGTGATCCCGACAATGAAATCCCGCTGCCTAATTTCGAAAACCCTCCGGTCATCGAGGTAGTTTGCGGAGTTCTATACAAACCCATCAGCGCCTTTCTGACCCCTTATCTCGGTCTTTTATGGAACGAATTCAGGCCTGAATATCCCGAATGCCGAGAGGTTGCCCCCCTCGATCCTATACTTGAAGAACATGACGAGCTATCGCGAATAACAGTCGAGATCGCCAATGTGCCTCCCCTCCCACGAATTTGGTTCATCCGGGAGAAAGGGAACGAAATAATCCAAGTGCAAAGAGACAGATTCCTGCATAATTGGAGGAAAACTTCTCCGAAGGATGAGTACCCGCGATATGACTATGTGAAACGCATATTCTTTGATCGGTTAGTGCAATTGAGGGATTTTCTGACTCGGAATGAGCTCGGAGAGATTGACCCGCTTCAATATGAAATGACCTATATCAATCATATTCCGCAAGGGGAGGGATGGCGGGAATTGGGGCAAATTGGAGAGGTGTTTCCAGATTTCGCTTTTCGGATACGGAAACGATTTCTCCCGGAACCATCCGGAATAAATTGGCAGACAACGTTCATACTTCCTGAGAAACACGGGCGCCTGCATGCAAGAATTCGTTATGTGAGAATGCGGGAAACTAAATTGCCCATGCTTGTCCTAGAGCTTACCGTTCGTGGAATCGGCGAAGATAAATCTTTCCAAGGAATGCAGGCTTGGTTCGATTTGGCCCGCGAGTGGATCGTAAAGGGCTTTGCCGATTTGACTGGAAGCGATATTCAGAGGTCAATATGGAAGAGGCAGAACTGAGCGAGGTTCAGCAATTGGGTTATAAAGCTCTGATTGCAGAAAAGATCCTCCAATACGAGAGGATGACTGCAATTTCTCAGAACCTTGAGGATGAAAGTCCGAGAATTGATATAAGGGATTTTTCCGGCAGCCCTATCCCTCAGTCACGGCCTTATCTCAGTACAGGATACTGGATTTCAGGGCAGTCAGTAAGTGAAAACGCTTATGAGGTAGAGTTCGATGAATTCATAGCTTATTATCGGCGGCTTGCCGGAAAGCATGGCGTGAGGTTTAAAATCGATAAGCCGTCCATAAGCGCTTCGAGCCGGCCTGACCAAGTGGCCGTGACGAGCGTTGCACATCCCCCTGCGTTTTACAGTGACCCAGGGCTGGTTTTATATCTGGTATCAACTCCACCCTATGCGATCAATTTGCCAGCCCAACTTCTCGATTTCTCCAATCAGTATGGGTTGCATCAATGTATTGACACTGCAATCAGGCTCGTTGCGAAATGTTTTGCAAACCTAAAAACAGCTTTTCTAAAAATGGAATGCGAGCCGGAGGGCAATGAAGAATGGCTCACCCTGGAAATCGTCGTTCAGGACAGTGTTGAAAATGTATTCTCTGCGTATAACAAGTTCACCGAGCTCTGGGTGTCCCTCTCACCGTGGCCCCAGAGGGATAAGATCAGGCTCGCATTCGACATTCGCTAAATGGACCCGAGAGATTTTCTAGCTTTGGCCAGGAAATTAGGTTCGGCTACCGCTCCTGCTGAGCTGAGGACGGCAATAAGCCGTGCCTATTATTCTGTATTCAACATTGCATGCGAAACCATCCGGAACCTCGGTTGCGAAGTCAGCCGTGGATCGGATGCTCACGGTTACATTCGGAGCCAACTGAGTAATTGTTCGAGTGACGAACTCAAAAAGGCAGGAGTTAGTATTGGTACTCTTCACAATCATAGAATCAGGGCCGACTACGAGCTCCAAGAGTGTAATGTTGAAAATCCAAATACCGCTAGATTAATGGTCAAACTGGCAGATATGGTGATTTCTACCCTCGATAGTCATGTTAGAGAAAAGGCGAAAAAAGAACAGTTCAAAAGATCTCTGCGGGAATATGAGCAGAAAATTACGCAGCATCGTAAAAGTCATTAGCCGTTACGCATCTTTGTTTTTTTCGTGGTCTCCCCGACAATCCCCGCAAATCCCCATTCTTCCGTCCACCTGAAAGAGTTCTTCGGCAACATGCTTGTGATCGAACTTGATACTTCCAAAGTGAGGAAGTACACCGAACACAGGAGCGAAGCTAAGGAAGTGGAAGGCAAGACGGTATCGGGCGCGGCAAAGGCGACCATCAACCGCGAACTGTCAGCGCTCAAGCGTATGCTGAACCTGGGCGCTCAAGGCACACCGCCAAAGGTTGACCGAATGCCGCATATCCCCATGTTGAAAGAAAACAATATCCGAAAAGGATTTTTCGAGCATTCCGATTTCACAGCTTTGCGAAACCACCTGCCGGACCATCTTAAACCCGTTGTGATTTTTGGCTATGTGACAGGATGGCGAATCTCGAAAATTTTGTCCCTGCAATGGTCACAGGTGGACCGGAAAAATGGAATAGTCCGGCTCGATCCGGGCGACACCAAAAACGAAGACGCCAGAACAATCTATCTTGATGAAGAGCTAATCGGGGAGTTCGAGAAGCTCTGGCAGAGAAGGAAGGGACTTGAAACCGCTCTGCCCTACGTTTTCCTGAACAAAAAAGGAACCGACAAGATTGATGGATTCCGCAAAGCTTGGATGTCCGCGTGCAGAACAGCCGGAATCGGGCCGAAAAAGTTCCAGGATTTCAGGAGAACGGCAGTTCGGAACATGGTTCGAGCGGAAATACCCGATGCTGTAGCTATGAAGACTTCCGGCCACAGGACCCGCTCAGTATTCGACCGCTATAACATAGTCAGCGACAGAGACTTGCAGGCCGTAGCGCAAAAGCAGCGCGCGTACTTGAATTGTCAAACGGGCAAAGAAATGGGCAAAGTCGCTGATTTTTCCCACCAAAAATCGAGAAGGGCTACGGCTAAGTTACCGTAACCCCTTCGTATTTCTGGTGGCGAGGCTCAGAATCGAACTGAGGACACGAGGATTTTCAGTCCACTGCTCTACCGACTGAGCTACCTCGCCACAAAATATTAATGCTAGTGGAATTCAACGGGAGTGTCAATGCTTTTTGTCTTGAACGTCTTTTGCTTTCAACTGCTTTTGCTTTGTAAGTGATGGTAATCCTCAAGGCTCCGGGCCGATTTGGCCGGCGTCGTCTCTGCCGCCGCTTCAACCTCGGGCGGTGAAAGCACTCTGGCCGGGGGGTCAAGTTCAGAAACCCACAGATGCTCCGTGGAGCGTATGCCGCCGGTGTCTGTAATGCTGTCGGTCAGCATTGCCTCGGTATCTACGCTTTCCAGGGCTTCTTTGTCGATAAGCAGCTCGATTTCTTCATCGGAGAGGTCGAGCAGGCTGAAATCTTCCTCCAACCCTTCAGGGTCCGCGATTGGTAAAGATTGCTGCGCAACATCCTCTACGGCCTCTTCCCCCGGGGATACGGCAACACCGTCGTCTCCAGGGTCAAACGGGGCGCCGGCTTCCTCAACCAACCTGAAAGAAGTAAGCGTTTCGACTTCTGCGATGCCGCTCTCCGGCTCCGGACCTGATTCAAGAAGTGATCCCAGAAGGAACGGGACTGCCGGTTTTACCCCGGGAAAGCCGATGCTCTCTCTGGCCGCTGTCAGGCTGGTTCGGCATTTCTTGCATTCGGAAAGGTAATCGAAACTGATGTAGCCGCATTTAACACATTTCATTGGCAAACCCCCTTGCCTTTGAAAGGCAAAGTAAAAAGTAAAAAGGCAAAAGGCCAATACCCTGATTGCTGAAACTCTCCATCCCTCGACTGGTTAACTCATATCTCCCCACAGAAGCTGTACGGAAGAAATCAGAGCCGTGGCAGCCGTTTCCAGGCGCAACGTCCTTGGCCCAAGGCTTACCGGCCTGAATCCTGCTCCCATCAACAAAGAACTTTCCCCCCTGTCCCAGCCGCCCTCGGGGCCCAGAACAACCCAAATCCGGTGAATATCCGCTGCCGCTTCACTCTGCAAACTCCTCAGCCCCTTGCGCGACTCGCGCTCCAGCGCAAATATCTTAAGAGTATGTTCCCTCTCACTTTCTTCAGATTCAAAGGAGGTGAGAAGATGGCTAAGGTGCTCATAAAACGCAATTTCAAGAGTCTTCGTCCTGCCGCACTGGCAAATAGCCTCGCTCGCTATTCTGGACCAGCGCTCCTTTTTCTTTTCTGCGGATTTGCCGTACAGGGCGTACTGACTCCTCAAGGCGCGAAAGACAGCGAGGCGCCAAACGCCCATTTCGGTTGCCTGTCTCACGATGAGGTCCATCGTGTCCGGGCGGGCGATTCCGACTGCAAGTGTTACGGCCAGCGGCGATTCTCGACTGGCGCGCTCCAGCTTCCTTAGCAGGGAGACGCTGACTCGCCCGCGGCGAATCCCGGTAATCAGGCATTCCCAGGCCGATCCCCGGCCGTCAATCAGTTCTATGGGTTCTCCCACTCTGGCCCGCAGCACACTCTCCAACTGGCGCGAAATGGCAGCCGGCAGGTCACAGGCCAGCGTGTCGGGGACAAATTCCGGCACGAAGAAACATCTGCGCGTCATTTTTCCTTCTACATGCCGAGCATATCGGAAAAATACCAGTGGTAGAAGATCTGGCCCCAAAAGATATAGGAAACCGCGCCAAAGGCGAGAAAGGGACCGAATGGCAAAGCCGAACCGAGGCCTTTTCCCGATCGCCACATTAATGGCAAAGCAATAATCATGCCCGAAACCGAGGACACCAGGATCGTAAATGCAACCCCTTCCCACCCGATGAAAGCTCCTATCATCGCCAGCAGCTTTATGTCTCCACCGCCAAGACCCTCTTTATGCCTCACACGCTCAAATACCTCCGCGATCAGCCAGAAAATCCCTCCACCTGCAATTATCCCCAGAAGCGACTGCCACCACAAAAGCCTCGGTGTGAAGAATGAAAAAACGAGGCCCAGCGCGATGCCGGGCAGTGACAGAAGATCGGGAATTTCCATGGTGTCCAGGTCGATCATGGTGATTATTATCAGCAGCGAACAAAAGATGAATTCGATTGCCGCTTGAAGGTGGAGTCCGTAGCGGCGGAAAAGCAAAAGAGCCAAAAGGCCGCTTAGCCCTTCCACAATCGGATATCTAAGAGATATTGGTTCTTTGCACCGGCGGCACCGCCCACCCAGCAACAGATAGCTCACTAACGGAATGTTGTCGTATGCAGCGATCGGCTCTCCACAAGCCGGACACTTCGAAGCCGGCCGCACAATCGACTGACCTGATGGTAACCGATGAATGACCACATTGTAAAAGCTGCCAAAGACGCAGCCCAACACGAAGGCGACAATCTGGCCGCCAATCAGCAGGTTCGACTGGACAAGGGCTTCAGTCATCTTCCATCGCTCTCTCTATCTGGTTATGCGTGGCCATCCGTGTCTCGGAATCTTTCACCCTTTCGCCCATTCTTTGCCAACTCCTGCTCCGGTTCCTCTTTCCTTTTGAATTTACAGGATGGATTTATGCAAAACAGAGTCCCGCTCCCCGTTTTTCCCTGCCTGCGAAAAAGCACGGGCGCTTTGCATGATGGGCAGCTTTGGTGAACAGGCTCGCCTTGAAAGAGCATTTTGCACCCCGGATATTTATTGCACCCGTAAAAGCGTCCCCGCTTGCCCATACGTTCCACCAGTTGGCCCCCACATCCTTCGCGCGGACATCTGATGCCCGTAGAGATGGGCCGCGTATTCCGGCATCCCGGGTATCCCGTGCAGGCCAGGAAAGTTCCGTAGCGTCCGCGCTTTATCGTCATGGGTTTGCCGCACTTTTCGCATATCTCGCCCGTTACGGTCTGCTCCTTGTGGTCGACTAAATGAATATGCCCCTTTTCGTCTCTTTCATAATCCGAGGTGAACGAACATTTCGGGTATCCGCTGCAGGCCAGGAACGCTCCGTTGCTGCGGCTCAAACGAATGGCCAGGGGCTTTGAACAGTGTGGGCAGGCGAGGTCCGTTGGCCAGCCGGCAGCCCTGAGGTTGACCATCCCTTTGCGGGCGGACTCCAAAGTCCTGGTAAAAGGTTCGTAGAAATCGCTCAAAAGATTTTGAGAACGCCGCCCGCCATGTTCTATTTCGTCGAGGTCCTTTTCCATATTGGCGGTAAACTTTACGTCCACTATGTCTGGAAAATTCGCCGAAACAAGCCTGTCGATTATCATTCCGAGTTCTGTAGGAAGCAGGCTCTGTTTCTGCCGCAGAACATATTCCCTTTCCAGCACCGTCGATATTATCGTCGCGTAGGTGCTTGGCCTCCCGATTCCAAGATCTTCGAGGGTCTTTATCAGAGTAGCCTCCGTGTATCTTTGCGGAGGCTGAGTGAAATGCTGCTTCGATTCGATTCCCAGCAGGTCGAGGTGCTGCCCCCGTAAGAGGTCGGGCAGCCTCTCATCGGATTTGCCCTCTTCCCCCGGCTCGTCTTTTCCCTCCTCATAAAGAGCCAAAAACCCCTGGAACACAATCACCGAGCCGATCGCTCTCAGCGTGTAGTCACCCGCTGAAACGTCCACCGTGGTTTGATCTATCAGCGCAGAGGCCATCTGGGACGCCACAAACCTTTTCCAGATAAGGCCATATAAGTTCGACTGCTCCCTGGTGAGGTATTTTGACATGCTTTCGGGAGTGCGCCCCACATCGGTGGGCCGAATCGCTTCGTGGGCGCCTTGGGCGCTCTGCCTGGATTTGTAGACAATCGGTTTTTGAGGAAGGTATTCCTTCCCCCACTTCTTTGAGATAAAGTCCCGCGCCCCCTGGACCGCATCCTGGGACAGCCGGGTCGAATCGGTGCGCATATAGGTAATGAGGCCCACCGCGCCCTCGTGCCCGATTTCGATTCCTTCATAGAGCCTTTGTGCAATACCCATCGTATGCTTGGCGGAATAATGAAATTTGCGGGCGGCTTCCTGCTGAAGGGTGCTGGTAATAAAAGGAGGGGAGGGGCCTTTTTGCCGCTGCTTCTTTTCTACCGAGCTTACGTGATAGGCGGCGGATTTAAGCGCCCGCACGTGCCGCTCGGCTTCGGCATGCGAGGCGATATCACACTTTTTCTTCTTGCAGCGGATAAGCTGGGCCGTAAAAGCTAAGGTCGGATCTGAAAAATCCTGTCGCGGGCTCAATCGGACTTCAATGGTCCAGTATTCCTGCTTCTCGAAGGCACGGATTTCTCCCTCCCGCTCACAGATCAACCTCAGGGCGACAGACTGTACTCTCCCTGCGCTGAGACCCGATCTCACCTTCTCCCATAAAAGAGGCGAAATCATGTAGCCTACCAGCCGGTCGAGCATTCGCCTTGCCTGCTGCGCCTCATAAAGCTTTCGGTTGAGTTCGTTCGGTTTCCCCAGCGCTTCCAGAATCGCCTTGCGCGTAAGCTCGAAAAAAAGGACCCTTCGAATCGGTCCTCTTGTGGCCCCGATCTCTTCGGCGATATGCCATGCGATTGCTTCTCCCTCCCTGTCGGGGTCAGGACCCAGATAGACGGCATCGGCCCTGGAGGCTGCCTTTCTGAGTTCGTCGATTATTTTTTTCTTTCCGCGCAAAACCTGGTATTGCGGCTTGAATTCCCTATCCAAGTCGATCCCCAGCTTGTTGCCGGGAAGGTCCTTGACATGGCCTACACTGGCTTTGACTATAAAGTCCTTGCCTAAATAGCGCTCAAGGGTCCTCGCCTTGGTGGGAGATTCAACGATCAGCAGCGATTTTGCCATCTGATTGCCTCAATCCGGTTTTAATCATAGTTCAAAATAAAATACTTCCCCGGCAACTGCGAAACAAGCCCCCTCAATTCGAGTTCGAGCAGTACGGCAGCCGCGCCCTGGACTGCCATATTCGCCTCATGGGCAATTTCATCAATATGTTTCGGAATTTTGTCGAGGATTCTCAAAAGAATTGTTTCTGCGGAGTTGGCGGGCTGTTCTGTGCCTCGCGGGCGAAGCCCGCCCGGCCCGCCCCTGAGGAGCGAAGCGTTATCGACCGGGGGGAGTCGCTCCGGGGACGCGTTCATCCCGCCAGGGGACTGTGAGAATGGCAAAGGTTGTGCCGCACGGATATGTGACCTGATCTCTTCAAGCACGTCTTCGGCGTCTTCAACCAGCTTGGCGCCCTGTTTGATAAGCCGGTGGGCGCCTTTGCTGCGCATGCTTTGGGCCATCCCCGGGACGGCAAAAACTTCCCGGCCCTGCTCAAGCGCAAAACGGGCGGTTATGAGCGAGCCGCTTCTTTCGGCGGCTTCCACCACGACGACGCCAAGTGAAAGCCCGCTGATTATGCGGTTTCTCGACGGGAAATTGCCCGAAGAGGGAGGATCCCCAGGCAGGAATTCTGTAATCAGCGCCCCGGCCTTGGTTATTTCTTCCCTGAGATCGGCGTTTATCGACGGATAATTCACATCAAGCCCGCAGCCCAGAACGGCCAATGTCCTGCCTTGGGCTCTGAGCGCCCCGCGGTGTGCGGCAGAGTCTATGCCCAGCGCCAAGCCGCTGACGACGGTGAGGCCGCACAGAGCCAGGTCCGAGCTCAATTTTTCGGCAAATAGAATTCCCGCAGGTGAGGCGTATCTTGAGCCTACTATGGCGACTGCGACCAGGTCTCGAGGCAAAAGTGCGCCCGATGAGAACAAAACGGCGGGGGGGTCGGGAATTTCGGCCAGGTTCGCCGGATAATCATCATCACCGATACAAATCAGCCGGAAATTCCTGCTCTTGAGGTAGTTCCACTCCTTTTGCGGGTCCCTGACAAACTGCTTTGCTGCAAGTGCTTGGAGCGGCTTGTCCCGAACGATCCCTGTTTGACATAAGTCTGCTAGTCTTGCGGCAAGCACTTTTTCGGCAGACCCGAAAACCGCCACAAGGCGCAGGATGGACTTGTTCCCAAGACCTGGCACCAGCTTGAGACTGAGCCAGGAGATCCGGTTGCGCTCCCGGTCGGTGGAATTGCAATGAGAATTGCTGTCCTTTATTGGTCAATCTCCTTTTATCTTCCCGGATAAGTCCTGTCTTGAGTTTCTTCCTGTCTTTGGTTTTTTCACTATTCACCCGTACACGGCGACGCTTCATTTGTCAAATAGCCACGATCGGTTTAAAATGCAAAACGGTCACAAAGTATAGCGAAATACCCGAAAGATTTGCACAATAATGGATCGAGCGGTGAAGACAGAGCTTGTTGAACTCTGTGGAGCATTGATGTAATAAGGATAAACTTCGTTGTAAGGCTGGGAGGACGTTTTGAGCAAATTCGACATGGAACAGGGATGGGCTGTAAACGGGTGCCCGAATGAAATTGAGTGCACACTGAAGGAAGAGATTACGCTTCTGCGCGAGCGGTGCCACAAGCTCGAAGAACTTTCATTCATCGATGCCCTCACCGGCCTCTATAACTTCCGATATATGCAAAGAGCCCTCGAAATGGAAATGGAAAGGACCCGGCGAACGAAACTCCCTACCGGTCTTATCATGATCGACCTTGACCACTTCAAAAATGTGAACACCCTCTATGGACATGAATGCGGCAATGCCGTGCTTGCCCATTTCGGCAAGATATTACAGGAAAGCATTCGCGTCATTGACGTGCCGTGCCGCTATGGCGGCGAAGAATTTTCCCTCATTTTGCCGGGCGCCTCGCTCATGCAGTCCGTAAGAATCGCGGAACGGCTGCAGGAATCCATTCGTTCAAAGCCGATCACTTTCGATTCGAAGACGTTGAGGATTACCGCCAGCTTCGGCGTGGCCGTTTTCCGTTATACCGACGAGAGCACGGTGGGGGCATTTCTGAACAGGGCCGACCGGCTTCTCTATGAGGCCAAGAATTCAGGCAGAGACCGGATATGCGCGGAAAAACCCGGCCCTCTGTTTATCTCTGATGAAGTTACGGAAAGCGAGAAGGCGGCTTTGTTTTCATCGACGAGCGACGATGAATAGTTGCACAGAAAAGCAATGGACCATCCTGAAGGTGCTCCTGTGGACAACGGAATACTTCAAAGGCAAGGGGCTCAGGCAGCCGAGGGCCGATGCGGAGGTGTTGCTGGCACACACCCTGGGGATGGAGCGCGTACAGCTCTACCTTAACTACGATAAGCCGCTTGCTGCTGAAGAACTGGCCCTATTCCGGGGATTCGTTCGACGAAGGGCCGGCTGCGAGCCGACTCAGTATATCACCGGTAAGCAGGAATTTTGGTCCTTGGATTTTGAGGTTACACCGGCGGTCCTCATACCCCGACCCGAGACCGAAGTGCTGGTGGACAAAGCCTTGGAAATCGCGGGAACTGAGCCCTGCACTGTCCTCGATCTGGGCGCGGGATCGGGAGCAATTGCGGTCTCACTTGCCCATGAGAGGAGCACCATACAGGTCGTCGCATCGGATATATCATGGTCCGCTATCGAAGTGGCGCGTAGAAACGCCGTGCGAAACGGAGTCGCGGGCCGCATCCGCTTTGTCGTCATGAACCTTTTCGATGCGTTTGAGGCCGCGCCTCTGTTTGATCTCATCGTATCCAATCCACCTTATGTATCGGATGTGGAACTTCTTGAGCTCGCGCCTGAAATCGCAAATTATGAACCGCCTTCCGCTCTTCGGGGCGGAGGAAAACGGGGCTTGGCCCTGATTGGAAAGATTCTCGAAGGGTTTCATGCCCATATGAGACCGCAAGGATCGTTGCTTATTGAAATTGGACAGGGCCAGGCCGAAATTCTCGAAAGGGAGATTTCCAAAGACCTGGCCGGAAGGGTCGAATTCGTCCAGGACTACTCGGGCATAAAACGAGTTCTATACGTCCGAGGCAAAGGCAGGATCGAACCGCTATTGGATCCCTGATCCAGCGCTTCGTTGGACTTAAGACTGGGTGGAACAGCTTCGTGCAGTTTCATCTGTCCTGCCTCCTGTTCAGGAGTTGGTTCATGGATAAACTGGTTATCGAAGGAGGGGTCCCGCTGAATGGTGAAGTTCAGATCAGCGGAGCTAAAAACTGCGCCTTGCCTCTCATGGCGGCAACTCTAATTGCCAACGGCACCCACAGCTTCGGCAACGTGCCTCACCTGCGTGATATACGGACGATGCAGCATCTGCTTGCACACATGGGGGCCTCCTCCAGGCATCATCACGTTCTGCAGATAGACACCTCAGACGTTCACACGCTCGAGGCCCCATACGACCTGGTCAGGACGATGCGAGCCTCCGTACTGGTGCTCGGACCTTTGCTGGCCCGGTACAGACGGGCGCGCGTTTCGCTTCCCGGGGGGTGCGCCATTGGAGCGAGGCCCATAAATCTGCACCTCAAAGCCCTCGCACAGATGGGCGTGGACATAGACCTGGAACACGGCTATGTTGTCGGGCATGCAAGAAAACTGCGGGGCGCCTCCATTACCTTCGACCTGGTAACGGTAACCGGCACCGAAAACATCATGATGGCCGCCTGTCTTGCCGATGGGGTCACGGTCTTGAAGAACTCGGCGCGCGAGCCTGAGGTGGTGGCGCTGGCCGATTATCTGAACCGGATGGGAGCAAGAATCGCAGGCGCCGGAACAGATGAAATCACTATCTCGGGTGTTGGCGAACTTACTCCTTCGAGCTGTGACGCGATTCCCGACAGGATCGAAGCAGGCACCTACCTCGTTGCGGCTGGAATTACGGGCGGCGCCCTTAAGCTCAAAGGGTGCAGACCCGACCACCTTCAGGCTGTAATGGAGAAGCTCAGAGATGCCGGGCTTTCGATCGAGAGCAACGGCGACCTTATCGAAGTCAGCCGTAGAGGCAGAATTCGAAGCGTAAATGTAGAAACATATCCCTTTCCCGGTTTTCCGACGGACATGCAGGCCCAGTTCATGGCGCTTATGGCGCTTGGAAACGGGACCAGCACTATCAAGGAACGCATATTCGAAAACCGCTTCATGCACGTGCTCGAATTGGAGCG
>Ga0187771_10000475_pt1 | contig 24904 bp, 14 predicted proteins | sample 0116_SJ02_MP15_1_FD_133139 | JGI IMG/M metagenome (GOLD analysis project Ga0187771, IMG submission 133139) | Tropical peat soil microbial communities from peatlands in Department of Meta, Colombia - 0116_SJ02_MP15_10_MG | ecosystem: Environmental > Terrestrial > Soil > Wetlands > Peat | place... | reverse complement strand
TCCTCTTCAACTTTCAGCAGCACGTCCTCGGCCTTCTTCCAATCGAAACCGACTTCGGAAGCCCGCAATCCCAGTTCGTAAGCGGCGAGAGTCGCAGGCAGGGTCGGGGCTATCCCATCCAGGAGGGACTTTTCATCTTTCTCGCTGTGAGCTGCGGAGGCCCGCTCCTGCGCTTTGACATTCAGCCAGCTCTGGAGGGCTTCGCCGGCATTCCTGGCTCGGACTTCGCCGAAAACGTGAGGGTGCCGACGAATGAGTTTTTCGTGCACGCCCTCGATAACGTCGTCAATGTCGAAGCGACCTTCCTCTTCCGCTAAACGGGCATAGAACACCACCTGGAAGAGCAGGTCTCCCAATTCATCTTCCAGGCCTTTGAAATCGCGCTCGGTTACAGCATCAATGACTTCGTAGGCCTCCTCAAGCAGCAATCCCTTGAGGGTATCGTAATCCTGCTCGCGGTCCCAAGGACAGCCTTCCGGCCCTCGCAAAAGGGACATCAGGCTAACAAGCTTAGATAGTTTTTCGCCGGCCAGGGTCACTCCTCTCGGGGGCGCTCACCACCCCCTGCCATCGCGTGGGTCTTGCTAATTTATCAGGGGAATAGGAGTGACTGCAACAGCCAGCGGCCGGATTGGCGTTAGTCAGGTGGGCAGATGGGGAGTGGGTAGTGGTCACTAGGTTCTGAGAGCATCCGGTAGTGAAAAGGTGTGAGATAACCGACCAGCCCTCTCATTGCCCCTACCTGGACTCGTCCTCTACCTCAATGGCGTTGACCACGGCGTAGTTCTTGACCGGAACGAAGGTGATGAACAGCTTGCCCGCTGAGCTAGCCGGCACCGCGTGAAAAGTCTTCAGGACCGGACGGTTGGCACCTCCGGCTTCCTTGAAGATGTCAAAGTTGCGGAGCAGCGCCGCGCCGTTGCAGTAAACGTCAAACAGGCGGCTCCCGACGCCTCCAGTACCGGGGTTCTGTGGGCCGAAGTAGGTTTCAGCAAAGTGCAGTGTTAGGGCGTACTCGCGTCCGGTGGCTACCGGTATGGCGTAGCTGAAATGTCCAAAACGCTCTCCGTAATAAAGGCCTGGGTCCGCCGTCTGTTCCACAGGCCGGTTGTGAAGGACTGATCGGCCCTGGCTCGCGTAAAGATCGGGACTCCAAACTCGGCCACTGTGGTCCGTGTACGAGTTGGTCTGAGCCACGATGCGGACAGGGCGCATTTTGCCCGGTATCCCAGGGACGACTTCGAGGGCGTTCAGCATGGGCTCACCTTGCGGGGGAGCAGGGCCCACGAATTTGGAGAACCGCAAGTGGAGTTTCCCGTCGGGAGCCGGAGCCACGTCGACGAAAACGCGCTTGTCGGCGGTGTAGTTAGAGCCCGCATCGGCCAAAGGATCGAATTCGATGAGGATCGGCTTGCCGTTCAACTCCACATTGAAGTTGCGGCTGCTCTCGCCCCCTCCAGCCAGAGTGTTTGGGCCGTAAGTGGTCTCCGCAAAAAAGAGCCCGAGCTCGTACACGCCCGGCTTTAGAGGGATGTCGTAGCTGAAGTCGCCGACTCGGCAGTTTTGGTACAGCGTGGCATCCGACGTCCGATCAATAAACTGAGGGGGCGAGTTCCGCGTCGTACCCCCTGAGTAGTAGCGGTCCGGACCCCAGACCTGTCCCGTATGGTCGGTATAACTGCTTTTCGAATACCCCGCCAGAATCCGGATATCCTGTCGGGAATCTGCGCCCGTCGCCACTTCTCTGCTTTCGGGCCTGGAGGAAGTGGGTCCGGGAATCGGGAAGTTCACAAGTTTCGACTTCCATGCGACCAGGACCACAGTGGTAGTGAGGAGGATGAACGCCAACGTAGGCACGAAAAACCGACCCAAGGCACGACCGTGCCAAGTGGGGAGCCAAGTCGAGATTCGCTTTGTCAAAGGCGAGTAGGGTTTGGGAAAGCCCACCGGGCCGGGTTGCCCGACTCTCCCCCCCGCGACCTCGGTAGCACTGCGGGGGGGTTCGGCCGGCGGAGACGTGAGTTGGACATCAACTTCGGACCGGGCAAGGAATTGCGGCGCGTAATTGCCAGGCTTAAGGACAATGACTACCGGGTCATGAAGTCCTTCGGTCTCATAGTACCTTTTCAGCCTTTCCCGAAGTCGATGTAACTCGACGCGTACGATGGAGTTACTGGTGGGATCGAAGTCGGCAAGGCGCCCCAGCGCTTCAACCCCAATATTGAACTCCTTCAGATCGCTTGCCTGGCCTTCAAAATACTTGCGGCAGAGATACTTTAAGAGTCTCGCAAGGTTTTGCGACTTGGCGAAAGTCCCCGAGGCGAAAACTGCCTCAAGTTCCGCTTCCTCCTGTTGGCGCGTAACCCCCTGCCTCATGTTACATCACCCTCACGGCGGCAAAGCGTACCACCAATTGGCCTTTTGCGCAAGTCAAGGCTAAGTTAACGCTTAATCGGAGTCTGTAACGTAGGGGTGCTTGGCTGAAGGATTCGGAGCAAGGCAAGTAACATCGTGGAGCCGCGCCCCGTGGGCAATCAATAATCCGAAAGATAATAGGGGACTTCGGAGCGGTGTAACCGTGACTTAACAGCTTTAGCCTTGTATTCGTAAGTCGGAATTGTGGATTCTCGACACGCGTCGGGTGTCGGCTCAGCGTTCGCCTGAGATGTGCTTCGTTTAAGGCACGGACGGACGAATTACCCTAATCATTCCAAGAATTGTTCTCTCAGACCTTCTCTGAGAGCAGAAAGGAGACAGGACAACTAATCATGAAGCAATGGATAAAACTCCTCATCGCGCTCACGCTCCTGGCAGTGCCAGCTACGCGCTTGTCGGCACAGTCGATATTTGCCACTCTCACGGGCGTTGTGAGCGACCCTTCCGGCGCGGTGGTGCCGAATGCGTCAGTCAAACTTGTTAACGAGAAAATGGCCTCGGCACGCGATACGATTACCAATGCGGAAGGCTATTATAGCTTCGCTTCTGTGTCGATCGGTGACTTTACCTACAAGCTAGTGGTTGAGGCGAAAGGATTTCAAACTTACGAAGCCACGGGCTTGCAGATTCTGGGCGGCGAGAAGCGCAATCTCAACGTTGAGCTTAAAGTCGGCTCGGCCGCCCAAACCATTGAGGTGACCGGGGCGATCACGAAGATCGTATCAACAGACTCTGGCGAAAAATCGGAGACGCTGACCAGCAAAGAGTTGACGGACTACGTTCAAGTGGGCAGTGACGCGGCCGAGTTCATCAAGATCATGCCCGGCTTCGGCGTCAATAACAACACACACAACAAAGCGAACTACACCGGTGAAGTGATCGGAATTAACGCCAATGGCGATGCAGGCAGCCAAAGCCCGCTGAACAATGCATATTCGTACGATGGGCTACCTGGCAACACGCTGGACATAACTGCGGACGGGGCGCACGTTTCCGACCCCGGCTGCAACTGTGACACCCCTGTCAACCCGAATGGGGACATGGTCTCAGAGTTCAAGGTCTCAACGGCTTACAGTGCCGAGAACCAGAAGGGCCCCATTGTAATCAGTTCTGTGACCAAGGCCGGGGGCAGCCAGTTCCACGGCGACGTCTTGTTCTCGCTCCGCAACTATACGCTCAATGCCAACGATGCCCTCTTCAACGAGACCGGCGCGCCAAAACCGCACAACAAGTATTATTACCCCGAGGGTCAAATCGGTGGCCCGGTTTTGATCCCTGGCACGGGCTTCAACAAGAACCGTGACAAGCTGTTCTTTTTCACTGCCTTCGAGTACTACTACCAAGTGCTAGACACTGGTTTGCTAAGAGCCACGGTCCCCACTAGTGCCATGGTGCAGAACGGGGACTTCTCGACAGCGTCATTGGAGAAGCTAGGCAACATCACAGCTTCCGGCGGGCCTCCTGGGACCGCTTGCGCTGGCACAGGAACGGGAGGTGTTCCATACGCCCCTTGCCTCAATGCTGCCGCGCTTGTCAAATTCCCAGGTGGGATCATCCCTCCGATGACGGCCGGTGTGCCTGGGTCGGGGCTCGATCCGAACATGACCGCGCTGATGAGCCTGTATCCCCCGCCTAACGCCGATCCCAACAGCAACGGCGGATACAACTACGTGCAGGCAGAAACGTTCAACCAGAACAACCGGGAATGGAAAACCCGCGTCGACTACAACATCAGCGACAATACGAAGCTGTTTGTCCGGTACAGCTATCAGCGTGAAATTCAGCAGTTCCCGGTTGGTTTGTGGTGGCGCAACGGCCAGCAGGTTCCCTATCCCACGCCCATCCTGGGCAAGAACCGCTCCGACTCCGTCTCGGCGTCACTGACTCACGTCTTCAATCCGACTATGACCAATGAATTTGTCTTTGCGTACACCTTCATTGGCTTCCCCAACGTGTTTAAGGATCCCTCCAAGGTAGACAGAACCAAGGTCGGATACAACTACGCGGGCATCTTTAAGAATGGAGTTGCCCAGATCCCCTCGTTTGGGCAATGGGGAGGAGAAACTGCGCAGATCTTCAATCCGAGCGGATTTGAAGCAGGTGGGCCCAGTGAGGGCCTGTACGCCAACAAATACATGCCGAGCGTTAGCGATACCGTAGCCAAGGTCTGGAGCACTCACACTGTCAAAGCAGGGCTGTACTGGGAGTGGATTCGCAATGCCCAACCTGCCAGCGACTACGCCAACGGGCAAATCACCACGTCCAGCGGGCAGAGCAACACCTTCGGTGACCCTTACGCAGACATGGCAACGGGGAACTTCTCCGGATACACCGAAACCAGCTTTGACCGCATCAACGACGAAGCCTACAACACCTGGGAATTCTTCGTCCAGGACGACTGGAAGGCGAGCAAGCGCTTGACCTTCCAACTGGGTCTTCGATTTACCCATTTCCAACCTTGGTATGACCGCTTGGGCGACGGGTTCACGATCTTTAACCCCAGCCTGTACACCGGCCAAGCCTGCACGGGGGCGCCTACGTTCTGCGGCTTCGATTGGCACAAGAAGGACCCCAGTATTCCCAACACCGGCTTCCCATCGCGGGCTCTTTTCTATCAGCCGCGGGTTGGCGCCGCTTACGACCTCTTTGGCACCGGCAAGTCGGTGCTTCGCGGTAGTTGGGGCCGGTACTACTTCCATACGGGGCAATTCACTAATGGCCTGGAGACTGCAGCCGGCGTTACGACGGTCGGCCTTGGCAACAACGTTTCCGTCAACGGGCAGACGGTGCCGCTCTTCGCCTCCGAACTCGACTCGCTTAACGTAGCCGGGGTCGCCTCGAGTCCTTCGGCGCTGGACCCCAAGGACGACTTGCAAGCCCACACGGATTTCTACAACGTCACAGTCTCTCAGCGAACCCCGTGGTCGGGCTTGATGGAGGTCTCCTACGTCGGCAACCGAACGCGCGATATACCCAATGCCGGAAACGGCGGGTCCATCGGCAACTCGTTGAACATCAATTTGGTTCCGAAAGGAATAATGCTAGCATCGAACCAAGGCGGGAAGGATCCCAACCACCTCCCCTGCGTTGGAAGCCTTTGCAACGGCGACCAGTTCCGCCCCCTGCTCGGCTACTCGGATCTGTATGAGGTCACAAACAATGGTTATTCCAACTATAACTCCCTCCAGGCGACATGGCTACGCACCAAAGGTAGGTATGACATCAACCTCAACTATACCTACAGTAGGGCAATGGGGATCGTAGGGTTCATGGACCAATACAACTTGGCGAACAACTACGGCGTCCTGAGTCAGAACCGGCCGCAGATCTTCAACGCCGCGTACCACATCGACTTGCCTAGCCCCGCCAAGACTAAGCTAGCCGGAGAGTTTGTGAATGGCTGGCAACTCTCCGGTATCACGCAACTCGAAAGCGGCGCCGACCTGACGGGCTACAACAGTGGCTTCAACATGAACCTCCAAAGTGGGTTAATTCCAGGTACCAAATTCAACATCAGCAACTTGTCGATCCTGGGCACGCCGGACATCCAACTCCAGCCGTACCTCACTTGTAATCCGCGAGCGGGACTCGGGCCGCACCAGTTCATCAACGCGAGTTGTTTCGCCGCGCCAGCGACGATCAGCCAAAACGGTCCGATTATCCTTCCGCCCATTTACGGACCCGCGTTCTTCAACTGGGATATGGGAATCTTCAAGAACTTCAAGATCACCGAGTCGAAGTCCGTGGAGTTCCGGGTCAACGGGTATAACTTCCTGAACCACCCGCTGTGGTCCTTCGTCCCGGGTTCGAGCAACCTAAACGTGGTGCTCGATCCGAAAACCTACACCACCATCAACGGGAACGGAAAGCCCGTAAACCCGAACTTCGGCATCACCACTGACAAAGAAGGGCACAGAATCATCCAATTCCAGTTCAAGTTCATTTTCTGATCGCAACTGGAAAAAGCCTGGAAAGACCAAGGGCCGCCTCGCAAGGGGCGGCCCTTCTTGCATGGGCGCTGGAGGCTCTGAACGCTGAAAACCCGACTGCCCATTGCATTGGGGAGCGACCGAGTGTATGTTGTTGGTCGGGCCGGAGCCCATAACGGGGATTCCTGTTTATACTGCCTAGCTGGTCCGGAAGGCAGAAGGGGATTCCCGGGACTGAGACCCTCGCACAACTTCACTGAAGAAGTAGATCCCGCCTGGAGGGGGAGAAGGAAGCTTCATGAAGCGTGTCGCAGTTGGGCATGTTGCGCTGGCGATTGCGATTGTGTGGTGGGTGGCGCTCACGCAGCTCAACGCGGAGCAACGGAACTCCAGGCCGGTCGTTGTCTCTCCGCTGGCGCCGATAACGCTCGACGACCCGGCCGACGGGTCTGTTTTCCCACCTGAATTCCCAGCCCCGACCTTCCGATGGCGCGACGGCGACCAAAAGGCGACCGTCTGGATGATCGCGGTAGATTCGGCCGATCACTTGCTCCACATGCAGGTGAGGTCACTCGGTGAGGCGGTGCGGGTCGGGGAAATCGACCCCACGTGCATCGGAGCAGCACCCCCACCGCTGACGCCAGAGCAATCCGCGGGTCACACGTGGACGCCGGATGCCAAGACTTGGGCGGCGATCAAGAAACACTCGGTGAATCATTCGGTCAAGCTGACCATCACGGGCTACGCCGACCGGAATGGGGCCATTTCGCGCGGCCAGTTCACAATTCACACCTCCAAGGATGCGGTGGGCGCGCCGATCTTCTACCGAGACGTTCCGCTTATAGTGTCACCGACCGAGAAGGGTGTCATCAAGCCGCTGCCATCCTTTGCGATCCCACTGATCAAATGGCGGTTGCGCAATGTAGGCGAGACAACGAGCAAAACGGTCATGGAGAACCTGCCCACTTGCGCGAATTGCCACTCCTTCTCTCTGGACGGCAAAACGCTCGGCCTGGATGTAGACGGCCCGCAGAATGACAAGGGTCTATACGCACTCGTTCCGGTGAAGAAAGACATGGCTATCCGCAACGAGGACGTGATCCATTGGAGTTCCTACGCGGACGAGCAGGGCGGCAAGAAGCTACGGTTAGGCTTCATGTCCCAGGTTTCGCCGGACGGACACTATGTGGTCACATCCATCAACAATCGCGGCACGCAAAGGGGGCGAACCCTCATCGACAAGTTCTTCAACGCCGGGTACAAGGACTATCGCTTCGGCCAAGTGTTTTACCCGACGCGCGGCATCCTCGCGTGGTATAGCCGCGCGACGGGTAAACTCCAACCTTTGCCTGGCGCTGACGATCCCAAATACGTACAGGCAAATGCCGTATGGAGCCCTGACGGGAAGTACCTGATCTTCGCGCGGGCGGAGGCGCGAGACCCGTACCCCGAGGGTCAAAAGACGCCCGAATACGCCAACGATCCAAACGAGACGCAGATTCAGTACGACCTCTACCGGATACCGTTCAACGGCGGGAAAGGTGGAATCGCGGAGCCGGTAACCGGCGCGTCTGGGAACGGCATGAGTAACAACTTCCCCAAGGTTTCTCCAGACGGCCGCTGGATCGTGTATGTGCGGTGCCACAACGGCCTGCTGATGCGTCCGGACAGCCAGTTGTATATCGTTCCGTTCGCTGGAGGCGAGGCGCGGCGACTGCGCTGCAATTTGCCGCTGATGAATTCCTGGCACAGCTTTTCGCCGAATGGACGGTGGCTGGTGTTCTCATCGAAAGGCCGATCACCCTATACGCAGATGTTCCTTACCCATCTCGATGCAAAAGGCAACGACAGCCCGGCCATCCTGATCGAGAACGCGACGGCTGCCAACCGCGCGGTGAATATCCCCGAGTTCGTCAACATCCCGGCCGACGGCATAGCCAAGATCGAGGCGCCGGCGACCGAGTTCTACCGACTTTTCGACCGAGCCACAGAACTCGCGAAAAGTCAGCCGGATGCCGCGATTGTGGAGTGGAAGAAAGCCCTGGCGTTGAATCCTGAAGACGCCAAGGCAAACATCAGTCTCGGGGTTCTGCTAGCGGCCAAAGGCAACGTGGGCGAAGCCGCTGCTCAGTACAGGAAGGCGATCGAGGCAGACCCCGAGTACCCCGTTGGCTACACCAATCTCGGCGTCCTCATGGCGCAGAGCGGGCAAATGGATCAGGCGATCTCGTATTTCGAGAAGGCGGTGGAAGTCGATCCATGGGATGTTGAGGCGCAGAGCGACCTTGGCGGCGCCCTCGCCGTGGCCGGCAGACGGCTCGATGAAGCCATCGAACATTGCCGCAAGGCCCTGGATTCCCGCCCTACTGATCCCGAGGCGAACCAGAATCTCGCCATTGCCTTGGTGAAGTCCGGAAAGGTCACCGAGGCGATCCTGCACTTTGAGAAAGCTCTGGCGGCTAGTCCTGATTCCACCATCATTCATGCGAACCTTGGCGGGGCCCTCGCGGAGGCAGGAAGGTTCAGCGAAGCCATTCCCCATTTTGAGGAGGCGGTGCGCATAAGCGGCGGCCAGGACCCCGAACTGATGGCGGATCTTGCCGGTACCTATGCTGAAGCGGGACGTTTAGGCGAGGCCGTCACTACTGCTAGAAAAGCCCTCGACCTCGCACAAAGGCAGAACAAAGCGGAGTTGGCCGCAGAGCTCGGCGCACGCCTCAGATCTTATGAGAGCAAGAATGCCGCTGCCGGAAGCGACCCACAATAGCGGTTGCTCCTTGCTATCGGCATGATTAGCCACCATATCCTGGCGCGCTTCCCGGGGACAGGATTTCGCCGCAGAGAATTCTGAATTGTGATTTAGGACTTAGAAAGAAGTGGAATTGCCTGGGTGATTGGGAGGATGAATTCATGAAAGGGAATCTTAGCCGACTCGTGATCATTTTGTTGCTCCTCGCCAGCTTGGCGGCCGCGAAGCACAAAGAGGAGCAACCCGATCCCAGACTAAAGCAAATCCATACCATTTTCCTAAAGGGGGCCTTTGAGGCAGTTCGGCAAGCTCAAGCCAATCGCGAGGAGATCGAGAAGAATAGCTGCTTGAAACTTGCCGAAGATGCCGAGAAGGCTGACGCGGTCGTAAAGGTGAGCTACACCCCTGGAGGAACCGAGCACATTTCTACGGCGGCAATTGCAGTGCCAGGCGCCGCTTCCATACGGCAGATCCAGCCTTACCACACCGCGCTCGAATTGAGTGTGCGCGAAGGATCGAAGATGAAGAAGATATGGGATAAGCACATCGACCTGGATCGAGCGCAGCAGGCGAGCCGGGCGGGAGTTTTCCGTCTGATGGATCTCCTTCGCCAAGATGCGTGTGGCGACCGGTGATGCAACCTGCCTCGCCGGACCTTGACGGACTGTCCCCGTTTGTTACTATATACTCTCGCCCGGCTGAAGAACTGCCGGGCGCCACATGAACACCATTCTGCCCGTAATCGCGGCCCTTCTGAGCATTGCAGCGCCAGCGTACGCCCAGGCAGCGAGCCAACCCGGTCGTGCTCCTACCTTCGAAAATCTCTCCCATCAGGCCGAGGCCGCCCGAGACGCTAAACGGCTGGACGAAGCTTTGATTCTGTACAAACGCGTCCTGGAGCTTAAGCCTAGCTGGGAAGATGGTTGGTGGAACGCCGGTTCCATAGCCTACGATCTGAACAAGTACGCGGAGTGCGCTTCCGATTTCCACCGCATGGCGGAGTTGAAGCCGGATTCAGCGCCGGGATGGACGATGGAAGGTATTTGCGAATACCAACTTAGAGATTACAAAGGCGCCCTGAGGAGCCTGACGCAGGCTGAGAGAGTGCGGTTCGAAGAGAATCCGGAGCTTTCGCGTGCAGGCGGCCTCCATTTGGCTATCGTCCTCACCAAGTTTGGTTATTTCGAGAAAGCACTGCTCCTGCTGACGGACGTAGCAGCGATCGAGCAGAAGACACCGGAGATTATTGCAGCGGCCGGAATCGCTGGGCTGCGAAAACGGTGGGTACCGCCCGAGGTCCCCAAATCTGACCAGGACAAAGTTTTCAAGCTCGGCGATGCAATGGCGTCAGCGCTGTCTCGTGATTATGGCGGCGCGGTCGAGAAGTTCGAGGTCGCCCTGCGGGACTACCCCCAGGAGCCTGAAATTCACTACCGTTTCGGAGCTTTCCTGACGACTCACGATCCTGACCGCGGGATCCAGGAACTCAAGAAGACCCTCGATCTGGATCCTGGCCACGTACCCTCCACCTTCGGATTGGCCAGGATCTATCTGAAGCGCGGCGAGCCGGAGGCTGCCTTGCCCTATGCTCGGAAGGCGGTAAAGTTGCGTCCCGAGGAAAGCACCGCCCACTTGGCTCTCGGTCAAGCCCTGCTGGCGACCGGCGACCTCACTGGGGCGGCACGGGAACTGAAATCGAGTGCAAAACTCGATCCGAAAAGCCCCACGCCACATTGGATTCTTGCCGAAGCTTATGCGAAGCTCGGCCACCACGCGGATGCGGCGCGAGAGCGCGAGGAAGCCAAACGGCTGCGGGAGTCGCCACCCAACGGGCCGTAAACCTTACGAGCCAAGCGGGGTCTAATACGAACGCAGGAACCGAACTTGCATAGTTGACCGAAAGGAGGGGTAAAGGCCTCACCCCCCTGTCGGCCGCCGGAACTGCCCACGGATAGGTTGACGGAGACTTATCCAGGGCCATGCGGGCGAAGTGAGTTGTGGTGCAGGGAGGTCTGAGTAAACGTAGTCTGTTACGTTTGCAATGTTATGCGGTTGTTGCGTTTTTCTACACTCATTGCTACGGTCCTGATGGTGGGATCAGTCGGGGCAGACGGTCGGACAAAAAGCCGTGGCCAAACCCACACTGCCTCCCCACCTTCGCGCAGCATTACGATTGATTACCCCGCCAATGGAGCTATTTTCCCACCTGAGATCACGCCGCCAGTGTTCCTATGGAGAGACGCGAGCCCCACGGCAGGTTTCTGGGTGATCGAAATAACCTTCCGAGACCACTCACACCGGGTTCAAGCTAAATCACGGGGCGAGAAGCGACCGATCGGTGAGATCGACGAGCGCTGTGCAAAGGCCGGAGCTGTCCCCCCTGAACTTTCGCCGAACGAAGAGGCGGGGCATTCTTGGACGCCCGACGCCGAGACCTGGGCGGCAATCAAGAAACACTCCGTCAAGCAGCCTGCGACCGTGGTCATCACTGGATTCCAAGACGAGGCTGCGACTGAGCCGGTCTCGCGCGGGCAAGTTAGCATTCAGACTTCCACCGATCCCGTGGGCGCTCCCATCTTCTTCCGGGATGTTCCACTGATATCAGTTCCGGTCGGCCAGAAGGGCGTCATCATGCCCTTGCCGACCGAGGCCATTCCCTTCATCGCTTGGCGATTGCGCTACCTTTCCGAGCCCAAGAGCAGGCTCATGATGGAAGGCTTGCCGACCTGCGCCAACTGCCACTCGTTCTCGCGCGACGGGAAGGTCCTGGGGCTGGATGTGGACGGCCCCGGCAACGATAAGGGTCTATACGGCATCGTGCCTGTGAAGAAGGAAACCTCCATCCGCAACGAGTACGTGATCCGGTGGAGTTCCTTCGCTGAAGAGAAGGCGAGCAAACGGTTCGGGTTCATGTCGCAGATCTCGCCCGACGGCCAGTATGTGGTCACGTCCATCGAACCCCCGGCCTCGCACATCCGAGACTTCGATGCCCGGCTCTACAACGGGTTTTATAAGGACTATGGGTTCGGCCAAGTGTTCTACCCGACCCGGGGCGTTCTGGCCTGGTACAGTAAAGCTAGCGGCAAGCTGAAACCTCTTCCAGGCGCCGACGATCCACACTATGTGCAGACCAGCGCCTTCTGGAGTCCCGACGGCAAATACCTCGTTTTCTCTCGCGCCGAAGCCAAGGACCCCTATTATGAAGGCCAGAAGGTATCTCAGTTCGCGAACGATCCGAACGAAACGCAGATTCAGTACGATCTCTACCGGATTCCGTTCAACGGTGGCAAAGGCGGAACCCCCGAGTGGATTGAGGGTGCTTCGCAAAACGGCATGAGCAACAACTTTCCCAAGGTTTCGCCTGATGGGCGCTGGATCGTCTTCGTCCAGAATCGTACTGGCCTGCTGATGAGGCCTGATAGCCAGCTCTACATCGTGCCATTTGAGGGTGGTACTGCTCGACGGCTGAGCTGCAACACGCCGCGCATGAACTCCTGGCACAGCTTCTCGCCGAACGGCCGCTGGCTGGTTTTTTCCTCGAAAGGACGTTCGCTGTACACACAAATGTACCTGACGCACATCGACGCGGAGGGCCGCGACAGCCCAGCCATCCTGATTGAGAACGCAACGGCTGCCAACCGCGGAGTGAACATTCCGGAGTTCGTGAACATCCCTGTGGACGGGATCACCCGGATGGACGCGCCAGCCACGGATTTTTATAGGATCTTCGACACGGCCGGAGAGTTGGCTCGAAAAGGTGACTACTCCGGGGCTTTGGCGGAGTGGCAGAGAGCGGTGGAGCTTGATCCTGAAGACGGCAAGGCCCGCTACCACCTGGCGTTTGCACTGGACCAGCAGGGCCAACTCGACGAAGCCATTGCGCAGTACCAGCAATCCGTCGTGCTCGACCCTAGCAACGCCGCCGCATACTCGAGCCTCGCCATCGCACTGACGCGCACGGGCAAATTAGCGGATGGCATCGCGTCCTACAAGAAATCCCTCGAAATCGACCCGAAGAATCCGATCGCCGAGGGCAACCTGGCAGCGGCGCTGATTCAAGACGGGCGCACCGACGAGGCTCTCGGCCACATCAACAAGGCCCTCGAGTTGGACCCGGAATTTGCCGATGCGCACAACTTGCTCGGTCTTGTCTTGGCCCGGGCCGGGAAGCTCGATGACGGCGTAACGCACCTGGAGAAGGCTGTGGCCCTCAATCCGGATTCGCTGGAGTTCCGGTTCAACCTTGGCCGTGTTTTGGCCGCGCGGCACAGCTTCGCCCAGGCGATCCCGCAGTTCGAAAGGGCCGTGGAACTGTCCGGCGGCCAGGAGCCGCAGAGCCTGGAGATGCTGGCGGCAATGTATTCCGAGGTGGGACGATTTCCGGACGCAGCCCGGGTTGCGCGACGAGCGCTTGACCTCGCCAACCGACAGAACGACAACGCGCTCGCCGAGACGCTGAGAGCCAGAATTTCCTACTACGAATCGCAGGCGGCCAAGCCCTAGCTCTTCGTCATTCCCGCGCACGCCAGGCACCGGTCGCCCGTGCCGAGACGTCACGCTCTGTACCATCTCCACCGACCGTCGTGAAGTACTTTATGGTTTTTCGCGGCCAAACATTCGGCTATACTCCTCATGGAGTCGCACCCATGGCAAGTCGGGTTGCTGCACTAGTGCTGGCCGTTTTGACCCGGCGACTGCTGTGCACCTTCCTGCTGACCCAGTTGATGGGGGGCATCCTGGCAGGGCAAACCCAGCAGGCTCCCGAGGCCCTGTTGAGGGAAGCGGAGTCGCTTCATCGAGCCGGCAAACTGGACCAAGCGATTGAAGATTACCGCTTGTTCCTGAAGCAGTATCCGGATGTTTTCCAGGTGAGATCGAACCTCGGCGCGGCCTTGGCAGCCGCCGGACGTTATGAGGAAGCGATCGTCGAGTACAAGAAGGCGCTCAAGACCCAACCCGGCAATCCGCAGGTGGAATTGAACCTGGCGCTGGCGCATTACAAAGCCTTGCAGCTTACGGAAGCCGCGGGCGAACTCCTGCCCCTTCATGCCGCCGACCCCGAAAACCTGAAAATCGCCCTGCTGCTGGGGGATTGCTACTTCCGCTTGGGGGAATACAGGAAGGCGGCGCAACTCCTTGGGCCGCTTGAAGCCGCGCACCCGGAGGAGCAAGCGTTGATTTATCTGCTGGGGATGGCTCTAATCCGCGACAGGCAGGTCGACAAGGGAGAAGTGCTGGTGAACAGAATCCTCCGCGACGGCAATTCGGCGGAAGCGCACCTGATGCTGGGGGCCGCACGATTAGAGGTCTACGATGCATCGGGGGCCGTGGATGAGCTGGCGGCTGCCGTCAAGCTCGACCCGAAGCTGCCCTTGGCTCATTACCTTTACGGAAATGCCCTGCTGACCCTTGGCCATCATGATGAAGCCATGCAGTGTTTTCGCGAGGAGCTGGCGATCGACCCTAACGAGTTTGGTTCCAATCTCTATCTCGGCGTCTTGCTGAACCAGGGGGAGAAGTACAAGGAAGCGATCCCTTACCTCGCCCGCGCGCTCCAGGTGCGGCCGGGCGAGCCGGCGGCGCGTTACCAAATCGCGCTCGGCCAGATCGGAATGGGAGAACTCGAACAGGCCAGGGGGTCGCTTGAAGCCTTGCTTAAAGACAGCCCGAATTTCATGGATGCGCATGTCTCGTTGGCGAGGCTATATTACAGGTTCCACATGAAGCAGGAGGGTGATCGCGAAAGAGCCATCGTCGACAAGCTAAATGCTGAAGTCCAGGCTCAGAAGCGTGCGCATGCCGACGAAGTTACGAAAGAGCAGCCGCCCACTCCGCATTGATGGGGTAGCGCGGACCCACGGTTTTAGGGTCCGCGGCTTTATCTTAGGCGCGTGGACAAAGGGCGGACCCCATAACCGGTGATCAGCACTGCCGCTTGCGGTGCGTTCGCCTCGGAAGGAAACGTAAGGTAATGAGTAGTTCGCGCCGCCAGTTTCTGAAGGGAGTGGGGCTCGCCGGACTTGCTGGTTACGGCCTCTCGGGGCGAATCTTTAATCTGTTAGGCTCATCCATCCCCCAAGCGCCCAATGGTCTGCCGGCCTTTGAGGTGATTCCGAGTTCGACCAGCGGCATAACATTTGCGCGGACTAGCGCCCGCTCGCCCCAATTCTATCTGCCGGAGACTCTGGGTGGTGGTGGCGGCTTCATCGATTACGACAACGACGGCTGGATGGATATTTACTTGGTGAACAGCGGCAAGTGCGACTTCTACGACCCCAATCCTCCCCTCCGCAACGCCCTCTACCATAACAACCGCGATGGCACGTTCACGGATGTAACCGAAAAAGCCGGGCTGACGGGCGGCGGCTACGGAATGGGGGCGGCCGTAGGTGACTACGATGGTGACGGCTGGCCTGACCTTTGCCTGACCCAGTATGGGCGTACGATTCTCTACCACAACAACCGCGACGGCACGTTTACCGACGTCACCGAGAAGGCAGGCATAAACGCTTTCGGTTTTGCCGCGAGCGCCGTTTGGTTTGATTATGACAATGACGGGCGCCTGGACCTGTTTATTTGCCGCTCCGTAGATTTTAACAAGGAGAATAACAAGTTCTGCGGCTTTGGCGGCACGGTCGAGCGGTACTATTGCATCCCGAACGTGTACGATCCCATGCCAAGCTGGCTTTTTCACAATAACGGAGATGGCACTTTTACAGATGTCAGCGAGTCGTCGGGCATTGGCAGCGCCAAGGGGATTGCCTGGGGAGTGGTGGCCACCGACATCAACAACGACGGGCTTATGGACTTGTTCGTCGCCAACGATATGGTGGCGAGTTTCCTCTTTGCGAACCGCGGCCATGGGAAATTCGAGGAGATTGGACTACAAGCCGGTGTAGGTTATAGTGCTGACGGCCGGGTGCGGTCAGGGATGGGCGCGGACTCCGCCGATTACGATCAAGATGGTTGGATGGACATTTTCCTCACCGATGTGGACGAGGAGATGTTTTCGCTTTATCACAACAACCGCGACGAGACGTTTGACGACTTCTCTGTATCCAACGGCATTGGGATGAAGGTGCGCACCATGAGCGGCTGGGGAGTGAAATTCCTCGACTACGATAACGACGGCAACATGGATATCTTTATCGTCTCCGGCCACCCTGACAACAAAGTGTCTCAACTGCACAGCGAAATCCAATATGAGGAAAACCCCCTGCTGTGGCGCAATCTGGGAACCGGCTATCGGAGTACCTTCCAAAACGTGAGCAATGAAAGTGGTCCGGTCTTCGCCCGGCAATTCGCCGCGCGTGGCTTGGCGATCGGCGACTTCAATAACGATGGCGGTATGGATGTGCTGATGATTCTCAACGACGGGGTCCCTCTCTTACTACGGAATAACGTCGGCAAGCTCAATCATTGGCTGGGCGTGCAGCTCAAAGGCAAAGTGGCCAATCCCGACGCCGTCGGCGCAACGGTGAGCTGGCAGGCCGGGGATTTCAAGCGCCACATATACAAGGTAGCGGGGGGAGGCTACCTGTCCTCCCATGACCCGAGGCTCGTGCTGGGAATTGGCGCAAGGACTAAGATCGATTCGATTGAAATCAAGTGGCCTCCGCCCTGCACCCGTGTGGACCGCTTCACCAACCTCCCCATCGATCGCTACATCACGATCGTGGAAGGAAAAGGCATCACTGGGTAGGCACTAGGCAGATGGGCAGTGAGTGCGTGGCCAGATGGGCAGATGGGCAGGTGGGCGGATGCGAACTTGGGCAGCGGGTAGGCCGGGTAGCATGTCGTAGCCCTCTCCCTTTAGAATGACAGAAGGGCAGTGGGCAGGCGCACGGCGCGGCATGCCCGACTCGAGATTTCAGATTTGAAAAGCGGCGCGTTAGGTGAGTGGTGCGAGATCGAAACTCAAAGCGCAAATGGCAGTCCAAACTGGTTTTGACTTTTGCTTTTTGCCTTCTGACTTTTGACTTCACGCGCTTGGTGCCTTTGTGCCCTGGTGGTGAGCTTTGCTTGGCGATCCCCAACCTGTACAACGAAGACAGCGCGGAAGCGCACTTCCTTCTCGGCAGGCAGCTTTTCGAGTCCGGCAACTACCCCGCGGCTGTGAAGGAATTGGCCCGCGCCATCGAGCTCAATCCCAAGTTGCCCCAACTCCAGTCTTACTACGGTTTGGCGCTTTTGAATACGGGAGACCCCGTCGGTGCGGCGGCCGCCTTCCGCCGGGAATTGACGGTGAACCCCGACGATTACGCTTCTAATCTTGCGCTCGGCCAGATCTTGATTGTCTCGAAACAATACTCTGAAGCCATGCGCTTCGTTCGCTCGGCATTGCGCCGCCATCCCGAAGCCATTGAGGCGCGGCTGGCGTGGGGTGAATGCCTCAGTGGTACGGGGAAACTCGAGGAAGCTCGCGAACGTTTGGAAGCTGTCATCTTGGCCATCCCCGACTCGCTGGAAGCCCACCGCGAGTTGCTCTCGGTATATACACGGCTGCACCTGCACTCGGAGGCGGCGCTGGAGCGCGACACCGTGCGCAGACTCCAACAGGATGCGGATGCAAAGGACGCTGGGCCACAGACCAACGCCTTCGCTCCGGATTTCGATTTGTCTGAGGTCGGCACAGGGCAACACGTGCGGCTGAGCGATTTCCGGGGAAAGACTCCTGTAGTGCTAGTGTTCGGCAGTTACTCGTGCCCGAATTTTCGTGCTTCAGCGGAGGCGCTCAACGCTTTGTTCGAACGCTACGGCCGGCAGGTGCGCTTCTTCCTCGTTTACATCCGAGAGGCTCATGCGGCGGGCGACTGGCAGAGCACTCGCAACATGCGCGAAGGCGTCGCGGTAGCTTCCGCCAAGACCATGGCGGACAAAGAAGATCACGCCGTCATGTGCTCGCGAGAACTCCACCTGAAGTTCCCCGCGCTGGTGGATGGCATGGACGGCAGCGTGGAGGCCGCTTATGCAGCTTGGCCGAGCCGCGCCTTTGTGATCGGCGCAGACGGCCGCGTTCGTTACAGCACCCGGCTGACCCAACTGGACTTTCACGCCGAGGCGATGGAGGCGGCGTTGCGCGAGGCGATTGCGAGCCGGTGACAGTCGTGTAGGGGCAATCCGCCAAATGGCGGATGGTTGCCCGCCCTGCGGCCCAAAGCCTTCGGGCGGCGGGCCGCGGGCGGCCACAAGGGCCACCCCTACAGTGCTTTCTTAGAAAGGAGCAAGTCATGTTGAAGAATTCATACGCTATGAGTCTACTGGCTACCGCTTTCGTAGTGTCGCTGGGGCCGGCCTTTGGTGTCCAGCAATCTCAGACTCCTTCCGAGCAGGCGCCGGCTGTCAAGGCCGCCGCAGAGGAAGTTTTGCTCGACATCGTGGTCCGCGACAAGAAGGGCCATCGGGTCGACGACCTGAAGCCGGAGGATTTTCACGTCTTCGATAACGGCGAGCCGAAGAAGATCACCTCCTTTCGACTCGTCCAGGGCGGAGAAGCCATCGGCACAGGCGGGACTAGGACCCAACTCGATCCCCTGCGCCAGATTCGCTTGGTGACGATGATCTTCCAGTGCTCGGACAACAACGCACGGCGACTCGCGCATGATGCGGCTTACGACCTTCTGAAAGGCGAGCTTCCGCAAAATGTCTTTATGGCCGTCATGACCATTGATTTCAAAATCGAGGTTATTCAGGCGTTCACTAACGATCTTGCCCTCATTCGCAAGGGGATCGACCGCGCTACACGCAGCGAGAATGCCGATTTCTCCAAGGATACCGAGGCGGTCCAAAGAGAACTCGAGCAGATGCTGGGGCCGAATACAACCGGCGCACAGACGACGCAGGAACAGATCAGCAGTATGACCCCGACGTCGGCCGGAAACGGACGGCCCTCTAATCCTGGCGCGTTCGCCACCGCTGCGATGGCGCAAATGCTGCTGAATATGATTCGGACCGAACAGAGCTACTCCATGGCGGAACGCGGCCGGACTACGATTTACTCGCTGCTGGACGGAGTGAAGGAGCAATATAGGCTGCCGGGAAGGAAGACCATCCTCTATTTCTCCGAGGGCTTCACGGTGCCGCAGGAATTGGATCACCCATTTCGGGAAACCCTCAGCATTGCCAATCGCGCGAACGTGAGTTTCTACACGATTGACGCCCGGGGTCTGTCAACCACGAGCACCAATCAAGGCGCCATCAACATGTTGAGAGACGCCGCCGCGACTTCCCACGAGCAGGCAACCACCGTCAGTGGTCCCGTCAAGCAAGACCAAGCCAACCTCATCGATACGAGCATCAACAGCACGCGGGCTAACTCCCAAACCGCGATGGGCGAGCTCGCCGAATCCACCGGAGGCGCGCTGATCGCCAACACCAACGACCTCCGAACACCCCTTCACAAGCTGGCGGAAGACATCCAGACCTACTACGAGATTACCTACAATCCGGAAATCAAGACTTACGATGGATCTTTCCGCAAGATCACGATCAAGATGTCTTCCAGCGACCTGCGCGTGCAATCCAGGTCAGGATACATCGCTCTTCCACCCTCTCTAGCCAAAGGGAGCGTGCTTCGCGCCTTCGAAGTCCCCCTCCTGACCGCCCTGGACGAGCCCGAACTTCCCAGTGCGTTTAGCTACGCGGCGAGCGCCATGCATTTCCGCGGCCTGCAAGGCGAGCCGGTCTGCGAGTTGATCGTGGATGTCCCGCTGGTTGAGGTGACCCTGGAAAAGCAGGCCAAGGGTGACTCTTCCGGCCGCCTGTCTTACGTAGCTCTGTTGAACGATGGAAAGGGTGAAGTGGTGAAAAAGTTCCAGAACGACAGGGCCTTCAACGTGCCCGCCGATAAACTGGTGGGTTTCAAGGCGGGCCACTTCATCTATACCGAGCACTTTGACCTGGCGCCTGGGCCCTACACGGTTGAGACGGCGGTGATGGATGGTACGGGGAACCGGATCAGCGCCCGCAAGGCCAGCCTGACCATGCCTGCGGTAGGCACAGGCTTAGCACTGAGCAGCATTGCCTTCGTGCGGAACACGAAGGACAGAGAGGCGTCAACTCAAGACGCGGATCCGCTGGTCGTAGGGGCAAAAGTAGTCTCGCCGGAGATCAGCCCCGCCATTAACAAATCGGGTGCGGAGGCTCTGCCTTTTTACTTGGTCGTCTACCCGGAAAAGAACGCCCTGGAGTCTCCTCAACTAATCATGGAATTCAGCCGCAATGGCCAGGTACTCATGCGAGCCCCGGTACAACTCGGCCAGGCAGACAAAGACGGTCGCATCCCGTTTGTTGCATCAATCCCCCTGGCCCGTCTCGAGCCGGGCGACTTCAAATTACGCTTCATTGTGAAACAGGGGAATGAAACTGCTGAAGAAAGCGCTTCCTTCGTTCTGAAGTGAGATTCGCAACCGTCGCCTAGGCAGGTATCCGCAGAACATCCCCTCCAGGCGATGGCGAGATCAAATTTCAATCGGGAAGGAGCATGTCATGAGAAGGACTTCCCGGGTCGTGTGCCTGTGCGCCGCAACAATCGCAGCCTTCCTGGGCCCCACCCTATTTGCGGAACAAGCTCAGACTCCTCCCTTGCCCGAACCCGCCATCAAGGCCACGACCGAAGAAGTACTCCTGGACGTGGTGGTGCGCGACAAGAAAGGTCATCGGGTCGATAACCTTAAGCCCAAGGATTTCCAGATACTTGATAACGGCGAGCCGAAGAAAATCACCTCCTTTCGCCTCGTGCAGGGTGGAGAAGCTATCGGCACTACTAACACAGGCGGCGCCGGCAGCACGGGGACACAACTGGATCCTCTGCGCCAGATTCGTTTGCTGACAATGATTTTCCGTTGCTGGGATAACGATTCTCGTCGGCTCGCTCATGATGCAGCCGTAGGCCTCCTGAAGGGCGAGTTGCCGCAAAACGTCTACATCGCCGTGATGACGATTGATTTCAAGCTCGAGGTCATTCAGGCATTCACCAACGAAACGGGTCTGATTCGTCAGGCAATCGACCGCGCTACTCGGACCGACGTGACCGATTTTGCCCAGGATACCGAGATGGTTCGAACGCAACTCGAGCACCTCCTTGGACCAGGTGAGAGCTACTGGGCGCCTGACGGTTCGGCTCCACACCCCTCTAGGCCGGGAGCGGGCACCGGCGCTATGAAGGCAATGGACGATTTGATACTGGAAATGATAAGAAAAGAACAAAGCTACGGCAACTCGAGGTCCGCCCTGACCACGATTTACGCGTTACTGGACCTGGTGAAGGAACAGTACCGGCTGCCAGGTAGGAAGACGGTGCTCTATTTTTCCGGAGGCTTCGTCAAGCCTCAGCAATTGGATTATCCGTTCCAGCAAATCATAAGCATCGCCAATCGCTCGAATGTGAGTTTGTATGCTGTAGATGCACATGGCTTGACGACCACAAGCTCCAATCGAGCTGCTGCTGACATGCTGAATAGGGCAGCAGGAACCGCCCAAGCGTTGGCGGCAGACGCGGGGAATGGCACTGATTTGGACGGGCAGAGCCTTATAGATGCGGCCGTCGCAAGCACTCGGGCCAACCCGCAAACGGCGCTGCTCGAGCTTGCCGAGTCTACCGGCGGCGCGCTGATCGCCAACACCAACGACCTCCAGAGACCGCTCCACAAGCTGGCGGAGGATATTCAAACCTACTACGAAATCGCCTACAATCCGGAAATCAAGACTTACGACGGGTCTTTCCGCAAGATCACAATCAAGCTGTCCTCCAGTGACCTGCGCGTGCAATCCAGGTCAGGTTACCTCGCCGTCCCTTCCGCCCTGGCCCAAGGAAGCGTGGTGCGCACCTTCGAAGTTCCTCTCCTCACCGCCCTGAGCGCGTCCGAACTCCCTAATGCCTTCAACTACGAGGCGACCGCCATGCACTTCCGCGGCCTGCAAGGCGAACCGGTATGCGAGCTGATCATGGACGTGCCGCTGTCCCAGGTCACCTTGGAGAAGCAGGCCAAGGGTGACTTTTCCGGCCGCTTGTCCTACGTGGCTCTCTGGAAGGACGGAAAGGGTGAAGTGGTGAAGAAGTTCCAGAACGACAGAGCCTTCAACGTGCCTGCCGACAAGCTGGAGGGATTCAAGGCGGGCCACTTCATCTATACCGAGCACTTCGAGTTGGCGCCTGGGCCCTACACGGTTGAGACGGCGGTGATGGATGGCACGGGGAACAGGATCAGCGCCCGCAAGGGCAACCTGACCATGCCCGCGGCAGGAGCAGGCTTAGCTCTGAGCAGCATTTCCTTCGTGCGAAGTACGAAGGACCGAGAGGCGTCGAGTCAAGACGCGGATCCGATGGTCTTGGGAGCTAAAGTCATTTCTCCGGAAATCAACCCCGTGATCAGCAAGGCTGCGACTGCTCTTCCCGCCTGCATGGTGATTTACCCTAACAAGAGCGTTCCGGAGGCACCGCAAGTGGTGATGGAATTCAGCCGGGGTGGTCGGGTACTGGTTCGAGGGCCGGTACAACTCGGCCAGGCAGACAAAGACGGTCGCATCCCGTTTGTTGCATCAATTCCCCTGGCCCGTCTCGAGCCGGGCGACTTCAAATTGCGCTTCATTGTGAAACAGGGGAATGAAACTGCCGACGAAAGCGCTTCCTTCGTTCTGAAGTGAGATTCGCAACCGTCGGCTGAACGGAAGTCCACAGAATTCCCCTTCGGGCGATGGCGAGCCGGTGAGAATTCAATCGGGAAGGGGGATGTCATGAGAAGGACTTCCCGAGTCGTAACCCTGCGCGCCGCGGCAATCGCGGTCCTCCTGGGCCCCACCCTATTTGCGCAACAATCTCAGGCCCCTCCCGACTCACCCTCTTGAATTCGAGATTCTGCTGGACGCAACGCGGTCCTGTGAACTAACCTTGCGATGAGCCAGGCCTGGGAGGAAACGACCGAAATTACCGGGCTGCTGAGGTCTGGCTGATCAAGAGGTGAGATCCGGTCTGCCAAAAGGAGGAGCCCCTTCATGCCCGCCGTGAACTCAGAATCGCCAGCGGAGTGGGAAAACCCCGTCAAGAAGTTGCTGCGAGAGGGCAAACCGGCGCTTGGAATTACGCTTACGGTCGGAAGCGCCGAAATCGCGGCACAAGCTGCTAGCCTCGGTTTCGACTTCCTATGGGTCGAGATGGAGCACAGCCCCATCACCCTCGAAAGCTTACGGGACATGGTTCTGGCCACCCGCGGACTAAAGGCTCTCCCCTTTGCACGGGTTCCCACTAATGAGATTTGGACTGCCAAGCGCGTCCTCGACACCGGTGTGTTGGGCGTCATGTTTCCGTTCACCAGCACGCCGGAGTTGGCGCGCCAAGCTGTGGCCGCATGCAGGTACCCACCGCATGGCCGGCGCGGCTCAGGAGCAGGGTTGGCGAGATTCCGCTGGCCAGCTCCTGAAGGCTATTATGACTTCGCCGACAAGAATATTATCGTTGTGATCATTATCGAAGAAGCCAGAGCCCTGGAGGAGATTGACGCCATTGCCGCCACGACCGGAGTGGATGTTATCTTTGTGGGTACCAGCGACCTTTCATTCTCGCTCGGGTGCCGCGGGCAACTGGATCATCCTAAGGTTCAAGAAGCCCTGAAAAAAATCGTGGTTGCCGGCCAAGCAAACCACAAGATCCTGGGGGCACCGGCCGGCGATGCAGGCCTGATACGAAAGTACATGGAGCAAGGGTTTCTGTTCTTTCAGACGACAACTGAGCTGAACCTAATCGCCCGCGGGGCCCGGCAACTCCTCGATCCGCTGGGCAAGGCGACCGCCGAGCCTACCACAAGAGCTCTTTACTAGACGTGAATCGAGTCAGGTACAAGTGGTAAGTGGTCTCATTGCTCAGGTGCATCTCTTTCTTCAACTATGCAGACCGCGAAGCGATCCTTTCGCTTTTTCCCCTCCTCAAAAAGGAAACATACCTCACGCCGGTTCAGTTGGGGCCGCTGGGCTCCGCCTTCGCCTGGGTGTACGGCTTGTGTGCGCCCTTTGCCGGCAGCATCGTAAACCGCGTTCGGCTCAGTAGGCTACCTTATCGTGCGCAGTTTCCAGGCGGAGTCTACACCCCCGCCATTCTGGCATGGGAGGCCGGTATGAACGAGCAGCCCACACGCTTCTTCCCGTGCGGAACTGGGTGGGAGTAGACACGATGCAAGGTGATTTCATTGTCGGGCAGAAATGGAACTTGTATTCGGGCTGGGAAACTGTCGGGTAGATCAAAATCGTCCGTCAGCAAACCAACGCCCCCAAGGCTCAGGTCCAGTACCTTTATGAACTTGCACATCTCCGCAGTGCGAATGCAGCCTATCCGGCGCGCTCCTTCGACCGGAATTCGCTCATACTGGCGATGGCCCTGGCGGCGCTCGGAAGGTTGGATTTCTCTCGCTGCCTGCCCTTGGACTGGGGACCTGACGGAGCCGGAAGGGCCACGCCGCCCGCTAGTTTCATCCGCGCCAGCGCCTTCCCGTGCTGGTCCTATGACTTCGGGCGCAGAACCCCAAGCTGTGACGACGGGTTCCTCGAGCGCGGGCGAAGGCCTCTGTTTGCTTTCGTAAAGGTTCTTGTCCGCAGTTAGATAGAGCTTAGTCGCCTCCTCGCCATCTTCTGGAAAAATGGCAATCCCATAGTCAACGCCAACCAGAACCTTGGGAGCCAGTGGCCTGGCATAGGCTTCGAACTTCCCCGCGATCCGTTCTGCGAGCGCCTCGGCGCTGGACCGGTCGCCTTGCGGGAGAAGAATGGCAAACTCATCGCCGCCAATCCTGCAGGAAATGTC